>Ga0209690_1000158_pt1 | contig 32646 bp, 23 predicted proteins | sample GraSoiAngelo_150_FD_186164 | JGI IMG/M metagenome (GOLD analysis project Ga0209690, IMG submission 186164) | Grasslands soil microbial communities from the Angelo Coastal Reserve, California, USA - 14_1009_09_40cm (SPAdes) (version 2) | ecosystem: Environmental > Terrestrial > Soil > Grasslands ... | reverse complement strand
GCAGCGCTCTTGATGTTGCTGGTCATGGCCGCGCAATTATACTGAACGCAATGCCCCGCGACTCTTTCGTTCATCTGCATCTGCACACTGAATATTCGCTGCTGGATGGCAGTATCCGGATGAAAGAGCTGATGAAAAAGGCGGCTGAATTCAAAATGCCCGCCGTTGCGATGACGGATCACGGCAATTTGTACGGCGCGATTGAATTTTACCAGGAAGCACGACGCGCGGGCGTGAAGCCGATCATTGGTTGCGAAGCCTACATTGCCCCTGGATCGCACAAGGATCGGCCGGCCTCGCGGCGCGATGCAGCGTATCACATCACTCTTTTGGCCGAAAACGAGACCGGCTATCGAAATCTCGTCAAGCTGATAACGACAGCGCATCTGGATGGTTTTCATTACGTGCCAAGAATCGATAAAGAGCTGCTCGCAGCGCGGTCGACTGGTTTGATTGGACTGAGCGGTTGTCTTGCTGGGGAAATCAACAGCGCGATTCAGGCAAACAACATCGAAAAGGCAAAACAGGGTGCGGCTGAATATCGGGACATTCTCGGCTCGGAAAACTTCTTCATCGAACTGCATGACCACGGAATGGAGGCGCAGCGCAAGTGCAACAGCGTGCTACCGCAGATCGCGCGAGACCTGGGCGTCGGTTTGGTTGCGGCAAACGATGTGCATTTTCTGCGCCGGAGCGATCACCAGGCGCACGACGTAATGCTTTGCATCGGCACTGGCAAAATGGTGCAGGACGAAACCCGCATGCGCTATGTCCCGGAGTTGTATTTCAAATCGCCAGAGGAAATGCACGAGGTGTTTCGCGATTTTCCGCAGGCGATTCAGAACACGCTTGAAATTGGCGAGCGTTGTCACCTGGACCTTGAATTTGGGCGCTCCAAGTATCCGGAATATCCGGTCCCGGCGGGAAAAACGCGCCAAGGTTTTTTGCGCGAGCTTTGTTATGACGGCTTGCGGCAGCGCTACGGTGAACGCGCGGCGAGCGATGCCGAGTTGATCCGGCGACTCGATTATGAGCTGGGCGTTCTCGAAAAGACGGGGTTCGTCAGTTATTTGCTCATTGTTTGGGACTTCATTCATTTTGCAAAGGAGAGAGGCATTCCTGTCGGGCCGGGGCGTGGTTCGGCGGCGGGTTCGATAGTCGCCTACGTTCTTGGAATCACCGACATCGATCCGCTCCAGTACGGATTGATTTTCGAGCGATTCCTGAATCCGGATCGTGTTTCTCCGCCGGATATTGATATCGATTTCTGCGAAGCGCGTCGCGGTGAAGTTCTCGAATATGTTCGGCAAAAGTACGGTGAACGCCGCGTCGCGCAGATCATTACTTTTGGCAAGCTCAAAGCGAAAAGCGTAGTGCGCGACGTGGGGCGAGTGATGGGTTGGAGCTATCGCGATGCCGATCGCATCGCAAAGATGATCCCAAATGAATTGAACATCACCCTGGATGCAGCCGTGGAAAAAAATCCGGAACTGAAACGAGCGGTGGCCACCGAGCCGGCGACCCGGCAGCTTTTCGATCACGCCAAAGTTCTTGAAGGTTTGTCGCGCAATGCGGGAGTACACGCCGCAGGTGTGGTGATCGCGGATCGCGACTTGTCTGACTACATCCCGCTTTGTCGCGACGTTAAAGGCAATGATGTGATCAGCCAGTATCCGATGGGACCGCTGAACGATCTTGGTCTGTTGAAAATGGATTTCCTCGGGTTGAAAACGCTGACCGTGATCGAAGACACGCTGACGCTTATTCGCAAACAGGAGGCAAACTTTTCACTGAAGAATATTCCACTCGATGATCCTGCTGCGTTCGCCCTCTACAACCGCGGCGAAACGATTGGTCTTTTTCAGATGGAATCCGCCGGGATGACCGGTTTATCGAAGCAGTTCGATGTGAAGAAGCTCGATGACATCATTGCCTTGATCGCGCTTTACCGGCCTGGCCCGATGGAACTCATCCCCGAATACGTCAAAGCGAAAAAGGGGGTCACGCCGATCAAATATCTTCACCCGCTGCTCGAAGAGATCTGCGCCGACACATACGGGGTGATGATTTACCAGGAACAGGTAATGGCTGCTGCGAGCAAACTTGCCGGCTACTCACTCGCGCAGGCCGATCTTCTCCGGCGCGCCATGGGCAAGAAAGACAAGGAGAAGATGGCGAAGGAGAGAGAAAATTTCATCGAAGGCTGCGCGCGCACGAACAAGATCCCGGAGAAAAAAGCCAATGCCATTTTCGATTTGCTTGAAAAATTTGCCGGCTACGGATTCAACAAGAGCCACAGCGCCGCGTATGGCGTGATCAGTTATCAGACGGCCTATCTCAAGGCGCATTACCCGGTGGAATTCATGGCTGGTCTGCTGAGCAACGAAATCAATAACACGGAAAAAATTTCAATTTTCGTCGGCGAATGCAAACGCATGGGCATTTCGATTCTGCCACCCGATATCAACAAAAGCGGCCTGAAATTCACGCCCGAAACTGTAGCCGCGGGCGCTGACCGCGGTAGTACGGAAAAATCAAAGACCGTCGCAGTCAAAGGCAGCGGCTACAAAGCTATTCGTTATGGCCTCGCCGCGATCAAACACGTGGGCGAAACTGCCATGGAAGCCGTAATTCGCGAGCGCGAACACCGAGGCCACTTCCTTTCACTGGAAGATTTCTGCACGCGGCTGGACTCGCGCATTGCCAACCGGAAGATGCTGGAAAGTCTCGTCAAGTCCGGCGCCTTTGATTTTCTTGGCTATGATCGCGCCGAGCTCTTTGGCTGCATTGATGACGCAGTGAGCGCATCGATCACAGCGCAGCGGGACCGGTTGGCTGGCCAAGTTTCGCTGTTTGATGAGGCAACTGCTTCGACAACATCGAGAAAGAGGCTTACTACCCGGTGGAGTGAGCATGAAAAGCTTTCGTACGAGAAAGAGCTTCTCGGTTTTTACGTCAGCGGACATCCCGTTGACGCGTACGTAGATCTGTTTGCTGCGAAAAATTACCGGTCGATTGCCTCGTTAGGCGAGCTCGACGATCGCGCGCCGTTCAAGATCGCCGGAGCAATTGTGGAAGTGGAGAAAAAATTTACCAGAAGAGAAGGTAAACCGTTCGCAGTTGTTTGGCTCGAAGACCTGACGGAGATGCTGGAGGTGGTAGTGTGGAACGAGGTTTATCTTAAAGTCTCCGATGCGCTCGCCGCGGGACGCGTTATCGAGATAAAGGGAACGCTGGACAAACGCGAGGAAGTCCTTCGCGCCACGGCTTTGGAAATCAGATTGCTTGCGCCCGGAAAAACCAATGGGGCGAACAAAGAATCGACAGATGCACGCCAAGAACCCGCGGTGCTCCTCCAATTTTCTGCCGCTACGACGGGCGATGAGCTCCGCGAAGTGCGCGAGATTCTGGTCAGCTCACCCGGCTGGCGGCCGGTTCAATTGTTGTTTGACCGGGCAAACGGCAATTCGTTGCGCCTGGACGCGGGTGCGGATTTTCGCGTGAATCTTACCCCGGACCTGGAAGAAAAGCTTTCGCGCTGGCTCGTGCGCTGATTCTCAAGCTGCTATCGCCGCTTGTCTTTTCGTTTCGGCCGCGTCGTGTCGCTACCTGTTCCAGACCACGGCGGAGCACCGAGCAGTAGTGGCTTTTCCTCCGGGCTTGCACGCAGGCACAGCGGAAATCTGCGGCTACCGCTGTTCGGGTCTGAAATCCCGAGGAACTGCGGATCGGCGCCTTCGTGCAGGCTGACCGTCCAGCCGGATTGAAAAAGGCCGCCTCGAAACTCGAGTTCCGCGACCGCAGGCGCGAGCGTCAATACGGCCGGCGCAATTTCGATTTTGTTCACACAATCGATCTGGTGCGACGTAAGATCGAATATCGGTGTTGCTCCGCTCATTCTGACTTTCACGTCGTTAATATCGTCAAAATCAATTTCGCCACGGAGTGAAACATCCACGTCCTTAGTGGCGACGTTAAAAAACTCCACTGACGCGCGATTTCCTTGAAACGCTATTCGGCTGCTCGCTTCGGTGAAATTGAAAGAAGTCCAGTCGCCTGGCAATTTTCCGTTCACAAGCTGCACGTCGCCAACGATGCGCGGATGTTGGAGCGTTTCGGAAAGAGAAATACTTCCGCTTAGAATGCCGTCCCGGAAAATTTCGGGACGAAAAAGCTGAGGCGCCTTTGCCAGAAACACTGACGGGAAATCAATTGTAAGATTCAGCGGAGATAACTGGAAAGCATTCCAGTCTGTTCCAATGTGCAAAGGAAGATTCGCTGTGAAACTGATCGGGCTCGAATCTGGCACACGGATCTCGCCGCGCACATCCCAGTTGCTGGAGTTGATGGTCACCTGAACATCTACCGGAATTGGGTTTCCGCTTTTCCCGCTTGATCCGCGAAAGCTGGAAAAATAATCGAGTAGATTATCTGCTCGGGCGTCGAGCGTTCCTGAGTAGCTGTGCTCGCGCGACATATCGATTTTGCCTTGTCCGCTGAGCGAATCGTTCTTGCGTTTGATGTCCAACTGTTCAATCTCCAACTCGGCCGCTTTCAGATTCAGCTTTGCTGCCAGACTGTCGATACCGGTCTTGAAGAATGTGAGGGAGGCGCCCTCAACCGCGAGATGTCCGCCAAATTTGCGATCGCGAGTGTCCATTGCTCCCTCGATGGTGAGCTCCCCGGCAAAATCATCCGGGTTTGCACCAAACAGAGCGACGAAATCGCCAAGCTGATTAATCGATGCAGAAATGTTGCCGCGAAAATCCGGGCTCAACCAGCCGGACGAGTTTACGGGGAATGCGGCCTCACCGCTTAAAGTGAACTGGTTACTTTTTTGTCGAATATAGAGCTGTTGAAGCTGAATCTTGCGGTTGTAAACCGCCGCGCCGAGCATGATCGCTTCGGCTGTGCGATTGCGCCAGGTAGGCCCGGTCAATTCACTCCAGAGCGAGGCAGTTACGCGATCCGGCTCAGCGAGGTTTCCACGAAAAGTGAAGTTGGCGGCGTGAAGCAAGCCCTCAACGCGATCAGCGAACCCGAATGCATCCGAAGTCTGCGCCAGAGAAATGTCACTGGCGCCCCCCGCGATTTTCCAGTTGGAATGTTCAGAACGCCACTCGTGCGAAATATTCCCGCGGATTTTTCCTCCGAAAGCATCAACCTCGAACTGCAACCCCACACGTTGCTTGCCCAGGCGCGACAAGTCCGCTGTGGCGGATTGAAAGTCGAGACCACGGCTCAAAGTGAGACCGGCGAGCGTCAGACGATTGCCTTCCCAGTGAGTGGCACCGCGCAATTGCGAAAAAGTTTGGCGCAACCACGGCGACGCAATCATGATCTCGGCAGCGCTAAACCTGCCAGCCTCGGTCTCACTCGCGGACAGAATGCCGTGTCGCAACAGAATCAATGTCGGGCCGTTCTCAACGCGCATCTCTGAGTTGGCGATGCTCAGATTTTCTGGCAGCAATCGCTGCAGCGTCGCCCAGCCGCGCCGGGTTATCGCTCGCAGATTTGGATTGCTGCGGTGCAGCTCCACACGCAATTCCCGAATCGAAAGATTGCGAATGATGCGGCCGCGCATGTGCAGAAGGAGATGTTTGAAATTCAGACCAACGCTCGCGTCCGTGGCAGTTAGATCGATGCGAAGCGCGTCATCACGCCTGCTTTTTATATGGAGTTGCCGAATCACAACTGGATGCAGAAACGGCGTATCTATTTTGTCGATGCTGGCGATGAAGCCCTCCTGCCTTGCTGCCCACCAGATCCACAAGCGAATGCCATTGGAAACGGCAAATGGCGTAAGCCCAATCGCCAAAAGCGCGAGGAGCAAAACCAGCACGCTCACGAGAAACAAGCGACTTTTTAACATCGTATCGAAAAACTAAAACTGATCTGTGATGATTAAACTTGTCCGCGGATCACGCTTCGTTCACTGTTCGCGTTTTTCACCGTTCCTGAAGATTAGATGTAATGACTGTGGTGGATGAATTCGTTGGTCGAGTTGTCGCTGCAATGTGCGCTCGGCTTCAGCTGGCAAGCCAGTTTCTACTGCTTTTTTTAAGGCTAGCTGAGGCAGGATCGACAATTCGCTTTGAAGATCCTGCCCCGAAATTCGATTCCACAAACCATTTTCGAACGCGAGGACTTCCATCTGCTCCTGCTCAACACCGAGAATTTGAGCGTGTGGGAGCTGAACAATGATTTCGTCCGGGCGAATGTCGATCGAGAGGGTCTGCTGCAGATCGAAGCCGGCTTTGGCGATGAATGTGCCATGTAGTTTCACGCGCTTCGAGCTGCCCACCCACGTATGGAGCAGTTCGTGTTCGACTTCGATGCGTCTCGAGAGGACAACCAACTCGCTCACTGGTGTGGTTTGTTCCATGTAGACGCGATTGTTGATGGTGATGCGCGGCTGCAGGTGCGCGATGTCGATAAAAGCAGCGCGAAAATCTTTCCCCAGCCTTTCGAGTTCGGCGCTGCTTTGCCGCGCCGTGCGCGCCGGCCATGTCTCCAGGCGCAGGAATATGATCAGAATCACAGCCGCGATGATCAGCGCCACGAGGGTCAATGCAGTCGGCCAGGAGATGAGATGCGATCTTGCTGGCTTCGACATTAGACGCTGGACGTTGGGTGATAAGCGTTCTTTGCTCAGGGCCTTAATCGAGCAAGAGCGAGGGCACGAGCAAGAGCAAGAAGAAAGAACCAGACTTTCGTCACCAAAAAAATTACCGCCCCCCACACCCGATGGGCGTGAAGGGCGGCTGTTCCCCCCAGAACAATCGTGGAAAACTTTGAGGCTACTAAACGAGCTTCCAGCCAATGGCAACAAATTTATGTAAAAAAATTTTCGCAGGCTTCCACCGCTGTTACGGCGCGGCAAAAATAAAAAATCGATCATCGAAGAAAATCAATAAATGAAGTCGGAACAACGGGAGCCTTGGCGAGCGCGAAAAGCGCAAGCGAGAGGGGGTTGCACGAGCGTGCGTCGCGGTTTCTAGTTTTACATGCGTAACTTGGATGACGAAGCATCCTCGCGCGGCCTTGCCGGTTCATTGCTGGTCGCTCATCCCAATATGCTCGATCCGAATTTCCGACGCACCGTGCTTTTCATTTCCGAGCATGACCCAAACGAGGGTGCCCTGGGCGTGATCATCAATCGCCCGCTCGACAGACAGGTGGCCGATCTGGTGACTGACACACCACCGGCGGGGCTCGCGAAGGTGCCGGTGTTCCTCGGCGGTCCGGTTGGAAAAAATCAACTAATGTTTGCGGCGTTCGAATGGAAGAAAGGCGACGGCGTTAAACTCAGTCACAACGTTGCTTTGGAACAAGCCGGTACCGCGGCTGGCGAGAAAAACTTGGTTACAATTTGTGCGTTTGTCGGCTACGCAGGCTGGGGCGCGGGTCAGCTTGAAAGCGAGGTGAAGCAGAAAGCCTGGTTGCTTCAAAAAGCCAATCCTTCACTGCTGAAGCTTGATCGCCTGCCAAACCTCTGGTTCGACATCATGCGCAGCTTGGGACCGTGGTACAAGATGCTCGCCGCGGCGCCCGACGATCCATCACTGAATTGATGCGAGAAGCGAGAGGCGAGACGAGAAGTGATTTAGCTTGATTCTACGTCTCACTTCTCACTAATCACTTCTCGCTCTTTCTATGGTCATTGGTGTCCCAAAAGAAATTAAGGAACAGGAGCAACGCGTCGCCCTGCTGCCATCGGCTGCGAATCAGCTCATCCGGCGTGGTCATTCCGTGCTGGTGGAAAAGAATGCTGGGATCGGATCCGGTTATGCGGACGAAGAATACGCCAAAGCCGGTGCAGAGATCGTGAATCAAGCGAAAGAGGTTTTCGCGCGCGCCGATATGATTGTGAAAGTCAAGGAGCCTCTCGAGGCGGAGTTTCCGCTGTTGCGCAAGGGTCAAATCCTTTTCACCTATTTGCATCTGGCTGCGAGTAAGCCTCTCACCGAGGCCTTACTGAAATCGGGGGTTACCGCGGTGGCTTATGAGACGATCCAAGTCAACCACCGTTTACCGCTGCTCGAACCGATGAGCGAGATCGCCGGTCGCATGTCGGTGGTGATGGGCGCGAATTTTCTGGCCAAATACAATGGCGGTAGCGGAGTGTTGCTGGGCGGCGTGCCGGGAGTTTTACCCGGACTCGTCGTTGTGGTCGGAGGCGGGACGTCGGGCGTCAACGCAGCCCGCATGGCCACCGGTCTCGGTGCGGACGTAACGATACTCGACGTGGATCTTGAACGTCTGCGCTACCTGGACTTGGCAATGCCAAACGCGAATACGCTTTATTCGAGCGAGGCGAACTTGCACGAGCTGATGGCAGAGTGCGATCTGCTGATTGGCGCTGTGCTCTTGCCTGGTGCGAAGGCGCCGAAGCTGATCACGCGCGCGATGCTGCGGAAGATGAAGCGCGGCAGTGTCCTGGTCGATATCTCCATTGATCAGGGCGGCTGCGCGGAGACATCGCGACCAACGACACATCTCGATCCAGTTTACGTCGAAGAACGGGTTACGCATTATTGCGTGGCAAACATGCCTGCAGCGTACGCGCGCACTGCTACGCAGGCCCTTACTAATGTAACCTATCGCTATGTGGAATTACTCGCCGACTTTGGCCTCGAGGGCGCATGCAAAGAACAACCGGCGCTGATCGGCGGCATCAACACCCGCGATGGGCGGCTCACTTGTCGCGCAGTAGCGGAAGCGCATGGCCTCAAATACGAGGCTCCGTTCTAAACCAACGCTCATCAAACACCTCGCACTGAAAAATAAATTGCAATGCCGCCGAAAAACTGCCTTGCTCCAATTATTCAATTACAGCAATGTGCCGCTTCCAACTAGCACTATGAAAAAATACATCTGCATTCTGGCCAGTGCTGCACTCCTCGCGGCGTGCGAGCAAAAGACCGAGACAACCGAACCGGCGGCAAGTCCAACGCCCACGACTCCGCCGCCCGCAGCGACTGGAGTAAGCAGTCCGGCTACAACCACTGAATCTCCCGCTGGAACAACTGAATCGCCGGCCGAGTCACCACCCAGCCAGTAAAGTCTCGGCAGTCCTTTCTCTGAGAAGTCTTCTCGCGGGCGTCTCCGGGAGAAGACTTCTGTTGTACGCTTGCACCACTTCCGAAATTGCGCTGCCTATCGGGTAGCACCATCGAAAACGACATGGCGCCAGCAGGTTCCTTCTCTTTTCCAAAAGACCGGCGCCTGACGCGGGCCTCAGAATATGAGCGCGCGAAACGAGACGGATTTACGCGACGCGGCAAACTGCTAATGCTCAACGTCGTACCAATCGAGAATTCTGGCCCCTGCCGCGCAGGCTTTGTAACTTCACGTCGCATTGGAGGCGCTGTTGTTCGCAATCGTGTTCGGCGCCGTCTGCGAGAAATTGTGCGCCAGCACCAGCACGAATTGCGAGAGGGTTTTTGGATTGTGCTCGTTGCCAGACGCGATGCCGCGGACGTGAACTATGGCGCGCTGGAACATGAATGGTTGCGTCTCGCGAAGCGCGCTTCTATCCTGCTTTGATGCTCGGACTGGTTCGTTTTTTGATTCGCATTTATCAGTGTACGCTCTCGCCGTTGCTCCGGTTGCTGTGCGGTCCCAATTCCGGCTGCCGATTTATGCCGACTTGTTCGGCATATTTTTTGGAAGCAGTCGAGACCTATGGCATTCTTTATGGAAGCTGGCTCGGTTTGAAGCGCCTCGCCCGATGTCAACCGTGGGGCGGATGTGGGTATGACCCCGTACCTAGCGGCAAAAATCGGACATCTAGGATCGACTCTCTCGGATCGGCAATAACCATCGCGCCGAAGCGCGCTGAATAGGCTGCCAGCGCGATTTACGATTTATGGATCGAACTGCCTGGATTGTCGTTGCCCTTTGCGTGATCGGACTCGTCCTGTGGGAAATCTACTTGGCAAAACAGATGGGCCCGAAACCCAGTCCAGTCGGTGGTGCGCTGGGACAAACTTCTCCTAGGCCAACTCCGGCAATTCTCGCGCCTTCGCCATCGCCGACTCCCGTAGCCGAAGCTGCACCAAGCACTCGTGAGCCAGTTCCGAGCTTTGCGGAGAAGATCGAAACGTTACGCAATTCAGACGTCGAACTGCGCCTGACAAACCGCGGTGGTGGAATTAAGGAAGCGGTCCTGCTCAGGCAAGTAGCTGAGAAAGGACAACCAGTCGTCTTGAATTCAGCGCAGAGTCCGCCAATCGGCGCTATTATCGAGCAACCATCCACGTCGGCGCTCGCCGAGTTTACTGCATCTACGGAATTGGATTCCGCTGTGCAATTTGAGCACACGACTGCCGAACAAGTCGTTATCCGGAAAAGGTTCTTCTTCGAAAAATCTCCCGAGAACAAAGACAACTACGTGATCGAAATGGATGTTGATCTCGAAAACCGTGGAAACAAGCCATACCAAAGCGGTGGTTATTTTGTAGCGCTCGGTTCCGCGGCCCCGATTCATCCGAGGGATTATCCTTCGTACACGCGTCTGGTTTGGTGCATCGACGGAAGAGCGAAGGGAATTGACGTCGGTTGGTTCGGAAGCAGTGGTGGTTTTCTCGGTCTGGGACAGCGCCCTGCTCGCCCATACTATCAGGAGAGCATCGCTGGCGCGGAATGGGTTGCGGTGAGCAATCAGTTTTTTACTACGCTAATGGCGCCGCTCACTGCCAAGGCAACGGCCGTTTGGGGCCGGCGTTTCGATATCGAATACTCGCCGGACCAAAAGCTGCTGGCCATCGAGGGCGCACTTGGGATGCCGGGATTTCAATTGGAGCCCGGCAAAACATACAGCGCGCGTTTTGAAATCTACGCTGGTCCGAAACTTTATCATCGGCTTGCGCAGCTTCCGCACAATGAAGCCGAGGTCATGGACTTCGGGATGTTCAAGATAGTCTGCCAGTTGCTGCTCAATTTCATGAACCTCCTGCACAGTTGGCTGCACGACTATGGTCTGGCGATTTTAGCCCTCACCACGATCATCAAACTCACGCTTTGGCCAATTCAAAATAAAGCCAACCGCTCCATGCGTCAGATGGCTGCGCTATCGCCAAAAATCCAGGAGCTGCGCGATAAATACAAAGATGATCCAACTCGGATGAACCAGGAGGTGATGAAACTCTACAAGCAATACGGCATTAATCCGGTCGGCGGCTGTTTGCCCATGATGATTCAAATTCCGATCTTCTTCGGTCTTTTCAAAATGCTTGGCCAGGCTGTGGAATTGCGAAATGCAAAGTTTCTTTGGGTAAAAGACCTTTCTCAGCCGGACACCGTAGCGCATCTGCCCTTGCTCGGTTGGCCGATTAATATCATTCCGCTGTGCATGGCTGCGACGCAGATTTGGCTCATGGCGATGACGCCAAAGACAGGCGATCCCACGCAGCGGCGCATCGCGATGTTCATGCCGCTGATCTTTCTATTTATCTGCTACAATTTTGCCGCAGCTCTGGCATTATATTACACTGCACAAAACCTTTTCAGCATCTTGCAATTTTATCAGAACAGACGACAACCCATGCCAACGCTCGAAAAAGTTGCGCCCGCCGCAAAACGAAAACGATGATGACTCCGAAAGATCTGCTCGACACCATGCTCGGTTATCTCGGCTTTGTTGTGCAAATCGAGGAGACCACGAACGAAGGCGGCAACGCGACGCTGCAGATTTACACCGAGGAAAGCCGGCGCCTCATCGGACGCAACGGCGAGACGCTCGAAGCCATCCAGTTTTTGCTTAACCGGCTATTGCAAGCGAAAGACAAAGACGCTGAAAAAGTCATCGTTGATTGCGAACACTATCGGTCCATGCGCGAGGATCGCATTGTGCAACGTGTACGTGAATTGGCTGACCGAGTGCGCATCACGGGCCGTGCCCTTCAGCTTGAACCTATGAATTCTTATGAGCGGCGTCTCGTCCACAATGCTTTCAAAGACGATCCCGAAGTTGCGACTTGGAGTCCATCCGACTCGGCGCGGATTAAGCAGATCACTCTAATTAAACGCCAGCCAAAGAGAGAGACAGCCTCCCAAGGAAAGGCGATTTCCTAACCGCTTTTGATTTCGACGTTGGATGTTCGGCGTTGAGCGTTGGGCGTTTGTGGATTAAGCCGTGCTACATCCGTTCCGCTGCCCGCGCGCACTTCCGGTCGCCAGCGGAACTTTTGCAGAATCGGATTCGGTTTTTCCTCGACAGCGTCAGCGATGATTTCGCCAAGCACCGGGGCGAACTTAAACCCATGCCCACAATCGCCCGCAGCAATTATTAATCCTTGGCGCTCCGGATCGCGCGCGATCCAAAAATGCCCATCGTGCGTATCGCAATACATGCAGACGCGCGAGTAAACAATCGGCGCATTGAACAGCGCCGGGAACGTGGATGATAGAAACTCGCGCAAATTCTTTTCGTCTTCGGGAGTAACAGCGCGCTCCGGAGATTTCGGTGACATCTCCCGCCCGTGACCGTGATTTGCGACCTTCACTACGCCATCGCGATCAATTGGAAATCCGTAGTAACCGGTGGTTGTAATGTCCGCGCCGAAAACCGGAAAACGCTCGGGCGCGAATAGCTCAGGTTGCCGGGGCTTCAGGTGAAAGACCGGCTGGCCGCTGGCACGAAAGAATTTTTTTGTAAAAGGCAGCAGATACGGCGTCCACGCACCCACCGCCATTACAACAAAATCACCAGCAATCCGTTTTCCGCCATCCAGTGCGATTTCGCTGACACCATAATCTTCCTCATGCAACTGTGAAAACCTGACGCCCTCACGGAGCTCAATGTCCAGCGATTTGGCGCGCTCAATTAACGTTGCAACGACACGGCCGCTTTCCGCGTAGCCGGCTTCCAGCTCCAGAACCCCATCTCGATAAAGTTCCGGATTCCATGCCGGAAAACGCTTCCAGAGTCGCGCCGAGTTCATGCGTTCGACCTTATGTCCGCGGCGTTTTAATGTTTTGAAGCTTTCATGTTCGAAATCGCCCGGCTTCAGTTCCCGTCGGCGCACGAACATTACGCCCACCTCGTGATAAAACTGCGTGCCGAATTCTTGATTCCATTTGCGCCATAGTTCGATCGAGCGTGTAGCTAGATCGGTGTAGTCCTCGTCTGCGCCGTAGGCCGCGCGAACTGCTTTGCTAATGTCCGTTGACGCTGCAAGTGGATGCGGCAGCGGCCCGGGATCCACCAGCACCACATTGTGACCGCGTTTCTTTAATTCGATCGCCGCGGTAACTCCATTAATGCCCGCGCCAACAACGATGATTCTCGACATGTTAGAACAGCGCACGTTGTAGCGGCGTTTGTGTCAAGCGCCGATGCTGGCTAAACCGCTATTCGCAGCGCGCGTTCCCGTTCGAGTAGGGTCGGATGCGAATAATAAAAGCAGCTGTAAAGCGGATGCGGGTTGAGATTGCTCAGATTTTTTTCGCTCAATTTGCGTAGCGCTTGAATGAGCGACTGCGCCTCTCTCATTGTTGCACGCGCGAATGCATCCGCCTCGTATTCAAAACGGCGCGACAAGATGTGAATGAACGGCGAAAGCCAGAAGCTTATCGTCCCTGCCAGCAGCCCAAACAGCAGCATCGCAACGACCACATTCCCGGCGGCAAAGCCTCCCTGATGCTCGAAACCAAACGCGCGATAGAACCATTCCTGACGCGCCAGCGACGCGATCGCGGCAAACGCCACAAACACGCCAGCGATGGAAAATCCGAGCAACTTCACTACGTGGCGCTTTTTATAATGGCCAATTTCATGCGCGAGCACGGATTCCAGTTCCGGCTCGCTGAGCTGCGCGATGAGTGTGTCGAAGAGGACGATTTTTCGAAAACGTCCGAACCCTGTGAAGAACGCATTGGAGTGGCGCGATCGTTTGCTGCCGTCCATCACGTCGATGCTGCGCGTGGGAAAACCGGTGCGCTGCGCCAGTGCGAAAAGGCGCTGGCGCAATGCTCCTTCCGATAGGGGCGTGAATTTGTTGAAAAGCGGCATGATGATCGCCGGGGCGATGAGTAGTAGCAGCAATTGAAACGCGATGACAACCGCCGCGGCCCAGAGCCACCAGCTCGCGCCGGTCCACTCGATCAGTTTCAATACCAGTGCCAGCAGTGGATACCCGAGCAGTACCGCGAGCAGAAATCCTTTTACACGATCGAGCACCCACGTCTTCATCGTCGTGGTGTTGAAACCGAATCGCTCTTCCAGTTTGAATTGCGCGTACCAGGCGAACGGCAATGCGAGAATGCTCAACCCGATGCCTATAAAGAAGAGGAAACCAGCCATCGCCCAGATCGATGTGGCGAAGGTCACGGTGAACCTTCCAAATGCCCATGGCAACACGCCGCTGAAAAGCACTGCGATGAGCACCACGACATCGAACACGCCGGTGATGTCTGCAAAGTGACTCTTGGCCAGCGTGTAATCAACCGAGCGGCGATACGTCGCCTTATCAATGATTCCGCGAAATGCAGGCGGCAGTTCATTCGCGTGCGCCCGCACGTGGTGTTGGTTCAATCGGCTCAGCCACAGTTCAGCGATCGCGCGCGCGAGAATCAGAACCAAAGCAACGATGGCGAACGGCTGCATGAAAGGATCCTGTTTCTGCGCCCTTTCGTCATCGGTTCGCTAAGAGCTTCCGATAGTATCGATACCAATCGCTCTGAAAGCGTTCAGTCGGATCGTACTTTCTTTTTAGTTCCAGAAACTCTTTGAACTGCGGGTAGCACGCTGTGACTTGGTCTCGTTTCGCGAATTTATGATAGGTTAAGTAATAACTTCCGCCGCGAGCTGTGGCTAAATCAATTAACCCGCGAAATGAACGCGCAGACGCTTCGATGCCGACTGGTGTATGAAGGGTAAGCAAATTGAAGATGATGCATGCGTAAGGTTCTTTGGCCCAAGCCAAGAAGCTCTCATCGTCTTTTTCGATTAGTCGGACGGTACCGTAGATGACGATTGTGCGTTTCGAGCGCAACAGCTCTGCTGCCTGCGCCAGAAAACTGGGGAGATTCCGTCGCGGAACGTAGATTTCGGTAATGATGAGGCTTGATTCTTGTCCTCCGATTTCGTCGCGGATCTTCTGCGCGTAATTTGGCAGGTAGGCACTAAGTTGATTTGTGTCGGACCAGTAAGTCTGTCCGTTTGTTGAGAGATAGTAATCGCTGTAACGCTTGAAAGCCTTTCCGCGGTCAGTGTAAGCAAGCCGCAAGAGATCCAGCCAGTCATCATTGCTTAACTCTTTTTTGGCGACAACCGGCTCGTGTTCGTCTATAGGCTCATAACAGGAAAACACTCCGCGCTGGAGGAAATCCGGTGACTTTTCGTCCACTGAAAATTGAAAATCCCCGTAAAGAAACTTCGCGGCTATCCGTTCTTCAAACCGCTTGGGCAAATCGTCCGCGCGAATTATCTCCACGACACGTCGCAATTTTTGTCGGGGAACAAGTCGAAGCGTTACACTGCTGATTAACCCGAAAAGGCCGTAGCCGCCGATTGCCAGTCGGAACAATTGATTGTTCTCATCGCGTGAACAGTGAATCGATTTCGCATCGACATTGATCAAGTTGAATGATTCGATGTTTGAAATCAGCGGCTTCATTGCCAACCCGCGCCCGTGCACGTTGGACGAGAGGCTTCCGCCGAGCGTGAATGTGTCGGCGCCGGTTTGTTTTTGAGCAATACCCCATTGCTTTCCTCTGTCCCCTTGGGCGTCCAGATAAGTGCGAATCAATTTCGGCCATTGGATGCCTGCTTCCGCTTCGATCAAGCCACGCTCTTGATCGAAAGAAATCACCCGGTCAAGCGAGCGCGTGTCGATGCAAATGCTGTCGGTTGCAAATTGCTGGCCACCCATCGAATGACGGCAGCCCGACACAGAAATGGGCAAGCCTTTTTGCGACGCAGAATGCACAATCTCCGCAAGTTCGTCTCTCGTCCGCGGCTTCAAAAGTTCGCGGACACGAGTGCGATTGAGCTGCGAATGAACATCATTGACCCAAATCTCTCGCTCGCGCGCCGTTAGAATGCGCGGCGCAAGTGCGAAAAGTGCCGCGGTGCGTATGAATTCGCGCCGAGTCAGCATGTGAAACGTTAATCGAACGAGTTAAATCTCAGCCAGGCAAATTACTTCGCCCGTGGCGATAGCTTCATCGGCCAGTCCGGATTCCATTCGGCGCAAATCATACTGATCAAAAAATCGAATCACGCGCCACGGGCGTACAAATTCAACGAGTTCATCTCGTGTGGTCCCCCAGACAAATGACTCACCGCGTTTATGCAACCACCAGTCAACGAGTTTGGTTTGCGAATCGAACTGAATCCGGTCGTCGCTCCGTTTTTCCATGAACGTAAATGCAACCTGGCTACCGGGCGCACTCAGACTGCTTAATGTTCTCATCAACGACGAAATCTTGTCTGGCCGCAGGTACATTAGCAGACCTTCGGCGATCCAGAATGTGCGTTGATTGGGATCAAAGCTGTTTTTGATCAGCGCTTCTCTATCGAGACCGTTGGCACTCAAATCAGCTGCGACGAAGTGCAATCGTTCAGCGCCAATCTTAGACAACGCGCGCAGTTTCTGACGCTGTGTTGCCGGATGATCGATCTCCCAAAATTCCGCAACCGGAAAATCCAACTGCAATTCTAAGCTGATCGGATCAAAGCCAGCGCCAACGACCACGACTTGTGTGGCTCCATTCGTAAGTGCTGAGCGCGCAAGTGTGGCAATGCATTTCTTTCGCAACGCGTAATGCAGCAAAATTCCTGGGATCGTCATGCGCTCGACCAACCTCGCGATCCGTCGAAACCAGCCTTGTTGCACAATTTTCAAAAACAAACGGGTTTGCGCCGAATACTTCTCAAGCACGTGAGCGTATAAATCTGCCGAGGTCTTTGAGACGAGACCCGAGTATTTTGGATCGCCATGAAGGAGAACCAAGCTCGCGGCAATGAGCAGTGCCGTGCGGCTAGCTTGATTGTTTTGCACGCAACACGCGCCGAGCGTTTTCTACTCGCGAGCGCTGGCAAGGTCTTTCAAATCCGATGCCCTACTTTCGGCGGAAAGGAATTCACGAACGTGATTCAATTCATCTCGTGAGCCGCTAGCCTTCGCTGTTTGTGCGGCCAGCTTCGCGTAGTAGCGGCTTGCATTTTGCTTGTCGCCGGTTTGCTCGGCTGCTCGCGCAGCTCCATACAAACCTCTGAACCGTCCCGGATAGATTTTGAGCGCAGCTTCAAATTCCCGCTGTGCTTCCTTCGCTTGGCCCATTTCGAGCAGCAGACTGCCAAGTTGTTCGCGAATGGGAACAAATGCGCCCGGCGAAACCGGGTGCTTGCCTAAAATGTCTTCAGCATCTGCGGCCTGGCGCAGCATCTCAATCGCTTTGTTCTTTTTGCCTTCGCTTGCTGCCACCCAAGCCGAAGCCGCTTGCATCTGCAGGTCAAGATGGCTCTTGAAATAGTCGAACTTGGGATCGTTCGTCGCATCGCGTAATTGCTGCATTCGTGCGATCGCCTTTCGCGCGCCATCTAGATCGCCGGTGTGCGCTCGCCCGAGCGCGTGACCGTACTCGATCAGAGCTTCCATGAATGGGAACGAAGACCAATGTGGGAGGTCCGGAACGGTCAATGCTGCTGCCGCCTCCCAATCGTTCCGTTCGAACGCATAACGTGTTGGAATGGCGGCCAGAGCATAAGCTGCGCTGAACTCCAGCTCCGGATTTGTCTTCCGCACTTTCGCGGCAAGATCGACAATCTTCTTTGCCTCAGCGTCCCGTGCCTCCTGCAAATAAGAGTATGCCATGTAATCGAGCGCGTGTAACTCTTCGGCTTCGGTGGCGTCGCGGTGGCGCATAGCCGCATAAGCGCGCGAAGCTTCAGCCGAAGCTTGATTCGCAGCGATGGATTCGTCCCACATGCCCAAACGCGTGAAGATGTGCGACGGCATGTGCAGCGCGTGAGGAACCCACGGCGCAATCGAATCATAAGTGCGCGCCGCAGCTAGTCCGCGTTGGGCCAGTCCCGGATAATCGTAGCAATGGATCAGGTAATGAACGACCCCGGGATGGTTCGCATTTTGTTTCCACAGCTTTTCCAGGATGGCAGCTGCCTCCAGTTGTTTCGACAAACTGGTGTCGCTGGGTGTCGCATAACCGACTGCCAGCACCGCGAAGGCGTAGAAGGTTTGAGCTTCGAAATCGTCCGGATACTTGTCCCGGAGCTGGCGAATTGCTTTTTCGTAGGCCACCACGCGATCGCGTGGTCCGACCGGTCCATGACACGATTGTCCAACCGCGCCTTCGCTCGAACTGTCCGGTGTATTGTAATAGACATTCAGCGCCCTGATGAATCCTCGCTCGCGGTCCGTGCTGGCGTTCATCGCCATCGCTTTTTCGATGGCAGCTTTACCCGCGCTCATTTCATCGGGAGTCGGTGGCGTCCAAATCGGATGCCACCACGTCATGGCGATTCCCCACTGAGCCATCGCGCATTTTGGATCGCGCTCGGCAACCGACGTGAAGACGCGTCGTGCCTCTTCGTAAAAGAACGAGTGAAGCAACGCCACGCCACGCGTGAATTCGGACTGCACGGCAGGCGCGCACGATACCGGGAACTCCACTTTCCCCGCGGCGCGCAAATCGCCCGGCTCGGGAACAGCTGCGCATTTCGCGTCGCGTAATGCGAGAAGGCTAAAAGCCAATCCGATTGGAAAAAATATGCGATGGCAATATGGAAACATTTTGCGCTTACATTTGTGCGTATCTCGCAAATTCGCAAACGACTCGGCGGCTGGAAAGCCGCCGCTCGTTTGGTTTCCGAGTTCACTCGAACTCGAAAATGATTTTGCCACTGCGTTTCCCTTGCGCGGCATGGGTTACGGCCGCTTTCGCTTCGATCAGCGGATAAGCTCTCTCGACTTTTGTTTTTAACAGGCCGCGCTTTGCCATTTCGAACAGCGACCGAAAGGCTTCCATACGTTCCTGCTTTGTCGCGTTATCGTACCATTTATTGATCCAGATGCCCCGGAACCGGAGGTCTTTGAAAATGAGCAAACCATTTGGAATTTTTAGCGGCTGCAAACTCATCGCGCCGTAGGTGACCAGCGTTGAACCAGGCGCGAGGCAATTTGCAAGACGCAGCGCGCTATCTCCGCCGACGGCATTTAGTCCCAAACGAATCGGCGCTCCGCTCGTCTCACCTTTCACTTCGTCGCGAAGATTTTCCCCATCGATAAGAACAACATCACCGCCTTCCGCGCGCAGTTCGTCAATCAATTCGTCGCGCCGAACGACATTCACCGTTTTATAGCCCAACTCATGGGCCATCTGGATCACGGCGCGACCGGCGGCTGAATTCGCCGCGTTTTGGATCAGCCAATCTCCTTTTTGCAAATCGACGTAATCGTGCAGCAAGCGCCACGCTGTCATTGGATTGATTTTCAACATCGCCGCATGAACGGGTTCGATCCCTGCTGGTACAACGACGAGTTCCTCTGTTTTCACTGCGACCGCGTCCCGCCATGTGCCGACGTTGTGCGGCAAAATTACCAGTGCACCCACGGGCACATCCGTAACCTTTGCACCAAGTTCGGCAATTACTCCTGCGCCTTCGAACCCTGGTGTTGCCGGGAGCTCTGGCCGAATCGGATATTTGCCTTCGATCTGATTTAAGTCAGCCGGGTTGATCGGCGCCGCTCGCATTTTCACAACGGCTTCGCCTTGGGCTGGTGTCGGCCATGGCCGCGATTCAACATGTAACACGTCTGCTGGATTTCCGTGTTTTTCATAAACCGCTGCGTTTATATTTTTGCTCATCAATGGCGCCGCAAAGTCATGCCTCTAAGGAAAATCTGCAAACCGGCGCGCGTGTCGCGCTGCTCGGGCTTGTGATTAATGTCGCGCTTGCATCCGCAAAAATTGTAGCCGGCATTGTCGGTCACGCCTACGTCCTGATTGCCGACGGAATCGAATCCGCACTGGATGTAGGCGGCTCGATCGTGATTTGGGGAGGATTGACCTTTGCAGCCCGACCGCCAGACAGGACGCATCCATACGGTCACGGGAAAGCCGAGCCGATTGCTGCAATCGTGGTCGCAATTGGCGTATTGGCTGCTGCGCTAGCGATCGCCATTCAAAGTGTACGCGAAATTTTTCTGCCGCATCATGCGCCTGCGCCGTGGACGCTGGCGGTTCTCATCGTCGCCATAATCGTCAAGGAGACGTTATATCGTTATGTCATCCGGTTTGGGCGCAAGATGAAGAGCACCGCAGTAAAAACCGACGCTTGGCATCATCGAATCGATGCTATGACTTCCATTGCAGCGTTTATTGGCATTTCGATTGCGCTCATCGGCGGCAAGCCGTTGCAAAGCGCAGATGACTGGGCTGCGCTAGTGGCCTGCGCGCTTATCGGTTGGAATGGGTATCGCCTGTTGCTGCCGGCAGTATTTGAAATCATGGACACTGCTCCGCGGGGTAAATTCATCAGATCAATTCGGGAGACCGCGAGATCAGTTCCGGGAGTGATCGAAGTTGAGAAATGTCGCGCCCGAAAAATGGGGCTCGACTTTTACGTCGATCTTCATGTGGGAGTGGATGGCAACATATCCGTCCATGAAGGCCACGAGATCGCACACCGCGTCAAAAGCGCGATCCAGCAAAGCGACCCGCGCGTCGCGGACGTTCTGGTGCATATCGAACCGGCGCGGGTGCCGAGATCAGCGTCTCCGGCTACAGCCCGCGCACAACAGTAACCAGAACGTTTGCCAACGTCATTCGTGCACGTGCAATCCTCCTCGCGAACTGAACGAGCTGCGGGACGCAATTCGGATGCGCAAGAAAGAATCTCGCTAGCTTCAGCATATTGGTTCGCTGCTGTTGGATGTCGAACAGGACCTTCGGCGGAGCCGGAAACGGTTTGCGCGGCGTGTCGGTAATGACACGCAGCGAGAGCAGCGGAACCCCACGCGCAGCGCAGGCACGCGCGATAAATTCCGTCTCCATATCCACCGCGGCCGCGCCTGACGTGCGCGCAATCTTATTTCGCTCATCAGTGGAGTCGATCAAGGCAGACACGGTTAACAGATCGGCTATGTGGATTGGCAAGTTTGAAAGTGATAACCGTCTCGCGCTCAGGTCGATCGTCGAAAAATTCTTCGCCAGCAAGAGATCACCGACCCCAAGTTGATGATCAAGCGCGCCGGCAAATCCAGTGCTGATCAAAAGCTCGAATTGCTGATCCTGGAGAAATTTTCCCACGTGCTCCCGGCAAACCCTCTCTCCGACGCCGGTATGAAGAACTTCAATTTCGCGATCATCGACGTTGCCGCGTATTATCCTGATGCCATTTCGATCAGCGCGAGATTTATTCCTGAGCCGGCTCAAAAACTCTGAGCTTTCCGCCGGCAAAGCAAACGTGATCGCAATCATTCGCTTATTTGCTTTGCAACAGGCGTTCCCAATCAATCCTGTTTTGACGCCGCCTCGACGATGTGCACAACAAAGCTCTTCTTCTCGACTGTAGCCGGGAGTGTTGACCCCGGCTCCGCTGTTGTACTCGGGGAGGTTGCTGTAACCGGCGTCGTCGACCCCGGCCTTTCCCCGCCAATCGACTCAATCGCTGCACGAAATTCCTGTTCACGATTCGATGGAACATCGACAAGGGCAGTGAGCCGATCGCGGTCTTGAAGACCCTTCGCGGCAGAACCGCCAAATCGAGAAGCGATCGTGACCACTTCGTCTGCGGTGGCGTCGAGTTTGCCGGCGGCAGCTGGAACTGTGATTTCGATTACGCCAAAAGCGTTTGGGGCTGGTGTGAGTGTCGCGGCAGCGCGCTCGATGGACTTCGCGATCTGTTCGCGCATTTGTGTTTCAAGCAGCGCGCGATTTGGGTTCCGGGTCTCGTGTCTCGCGATCAACCAGAGACCGAATCCGACATTAACAGCCATGAGAATGATAAACGCTGCGCCTACGCGAAGCGCCATTTTGCGGCCTTGCTCCGTCAGCCCCGGCCTGGGCGACTGCAGAATTTCCCGAGAGTCACCGCGCATGCCTGCGTAAATCTGCTGCGCAACCGCCAGCTCACGTTGCAATTGTTTGTCGGAGCTTAACCGCTCTTCCAAAGCAGCCCGCTCCGCCGCTGGCAACCTGCCTTGCAGGTAATCAAAAAGCTTGTCAGGATTCATCGCTTCGCGATCGAGGAAGCGTCAGGCCAGAGGTTTGCGCACGCAATGGCTAAGTGGCAGGCGACGCCGGACCGCGGCATTTGCTCTTTGCTCTCCGGCAGCGCGGCAATAGACTCGCTCCGTGGCCGAAGACGATCAGGCACAAGCGCGGTACTCCGGGCGGCTTCGGCGTCGCGTGATGGTCGGCCTTGCCGTGTGCGCGGCGCTCGTAATCATTTTTCATCGGCCAATCCTGGTGGCAGTGGGTCGGCAGATTGCGCTTCGGTATGCTAGCAGAGCAAACCTAAAGATCGATTTCCGTCTTGAGGGCAATCCCTTCAGTCATCTCACTGCACGAAACTTTCACGCGTTTCCGACCGGACCGTCGCCCATCGAATCGATCGACATCGACCAACTCTATGTCGATTACGATTTGTTTGGTTTTGCGAGGCACGGTCTCTCCCGGTTGTTCAAGAATGTGGAGGCGCGCTCGGCGCGCATTGTCTTAAATCCATCTAAAGCGCCGCTGAGAGCGCGGCCGCCAAAACCGCAACTGAAATTACCGAGATTTTTCCCGGAACGAATCCGCCTGACGGATGCGACTTTGGTCGTCAAAAACCAGCCAGAGGACTTCGTGGCGGAAGGTATCAATGTTGATTTGGATCCGCGTCATCCCGGCGAGCTGCGGGTTGAAAGACTTCAGCTCCCGGCAGGCGACAATTGGTCCAGCATTTCGGGACAAACTTCTTACACGAACAAGAATTTAATTCTGCGGGACTTGGTTTTAAGTGAGCAGGAGCAGCTCCGCCTGTTGGACATCGATGCATCGCGCATCGACTCCAACGCAATGGCGATTGATCTCGATTGCACGATCGGCGGCGGCCACTTGTCGGCATCTGCCGCCTTAACCGAAACGCAGTCTTCGCTGAACGCGAAAATAAACGTGGCTGCCACGAAAATTGCGGCGGAATCGCTCAACAAATTTCTTGTTCTTCCAAAGGATTATCTTTCTGGTGAGATTGAGCGTCTCGCTCTCGATGGCGCAGGCGTGATCGACGTGCCGCGCACCTGGAGCGGCACAATGTCGTTGCAGATGGGCGATGTGCGTCGTCCGGAAATCCATTTCGATAGCGGCGTTGTAGAAATCTCAGCAGAACAGGGCAGAGCGATTTTGCGATCAGCGGACATCGTCCGGGACGTGAACAAGTTTCATTTTCGCGGAGGAACTGAATTGCCGGCCACACTCGCAGAGTTTGGCCGCACGCCAGCGAGTTTCGAGATTTCCGGCACCGCACCTGATCTGGAACGATTAACAGCGGGTACCTCTGTGGGCTTGACCGGCTCGGCCCAGTTCACCGGCAGGATCGACATTATTAATGCGACAGTAGAGGCACGCCTGGGCGTAACTGGCGAGGCGGTCGGGTTTGAGGATGGATTGATTGACAAGCTGAACTGTACGCTTCGCGCGTCCAAGCGCATAGTGCATGGCGATACAAAAAGGCCGTGGTTCGCCGATCTTCGCACAGCAATGGATTTCGATTTAACGGGCATACGTTATCGAGATTACGTCGTTGATTCAGCAGAAGGATCGCTCAACTCAAGCGATGACGTTCTCGGCCTCGACCGATTGAATCTGCGGCGAACGCAAAACGAACTGAATGTTCACGGCCGTTATCTGCTTCCGGCAGAAGTCGGCAAATTTTCTTCGCAGCCCGCACAGGTGGACATCGCTCTAAATGCACCCGAGGCAGGCGACTTCTGGATTGCTGAGTCTCCAAACCGATTGAGCGGGCCATTGCAACTGGCGGCGCAGATTCAATGGAAACAAGAAACTGCAAATGGCCAAATGTGGCTCGCTGGCACAAATCTCAGAATGCGGGATTTGGTTTTCCGGCAACTCAGCAGTCAGTGTTCGATTTCGAATAACGTGATCTATCTAAACGATTTCAGTGCGACTTTAAACGATACCGATTTTGTCAGCGCGACTGGGACGCTGAACTTGCAGCGACCTTCTCATTACAGCGGCAAGGTTTCCGCAAATCTGGCGAATTTAGCCACACTTCAGCCGCTGCTTCGCGCGTCCGGCAACCAGAATGCGCTGGCGGGCACAGTCAAGCTGGACTGGGAAGGAAGCGGCAACGCACAGACTTTCAAGAACTCTGGCAAAGTGAATTTGGTATTGCAGAAGGGACGCTATGGAAATTCACAATCCTTGCAGGCAAACGTCGATGCGTCCTATTCGCCGGACGGTCTTGAGGTGCCGATTATCTTTTTCGCGACCGGCAACATGGATTTTCAAGCGATCGCTCAAGCGAAAGGCGACACACTCGAGATAGACAAGATTCAACTTAATCAGATAGCGATCCCGCAATCGCGGGAGGCCGTCCGCGGCGGCGCGGTCGGCGTGCGTGCCCTACCAGTGCAACGTACAAATTACGCATCCGGTTACCTCTCCATTCCGTTTGTGTGGAGGAATCTCGGGACCAACGCGCCGGTGATTCCCTCATCGGGCAAAGTGTCTGCGACATTCCAGTCTGAGAACCTCGATCTTAAGAAATTGTTCGATGATCTCGGCATCAAAGCGCGGACCTCCGGCATTTTGAACGCGAAACTCGACGCCCAGGGAACAGTCGCCGACCCGAACGCGCGGATGGATGTGCAGATTCGGGATTTGCGAAACGAACTCTGGCCGAAAATGGAGCCGGCGACTTTTGAATTGAGCGCGCAGGCCGCGCAGAATCGACTGACAATTTTGGGAAAGCTGCAACAGGCCCAAATCCAGCCAGCGGAAATAAATGCAAATATGCCTCTTGATATTCCAAAAATTGTTCGTGCTCGCAAACTGCCGGACGACACGCCAATTACTGCAAAGGCCCGTGTCCCGCGCAGCTCGGTGAATTTTGTTCGACAATTTGTTCCGGACCTCGAGCAACTGGATGGCGACCTTGGCCTGGACGTCGATGTAAGTGGAACGCTTGGCAATCCCGTCTTGAGCGGGGCAGGGGACATGACCGTGAATGTGGCTCGGTTTACGAATGCTACACTTCCTGCGCTGAGAAATTTTAATGCGCGCCTAACGTTCGCGCAGAACGCGCTTAGCCTGGATCGCTTCCGAGGCGATCTGGCCGGCGGTCCATTCACCATGACAGGCCGAGTCACGTTTCTCAAGCTGACGGAACCGACTCTCGATTTGCAAATGAAAGCCGAGAGCGTGCTCCTTGCGCGAAACGATACGCTCACCGCCCGAGCGGATGCAGACATTAGGATAACGGGCCCATTTGCGGCCGCGACAGTTACCGGCAACGTCGCAATGACAAACAGCCATTTTCTAAAAAATATCGACCTTATTCCTATCGGTCTGCCGGGCAGACCCGCACCGCAGCCGCCCTCGGAGCGGCCTGAATTTTCTTTGCCGACTCCGCCGTTGCGCGACTGGAAATTTGATGTCGCAATTAAAACAAAAGATCCAGTACTCATTCGCGGGAACCTGGCGACAGGTGAAGCGACCGGCGATCTGAAGTTGACGGGAACGGGGCTGCATCCCGGATTGCAAGGTGTGGTGCAGATGCAAGATGTCGAGGCAACATTGCCTTTCAGCCAACTCGAAGTTTCGCACGGCTCTGTCACTTTCACTCCGGATGATTCGATGAATCCGAAAATTGATCTCCAAGGCACATCAGTGATCCGCGACTACACGGTGCGCGTTTACGTTTATGGAACTTTGCTTTCGCCGGAAGCAATTTTCACCAGCGAACCGCCCCTGCCGCAGGAGGAAATCATTTCCTTGATCGCCACTGGCGCGACGAGACAGGAACTTTCGACTGGCAACGTTCTGGCTGGGCGGGCGGCCATGTTACTCGTGCAACAGCTTTACCGGAAAATCGTCAAAAAAGGCGAGCCAACCCAGAGCAACACGGTTTTCAATCGGCTGGATCTGGATTTGGGAACGGTTGATCCACGAACTGGTCAGCAGCAGGCCACCGTACGGTTCAAGATTGACAATCACCTTGTGCTTACTGGTGATGTCGGTGTTCGAGGGGATTTCCGAGGAAAACTAAAATATCTGATTCGTTTTCGGTAAGATGCGACACGGGGTCCTTTTCTCTCTTGGAAGCGTGGCCCTTGCATTTGAAGTCGCGGCGCAGAGCGCGGTTGACGTCACGCGACCCGAGGAACGGCAAAAAGCGCGACAAGCGGTTGTAAAACAGCAGGAAAAGCGCGCGAAGCAGACGAGCATCATCGAATTTCGCGGTCAGCAGGCGTTCTCTGAAAAAGAGTTACGCTCGGCATTAAAAGAAGAGATCACCACAATTGAGGACTTTGGGTTAAGCCCCGCTCGGGCGGATGATCTCGCCTTCTTCCTGGAAGTTTTTTACCGAAAGCACGGCTACGCAAAGGTGGACGTGCACTACGTGCTTGAATCTGCGAGCCGATTGCGTCTGGACATCACCGAAGGTCCGCGGTTCGTGCTGCAGACGGTGGTGTTCGATGGAAACACGCGGGAGCCGGCGGACAAATTGTTCGAGTACATGGTGGGGCCGACGCGCGAACGATATTCCCGGCTCGAGAAGATATTGCCGTTTGTGGCCGCCGATATGGAGGAGGGAACCCACCTAGTGCAGCGCTTTTACATCGCGGAAGGTTTTTTGGATGTTGTAGTCGATCCGCCGCGCTACAAATTTCCGCAGCAAAGCAACGAGGTTGAGGTCATCGTCCCAATTCACGAAGGGCGGCAATATTTTTTCGGTAGCATCTCATTTACAGGACAAACTGTTTACGGTGCAGAGGCGCTCCGCGGACAGATAGTGGATCTGCTGGAGCGTCCTTACACCGAGGCGCGCGTAGCCGATATTCCGCGGCGTCTCGAGGCATACTTCAAGGCGCGCGGGTATTACGATGTGAAAGTGGCGGCCACTGGCGCACTGGAGGAAGCGGTGAATTGGCGAGTGCCGGTGCAAATCGCGATTTCGGCAGGACCCGTTTACCACTTCGACGGTGTGACAGTGAGCGGGTTGACTCGCCTGCATCCCAGTTTTGTAACAAGACGGTTTACCAGATTGAGTGGCAAAACGTATAGCCCGGACGTTCTCGATGAGCGTTTTCGCACTCTCATGAAGACGGGCCAGTTCAATCTGCTGCAAATCAAGCCTGTCCCAGTCGATGGGCATCTATTGCGGCTCGAGATTTCCGCCGAGGAAGCAAAGAGCAAGGAATTTGGTTTTTGGGTTGGGTTCGACACTTACGAAGGCGCACTTGCCGGTGTACAGGTTGGCGATCGCGATCTGTTCGGTTACGGCCGTCCTCTGACGGCAACGATTGAGGTTTCACAGCGCAGCTATAGAGGCGAAATTCTGTATGAGGATCCGTTCTTTTTTGAGACAGATTTCTACTTCAAGGCACGAGCGTTCGCCCTGACTTTTGATTACGATGGCTACTCAAAATTCGAATTGGGCGGACGACTCGAACTCAGCCGCAAAATTACAAAATACGACGAGGCCGCTCTGATCTTTTCGGTTCGCCATGTGAAGATCACCGACTCACAGATCAGGCCGGATTTCCTCCTTGGCCCAAGAGAGTATCAGGTAGACACCATCGGACTCACCAACACGCTCGATTTGCGTGAAAGCCCATATGTGAACCCGCGCGGCTTCCTTATCGGTAACACGTTAGATTTGGCCTCCAGCGCATTAGGAAGCGATATTGAATATGTCCGCGGCACAATGCGTGTCGGCTACTATCTTCCATTTGGACCCAAGCCGCTCACGCCGGGTGTAGTGGAAGATCAACCCCCGGGTACACCGTTGCAGCGTTTCTTTCGCCAGTCCTCGATTGCATTTGGCGCGCGCGCCGGCATCATTCATTCGCTCACAAACAGCGGTTCCGACGAAGCGACTGCCATTCCCATCGACGAACGTTTTTTCATTGGCGGCGCCACAACCGTGCGCAGTTTCGGCGAACGCGATCTCGGTCCGCACGACAATCATGGTCATCCCGTCGGTGGAGAATTTTACACCGTCTGGAATGTTGAATACACCTTCCCGATTTTCGGCGAACTGCAGGGCGCCGTATTCACTGATGCCGGCAATCTCTTGCCGACGTCAGAAGACATTGGGCTAAACGATATGCGCTACGCCATCGGTGCGGGCTTGCGCTACAAACTGCCGGTCGGCCCAATTCGCCTCGATTACGGCGTTAATCCCGATCCGCATCAAGACGAAGACTTCGGTGCGTTTCATTTCAGCTTTGGCTTTGCGTTTTGATTCCGGCTAAGCAGAGCGTTAAAGGAGTCGGAGAGGATGAAGACTCATCAAGCCCGAGATAATCAGAACTCGCTAAGAGATCGACAATCGCTAGCTGACACCTCCCCAGAGGAATTCCGGAGACAACTGCACGAGCTTGCGGATTGGATTGCTGATTTTCGTGAAAACATCGAGACACTGCGCGTCGCGCCTGACGACAAGCCGGGCGCAATTCGCGCGCAGCTCCCCAAGCAACCCCCCGAAGAAGGCGAGTCGTTCGAGAAAATTCTGGCCGACGTCGACCGGCTAATCGTTCCAGGCATGGTGCATTGGAGTCATCCGATGTTCCTCGGTTATTTCGGCTGGACGAGCACCGCGCCGGGAATCCTCGGTGAAATCATCAGCGCGCCGCTCAACGTCAACGCGATGACATGGCGCACCTGTCCGGCTGCGACGGAGCTCGAAACGGTCGTTATCGATTGGTTGCGGCAATGGCTCGGGTTGCCTGACGAGTTTGGCGGAGTGGTTTACGACACGGCGTCAGTGGGAATCATGCATGCGCTAGCGGCCGCGCGTGAAGAGGCCGCGCCGTCCACGAGAAAAGTTGGTCTGATCAATCGCGATCTGCCTCGTCTTCGCGTTTACACATCCGATGAAGCGCACAGCGCGGCCGAGAAAGCGGCAATCACACTCGGGATCGGCGAAGAAAATGTGCGGCGTATCGAAACCGATGCGGACTTTCGCACGGATGTGAATCGGTTGCGCGAAACGATTGCGCGTGATGTTCGTCACAATTTCAAACCGTTTGCCGTCATAGCCACAGTAGGCACGACTTCGAGCGCAAGCGTCGATCCCGTTCCTGAGATCGCGAAGATTTGCCGGGAAGAAAGAATCTGGTTGCACATCGACGGGGCTTATGGCGGAGCGTTCGCCATGTCGCCGGAATACAAATGGGTGAGCAACGGATGGGAGATGGCCGACTCCATCGTGATCAACCCGCACAAGACGCTTTTTGTGCCGCTCGATTTTAGCGTGCTTTACGTGCGCGATCTCGAGCGTTTGCGCCGGGTCTTCACCCTCGTGCCCGAAGTTCTGCGCGGCGACACCATCGAAGGAGAGATGAACTACATGGATTACGGCATCCAGCTCGGCCGCAGATTCCGCGCTCTCAAAGCGTGGGTAATCTGGCGCTCGTTGGGCCGGGAAGGAATGGTTGCGCGCCTGCGCGAGCAGGTTCGATTGGCGAACCTTTTTGCCGATTGGATTAGGAACGACAATCGCTTCGAGCTGGCCGCGCCAGTCAGTATGGGCGTGGTTTGTTTTCGTTTCGTTGGACCTGTAACCGGCATCGCTGATGCCGGCCCCGGGTCATCGAACCCGGCTACAGCCGACAGGCTCGACAGATTGAACAGCGCGATTGTGGAGCGAATCAATGCTTCCGGACGCGCTTACCTTACGCAGACGAAATTGCGCGGCCGAACCGTGATGCGAATTGGCCTCGGTAACGTGCTTACGAAGGAAGAACATCTGCGCAAGGCGTGGCAGATAATTCAGGAAACGGCGAGCAAACTGTAGCTGCTTTGCTGCCTGCCGCGCCGTGGCGCTGCGTAGGCGGGTGCGAAGCGCGGCACTGAGAACGGATTCATCTCGCACAATGCGCTGCCTACATGGCGGCGGTTACAGATTTGCGACTGCGGTTCGCCACCGCTACAATTTTCTTCACTTATGATGAAGTTACTGCGCAGGCACAAAGACTGGCTGATGATCGTGATCGCTATTCTGGCGATTCCCTTCGTTTTCTACTTTGTGCAACGACCGGATTACGGCGCGATGCGCTCCGATCGATTTGCTCACATCTACGACCGGAATGTTTCGATGCTGGAAGCGCAGCAGATCGCGCGGCTGCTCAGTTTGGCACAGGCCATCGGTATGTCTGATTTTGTCCAAACTCTGACGGCAGGAGCCGGGCTAAACCAGAATCAGGTTGCGGTCCAATTCATCGTCAACTTGTTGGTTCTGCGACATGAGGCGGAGAGGCTCGGTCTGCGTCCCAGCGCTACTGAGATTGCCGATGTCGTGCGCAAGTTGCCAGCTTTCCAGAGTGAATCGGGCTTCGACATAAATAAGTTCAGCGATTTTGTGCGAAACGGTTTGGGGCCAATGGGGCTCGGCGAAGAGCATATCGAGCAACTGGTTCGCGATGAGCTTTGCCTGGACGAAATAAAGAGGCTTTTGGCGGCAGGCATTACAGTTTCGAAAGGCGAGCTCGACGAAAATTTTCAGCGGGGTTACGACAAATTCTACGTGAGCGTCATTCGATTTCGGTCGGCTGATCTTGATAAGGGCATCACTGTTAACGATGAGGATGTGCAGAAGTATTATGACGCGCATAAGGCGGAGCTTAAAACCGAGGAAAAACGCAAGGTGCAGTTTGTCCAGCTGGGCCTGACTGAGGAGCAAAAGAAGTTGACGGGCAAAGAACGGATCGAGCCTTTGCAAAAGCTCTCCGATCGCGCAACGGATTTTACGCAAGCGCTGTTAGAAGGCGCGGATTTCCAGCAGGTCGCTGGGAAATTTCAGTTGCCGGTGCGCGAGACCGGCGAATTTACGGCGGCGGCGCCCGATCCACAGTTGAAGGCCGATCCGCAGCTTGGTGCCGCAGCTTTAAAATTATCGGCGCAGGAGCCGAACAGCGATCCGATCCAGGTGGCGGATGGATTTTACATTTTGCATCTCACCGGAATTACCGAGGCACGTGCTCTCACAGTCGAAGAGGCGAAACCAAAAATCGTGGAAGCGATGAAGAAGTCGCGAGCTCGTGAGGTAATGTCAACAAAAGGCGCCGAGGTCATGAATCAGCTCCGCGAGGCAACGAAACCTTCCGCAGGAGCGGGACTTGAAGCGGCTATTCAAAAGGCCGGCGTAAAGCTCGAGAAGATCCCGCCGTTTGCGCTGATCGAGGAGGAAAAAACAAAACTTGAAGGCAAGGAACCGAAGAACGAACCGACTGATCTTGCCGCGATTAAAGATGCCGTGGCATTCCTCAATCCCGGCGAAATCAGCGATTTTGTCCCCTCCGGTGAGAACGGATTTATTGCGGTTTTGGAAAAGCGAGAGCCATCCGCAGATGCGAATGCCGGCGAGAAGAAGGCAGCGTTTGAGAAAAGGCTTCTAGATAACAAGCAGCGCATCGTTTTTTTTGAGTGGTTGCGCGACCGGCAGCAAGCGGCTGGCCTTCAATTTAGCAAAGGCTAAGGGCTGTAGCGGCCGCCGTGTCGGCCGCGAGACCTGATGATGTCAATGGAGCAAACGCCCGACGAAATCTTTGACGATGCAAGTGGCGACCTCGCGGTCGGCGACTTGGAAAGCGCAGTCGCAAAGTACCGGCGCTGTGTTGAGATCGCGCCAGATTTTTTCGATGGCTGGCATGCGCTCGGCATGGCGCTGATGAAACTCGGCCGTTTTGCGGAAGCGATCGAGGCGGGTAAAAGAGCGGTCGAGCTCCGGCCCAATGATCAGATCGGCTGGACGAGTCTGTCGCTGTTTTACAATCGCGCCGGCAACATCAAGGAAGCCGAAGCAGCCGGCGCGAAGGCAAAGATACTTTCCTGGGGAGGAAAGATCGCAAAAGAATAATCGTCGATCTTGCGATTAAGGTTTGCGGGGCGCGGCTGGCGACTTCATCACCGCCACATCGAACACAACGTCGAAGCGGTACTTCGGATCATCTTTCTCGCTGTTCATCGCAACTTTTCCGTGGGCTTTGCCATCTTTGAAGTCGGCTTCGACTTTCGCTTCGTCCATGGTTCCGCCGGTGCTGATCGAATTGTTGTCGGCCCAGATGAAAACGGAAAGCAGTTTGCCTGATTGATCGAAGGTAAGTTTCACTTCCGGCTCGAAAAGGAAGAAGCCCGTATCGCTGCCTTTCTGCAGCTCGGCTTTCAGCTTATCGATCGGAATTGGCTTTGCGCAGAGCAACACCGCATTGACGTTGTCATCGAAAAATTTCGTTTCGTAAGCGACGACGTGTTCCAGTTTGTAATCTTTTCCAACGACGCGAAGCGTGCCTTGCGCATGTAAAAGCTGCCCGCTAGCGAGTAATGCGATGCTGGCTAGCAACACCGCGCGTTTCGAGAGGTTCACCCTCACACAGGGTCCAAAAAGGACGCGGCGGGGCAAGCTTTAACTTTTCTTCGTGACCGTTGTGCGACAACTGCCACTCC
>Ga0209690_1000157_pt1 | contig 32669 bp, 26 predicted proteins | sample GraSoiAngelo_150_FD_186164 | JGI IMG/M metagenome (GOLD analysis project Ga0209690, IMG submission 186164) | Grasslands soil microbial communities from the Angelo Coastal Reserve, California, USA - 14_1009_09_40cm (SPAdes) (version 2) | ecosystem: Environmental > Terrestrial > Soil > Grasslands ... | reverse complement strand
CCGCTCCTCGATGCCGTGAAACGCCTCCAGGCCACCGGCGCATCGATCACCACCGTTCCCGGGGATGTGACGCAGGAGCCGCACCGACGCGACCTGGTCGCCGCGGTCCGCCGCCTCGGTCGTCTCGACCTGCTGATCAACAACGCCTCCGAGCTGGGTGCGTCCCCGTTCCCGGCGCTCGTCGAATACCCGCTCGAGGTCCTCCGGCGGGTCCACGAGGTCAACGTCGTCGCTCCGCTCGCGCTCATCCACGCAAGCCTTCCGATCCTGAAAACATCGCGGGGCCTCGTCGTGAATATCACGAGTGACGCGGCGCGCGGCGGCTATCCGGGGTGGGGCGCCTACGGGAGCAGCAAGGCGGCCCTCGAGCTCGTGAGCAAGACCCTCGCGAACGAATTGCGCGATGCCGGCGTGGGCGTCGTCGCGGTGGACCCGGGCGATCTTCGGACGCAGATGCATCAGGACGCGTTCCCCGGTCAGGACATCAGCGATCGTCCGCTGCCGGAGGTCACGCTGCCCTTCTGGGCCTGGCTCGAGGGCCAAGACCCGATCCGCGTCACCGGCCAACGATTCGAGGCCCAAGGCACGGTGTGGGAGGTTCCCGCATGAAGCGCCAGGAACTCGCCTTCGAACAACCGAAGGAACTCTTCGCCTCCACCCCGGTCGAAGTGGAACACGGCGTCCGGGATGCGGTGCGTCTCCTCGTCACGACGCCTTCCGGTCACGAGCACGCAGTCTTCTCGGAATTGCCGACGTTCCTCTCCGCCGGCGATCTGCTCGTCGCGAACGAGAGTGCGACGTTGGCGGCGAGCCTCGAGGCCCACGGACCTTCGGGGACGTACACGCTCGACCTGAGTACGCGATACGCGGACGGCCTGTGGCTCGCCGAGCCGCGGTGGGACCCGGCGCACCCCGGTCCGATGCCGATCGAGGCGGGCGAGGAGGCAGGCGTGGGCGATGCGACGGTTCGATATGTCGCGCCCTACCCGGGGATTCCGCGGCTCTGGTTCATCACGTCGGACCGACCGCTTGAGCCGATTCTGGACCGCGCGGGAACGCCGATCCACTACGGATACGTCCCGAAGATCTGGATGCGTATCAGAGTTTGTTCTCTCTCATCCCCGGCAGCGCGGAGATGCCTTCCGCGGCGCGCCCGATCACACCGAATATCCGCGAGGCCCTCGAAGCCGCGGGGGTTCAATTCGCGTCCGTCCTCCTCCACTCGGGCGTCAGCAGCCTGGAGATCGAAACGGACACCGTGGAAGAGCAGGCGGTCTACCCGGAGCCGTTCCGAGTGTCACTATCCACTGCCAATCTGGTCAACCGCACCCGCGAACGCGGTCACCGAGTCGTCGCAATTGGGACCACGGTCGTCCGCGCGCTCGAGTCCGTATGGACTCCCGACGGCGTACGCCCGCGACAGGGCTTCACGCGTCTCTTCATTCACCCGGGGAATCCGGTCCGGTCAGTCGACGGCCTGCTGACGGGGTTCCACGACCCGGTGACGAGCCACCTCGCAATGCTCGCCGCGTTGATTGGATTGCCGCGCGTCATGGAGGCGTATCGGGAAGCCATTGCGAGCGGATATCGCTGGCACGAGTTTGGTGACAGCCACCTGATCCTGCGGAAGTGACGGCCACCTCGAGGTCCCCCGCGCCACGATGCGCGAGAAAACCGCGAGGAGATCGTGTCGAGGCGATTCGAAATCGAAGTCGGGCAGGCCCCCGGTGCTTTCTTGGGTTGGGAGGCCTCTTTCATCGCCGTGGACGGATCAGAGGCGGGGTTCACGGGGATTGTTCTCGGCCTGTCTCGGGCCGATGTCGAATGGGTCGTTCAGGCCCGCATGGTTCCCGCCCGCATTGTCGCGTTCTCACCTCTTTCGACGCTAGTCTTGGGCCTCTCACGGGAGAAAACACTCAAGCGATCGGACCTCTCGATTCGTCACGCCTCCCCCTGGACCCCGGTTCTGCTCGCTGTCTGGGCCGTCGCGGCCGTCGCATTTTTCGTCGCCATCGCGTCGTTCCTGAGGTCCGGCCTCTCCGAGTATCGCGTCGCGTTCGTGTTGCTGACAATCCTTCTCGGAATCCTCGCGATTATGGTCACCGGGTTGGCGGCCCGCGAGCGGACGAGGGCGGCACCCGGGGCTGGAGACGGGACCTCCCGAGATGATGTACCGTGGCTCCCGGACATCCCGCTCGACCCCGCCATCGCCGCTCCCGAAATCGCGTTAGTCGTCCTGGCCATTGCCTTCTTTCTTGTCCTCGGCGCGTTCGTCCTCTTTCTCGTCTGGCTCCCGGCCGTGTTCCTGGTCATCAGCCTCCTGACGTTCGGCGCGTGGTGGCGGCTCCATCGCGTCGCGTTCGTCATGACGAGTCAACGTCGGCCCGCCGACTTGAAAGCCGTCGGAGAGGACCTCCTCGGACGGGGAGCGATCCTCTCTCGGACTTGGGATGGTTATCTCGAGGTACCATCGATGCGGGTTGCGGCGGACCGCAGGCGGTCGTACGGCATGAGTTGGCGGTTCTTCGTCCTCTTCGGGATTGCGAGCCTTGGCCTGGCCAGTGTCCTCGTCGCCGAGCGGTTCTTCCCATCTCCAGATTGGACGTATGCGATCGTGCCCCTGGCGGGCGCAGGCCTGCTGTTCTTCGCCGCGTTACTCGGGTGCGTCTACCGGCTGCGATTCCGGTAGGGCCGACGTCGCAGCAAAGGCTTTAAGGCGCTCCTCGAGTTCGACGCGGCAAGAGCGCTCTCCGAGGAACGAAGATGACCTGGGGGCTTCAGAACCGTCTATCTCGGATCATCCATCCGACCGACGGACACACTGTCATGCTCGCCGCCGACCACGGATACTTCCTCGGACCGACGCACAAGCTCGAGATCCCGCGCAAAACGCTGGAGCCTCTTCTTCCGTACGCCGACGCGGTGATGGTCACCCGCGGCGTCGTCCGCACGTCGATTGATCCCGGTGCGAACGTGCCGATCGTCCTGCGCGTGAGCGGTGGCGCCAGCGTCTTGAACGAAGACCTATCGAACGAGAAGATCACCACGTCAATGAAGGAAGCCGTCCGGTTGAACGCCTCGGCCGTCGCGCTGTCGATCTTCGTCGGCGCTGCCCACGAGCATGATTCCCTGGTGAACCTGGGCAAACTCGTCGACGAAGGCGAGGAGGCGGGCGTCCCGGTGCTCGCGGTGACCGCGGTCGGGAAGGAACTCGAGAAGCGCGACGCGCGGTACCTCGGCCTCGCGTGCCGCATCGCCTCCGAGTTCGGGGCGCATTTCGTCAAGACGTATTACTGTGACGAATTCTCGAAGGTCGTCGAGTCGTGTCCCGTCCCCCTCGTCGTCGCGGGAGGCCCGAAGCTCGAGACCGAACTCGACGCGCTCGAGCTGGCCTACGACGCGATCCGAGATGGTGCGAAAGGCGTGGACATGGGCCGGAACATCTGGCAGTCGACGAATCCCGTCGGCATGATCCGCGGCATCCGCGCCGTCGTCCACGAGCGTGCGACCCCGAAGGAGGCCCTCGAGCTCGTCAAGGGCGCGAGGTCGAAGAAGTAGGCGCAGCACCATGCGCGCCGCGATGTACTACGCCAACGACGACGTGCGAATCGTGGACCTGCCGACGCCACGCATCGGGCCCGGAGAGATCCTCGTCCGCGTCAAGGCATCCGGCATCTGCGGCTCCGATGTGATGGAGTGGTACCGGAAGCCGAAGGCGCCGCTCGTCCTCGGCCATGAGATCGCGGCCGAGGTCGTTCGGGTCGGCGACAGCGCGGACTCCGTCAAGATCGGCGACCGCGTCTTCGTGTCGCACCATGTGCCGTGTGGTTCGTGTCGGTATTGCCTCGCCGGTCACGAGACCGTCTGCGAGACCTTGCGTACGACGAACTTCGATCCGGGTGGGTTTGCGGAGTTCGTCCGTGTGCCCGCGATCAACGTGAAGCATGGCGTCTTCCCACTCCCGCGGGAAATCTCGGATGACGAGGCCACGTTCGTGGAGCCTCTCGCCTGCGTGATCCGCGGGCAGCGGCTCGCGGGCTTCCGGCCGGGAAGCACGATGCTCGTGCTCGGCAGCGGCGTCGCCGGACTGCTGCACATCAAACTCGCGAAGGCGGCCGGGGCTGCGAGGGTGCTCGCGACCGACGTTGTCGAATTTCGGAAGGCCGCAGCGCTGAAGTCCGGGGCCGACGTCGTCATCGACGGTCGAGAGGACGTTCCCACGCGCGTGAAGGAGGCGAACGAAGGGAACCTCGCGGACCTCGTCATCACATGCACGGGCGCTCCGAAGGCGATCGCGCAGGGCCTCGCCTCGGTCGACCGGGGCGGGACCGTCCTATTCTTCGCGCCGGTCGAGCCGGCCGCAATGGTCGACATTCCGTTCAACGCCCTCTGGCGGGAAGAGGTCACGATGACGTCCTCGTACGGGGGGAGTCCACGGGACATCCGCGAATCGATCAATCTCGTCCGGGAGAAACGCCTCGACGTCGCGGATCTGATCACACACGTCCTCCCGCTGGCCAAGGCCGCGGACGGATTCCGACTCGTCGCTCAGGCCCGGGAGTCGATCAAGGTCGTCCTCCGACCCTGAAGAGGACGGCCATCCGCGATGGCATCGCACTCCCATTCCGCGTTAACCTTATTTAAGGTTAAACGACGGCTCTCACTGAACCCGGTCGTGTGGCCTCGTCGTGTGCAACACTACCGTCATAAGGCATCGTTCGCTTATGCAGAATCGCGAAGGTGGACCGTGGTCGTATCCAGCGCGACGATCGATAGCCTCCTGAAGGAAAAGGAGGAGTACCCGCCGCCGAAGTCGTTCCGCAAGGACGCGTGGATTCACGATCCGAAGGTCCCCCGCGAAGCCGCCGCCGATCCGGAGCGGTACTGGGCCGATCGAGCCAAGGAACTGGTCTGGATCAAGAAGTGGTCAAAGGTCCTCGAGTGGAAGGCGCCTTTTGCCAAATGGTTCGTCGGCGGCCAAATCAACGTATCGCAGAATTGCCTGGATCGTCACCTCGACTCCCCTCGGCGGAACAAGGCCGCGATTGTCTGGGAGGGAGAACCGGGAGACCGGCGGGTGCTGACGTATCAGATGGTGTGGCGGGAGGTAAATCGGTTCGCCAACGTGTTGAAGCGCCTCGGGGTCAAGCGCGGAGACCGCGTGACGATCTATCTGCCGGCGATCCCCGAGCTTCCGATCGCCATGCTGGCGTGCGCTCGAATCGGAGCGATTCACAGCGTGATCTTTGCCGGATTCAGCGCGAAAGCGATTCAGGACCGAGCGGAGGATTGTCACAGCGAGGTGATCATCACCGCGGACGGCGGATATCGACGCGGCAACGTTGTTCCCTTGAAGAAGACGGTGGACGAAGCGGTGGAGGACCTGCCGTTCGTGCGCCATGTCGTCGTCTATCAACGGACGAAAGAGCCGGTGTCGATGAAGAAGGGCCGCGACGTCTGGTGGCACGAGGCGATCTCGGACGTCGACGACTTCTGCGAGCCCGTGCCGATGGCGGCCACGGACCCGCTCTTCGTGTTGTACACCTCCGGGACGACAGGCCGGCCCAAAGGCGTCCTCCATTCGACGGGCGGTTATCTCGTCGGCGCCGCGACGACCCATCGGCTGATCTTCGACGTGAAGGATCGGGACCTGTACTGGTGCACCGCGGACATCGGCTGGGTCACCGGCCACACGTACATCGTCTACGGCCCGCTCGCGAACGGCGCGACGTCGTTCCTGTACGAGGGCGCGCCGGACTGGCCTCAACCGGACCGGTTCTGGTCGATCATCGAGTCGTACGGTGTCACGATCCTGTATACCGCGCCCACGGCGATCCGCGCGTTCATGCGCTGGGGCGACGAGTGGCCGAAGAAACACGACCTGTCGACCCTCCGCCTCCTCGGGACCGTCGGCGAACCGATCAATCCGGAGGCGTGGCGATGGTATCACAAGACGATCGGCGGAGGTCGCTGTCCGATCGTCGACACGTGGTGGCAGACGGAGACCGGCATGATCCTGCTCACGCCGCTCCCCGGCCTGACGACGCTGAAGCCGGGATCCGCGACCCACCCCTTCCCCGGCATCGCCGCGGAGGTCGTCGATGAGAACGGCCGTCCCGTCCCGGTGAACAAGGGCGGCTACCTCGTGATCTCGAAGCCATGGCCCGCGATGCTCATGACCCTGTACAACGACCCGGAGCGGTACCAGCAGGTGTACTGGTCCCAGGTTCCCGGCAAATATTTCACGGGCGACGGCGCACGCGTCGACGAAGACGGCTGCTTCTGGTTGATGGGCCGCATCGACGACGTGCTCAACGTCGCCGGCCACCGGATCGGGACGATGGAAGTCGAGTCCGCCCTGGTGAGTCATCCGAGCGTCGCGGAGGCCGCCGTCGTCGGGAAACCTCACGCGCTGAAAGGTCAATCCCTCGTGGCGTACGTGGTCCTCAAGGGAGGGGCCGCCCGTTCCGAATCGCTCTCGCAGGAGCTGCGCGACCACGTGCGCAAGGAGATTGGCGCGATTGCCGTGCCCGACGACATCTACGTCACCGAAAAACTGCCGAAAACACGGAGCGGAAAGATCATGCGTCGGGTGATCCGGTCCCTCGTCTCCGGCCAGGAGATCGGCGACACGACGACCCTCGAGGATCCTGGGGCGGTCGAGGAAGTCCGCAAGTGGCTGGCCGAGGTTGAAACCGGGGGAGCCTGAGCGATCTCTGGAACTGGTGCTTACGCGCCTCGCGTATACCAGGTGCCGCCGCAACAATACAGCGACGAGCCGTCCGCCTCGCCCCAGATCACATGATTGGTCCCGACGGAGTCGACGGCCAGACCGAAGTAGTCGCCGTCCGGGAACGCGTACCCGTGGGGCGTCTTGTACGGCGCCCCACCCCCGAGATTCGACAATCGGACGCTCGCGGTCCACGTGCCTCCTCCATCGGTCGTCTGCGAGTACCACGTGTTCCAGCTGCCGAGTCCTCCGCAGTCCCAGCATCCGGCATTCCGGTTGTCCTGCCATGCGAGGCGGAAGTCTCCTGCAGAGGGTCCCGCGACGACCGCGGGGAAGTTGTTGTCCCCCTGATCGTTGAAGACCACCGGGCTGCTCCACGACGCCCCGTCCGAGGAAGTCCGCAGGTACATCTTGTGTGCCGTCCCGTTGACGTCGTTTCGCGTGTACGCCAGGAGGAGATTCCCGGCGGCATCCGCAGCGATCGAGGCCTGAGCCGCGAAGTAGTCGCCGTAGCACGCGGAGATGGCACAAGAAGTTGCGACCGCGCTCGTGTCGACGTAGACGTTCTCCCACGCGGTCCCTTCGTGGTTCATCTTCAACACGAAGATCTTCTGGATGCCGTCCGTGTGGCCCTGGTTCGTCCGCTTTCCGTTCGTCTTCGCGCCGGCCTCCCCGGCTTGGGCGAAGTACACGCTGCCGTCCGGGGCGTATGTCCCGCCATACGAGTACCACCAGAGGCTCTCATTGCTGGTCTGCACTTGCGCGAACGACTGTCCGGCATCGTGCGACACCGCGACATACGATGCGAGTTTGACGTTGAGGGCCACGTAGACATCCTGGCCGCTTGGCGAGATCACGAGGATCGGCTTGTCGTTGTAGGATATCGGGCCGTTCATCGTGAACGGTCCGGACCACGTTGCTCCATGGTCGGTCGACTTGAACAGTACGCTTCCGGGATTGAACGTCTGTAGGAAGACGACGTACACCGTGCCGTCGGTGGCGACTTTGATCTGTGGGTCGAACTGCCAGCCCCGTCCCCGCGCGAGAGAGACCGGTCGGGCTTCTCCCCACGTCGCGCCGCCGTCCTTCGACGATCGGAGGAAGATTGCGGTGCCCGGGCAACCGGAGCACGTCTTCGAGGCGTTGATGTACGTGACGGCCTGGTAGACGTACGAGGAGCTCGGATCGGCGGCGATCGTGGGTTCCCAGTACGCGCCGCCTCCGGGGAACGGCTGCTCCGAATCGAACGTGGGCGTCGACCCCACCGAGGTTGCCGCGGTGTTGAAAGATGTTGGCGTAAGAACGAGGAGCGCGACGGCCAACGCGGCCCCTGCCAGGTAGATCCGGACCGTGTTCCCCCCTGGTCGCGGGGAGGGTCCGGTTCCTATTTCACGCTTCGCGCAAGTTCGGCTGCTAGTACCGAACGGTGTCGAGGACTAGGCCTCCAAAGAGCATCGATGTTCACGAATGTGGTGTGGATCCGACCAAGCGGACAGTTGTATCGGAAGGTATTAGACGTCGTCCCCCGGGTACGGGCCATGGCCGGCATGACGAGGACTTCCGCCGGTGGTCGCGCTCTGGTCGTTGTCGGCGCGATAATGCTGTTCGGCAGCCTCTTCTTCTTCCCATGGTTCGTGGTATCCGGGACGAGACCGGACCTCCCCTCAGGGAGGTACAATGGGATCGGGAGCACCGGTCTCCTGAACACCTTGCTCGGCGGACCGTGGGGTTGGATCGCATTCGTTTGGCTCGTGGTTTCGGCGTTCCTCGGTCTGGGGGTCGCTGCCCTCGGGCGCAAGACCCGCCGCCTGGGAACAGCGGGGATGGTGGTCTTGCTCCTGTACGCGCTCTTCCTCGTCGTCGTGCCAACCTACCTCAACCCTCAGGGGTCGACGGGCACCGTGTCGGTCTCTTTCGCCTACGGATTTGTGGCCGCCGTGCTCGGCTCAGCCCTCGTCGAGGCTGGCGCCCGTCTGCCTCGCGCGGCGTTTGCGAGCTACCAGGCACCGACGGCTGCCGAATGGGATAGTCCCTAGACCGTGGTCCGCACCTTCGAAGCAGCCGAGGCCTCGCCTTCCGTAGGCGCGGATTCCGAGCGCGAAGGATTGTCCTCTACTACGGATCCACCCAGTGGGCCCGTCGCGACGCGATGAAACCCATGAGCGCCGCGAACCCGAGGAGGTAGCCCCATCCGATGGCGACCTGCGAGGCTGGGATGTCGATGAGATGAAAGTAGTACTTCGCGAGCTGGGCGGCATGGGTCGTCGGGATGAGCATTGCGATCGGCTGGGCGATCGCGGGCAGCCGGTCGAGCGGATAGTACACCGGCGGCAGGAATCCCAACGCAATGCTCAGAACTTGCGGGATCGAGTTCGCGCGCCGCGCGTTCTTCGTCGTCGCCCCGATCGCGAATCCCACGAAGACCAACCCGATCCAAAGGAGCAGTGAAGTCGTCAACAGGAGGAGGACTCCCAATGCGGTCGTCGGCCCGGAAAGGAGAAGGAGGACGAGGGCCACGCTGACACCGGGTAGCGCGACGACGAGGCCGCTGATGGAAAGTCCGACCGCATACGAGGCGGGGGACACTTTCGATGCGACGAGCATGTCCTGAAAGCGAAACCACTGCTTGTTGAAGTACACGCTCTGTGAGGCGAACAAACCGGTGAATGAGAACGTCAACACAATGGCCCCGACGAGGGATTGCATCGCGGACTTCTGGTCCGCGAACACGAAGATGAAAATCACGGGCAGGAACGAGAAGAGGCTGATCACGACGAGGAGCATCGGGTCCCGGAGGAGCGGGAGGGCGTCGAAGAGTCCGATGTACAGCGCCTCACGTATCCTCGACTTCAATCGATCCCCCCACGATTTTGATGAATGCGTCTTCGAGGCTCGCCGGCTTGAACGTGATCTTGCGCTTCTCCCGCAGGCCCCGCTCGACGATGGCGAGGATCTCTTCCGCGGATCGAGGTTCGAGCACCTCCGGAGGGGCCGATCCGTTGCCCGCGGCGGGCTCGACGATGACGCGCATCCCGAGGCCGGTGTCGCCCTTCGCCTCCTCCACGGTCCCGAGGAAGGCGGTGCGTCCCTTGTCCACGATGAGCAAGTGGTCTGCGAGGATCTCCGCCTCGTCGAGGTAGTGCGTCGTCAAGAGGATCGTCGCACCCTTCCGCGTGAGCTCCCGCAACATGTGCCAGACCGAACGCCGGCCGAGGGGATCCAACCCGATCGTGGGCTCGTCGAGGAACAGGACCTCCGGGTCCGCGACCATCGCCATCGCGATGATGAGACGCTGACGCAGGCCGCCAGACAGGTCTGATGCGAGCTTGTCGCGGTGCTCCCACAGGCCCAGATCCTCCATGACCTTTTTCGTTCGCTCGCGGGCCTGGGCTCGCGATTGCCCGCGGATGAGGCAGAAGTAGAGGATGTGATCGTAGGGAGACAGGAGCATCTGCGGGCGGGCCTCCTGCGGGACGACGGCGATGTGCGGGCGGATCGCCTGCGGCTCTGCGAGCACGTCATGGCCGAGGACGGACGCGCGGCCCGCGCTCGGCTTGAGCTGGGTGGCGAGGATCCGCAGGAGAGTCGTCTTCCCCGCGCCGTTGCGGCCGAGCAGGCAGAAGATCTCGCCCTTCTCGATCGAGAAGGAAACGTCCTCGAGGGCTTTCGTCCCTCCCGGGTACGTTTTTCCAAGCCGTTCGACGCGGACGACCTCCATGCCCCGCGCCCAACGGGCGCGTCGTACTTGAGTCTTCTGCGCGCGGCCACGCGACAATTGCTTCCGTGCGGGAGAAACCGTTTTGCGCTCCAGAGAGAAAGGCCCGAATTCTAGGGTCGGAACGGTACGTGCCAAAAGCTTATTCTCCCAACTCGGTTCCGCGGTTCGTGGAACGGACCGCGCACGACATCGTCATCGTCGGTGGGGGCGCGGCGGGATTGCGGGCGGCGATCGCGGCAGCCGAGACGGACCCCGACCTCTCGATCGCGGTCGTCTCGAAAGTCTACCCGATGCGGAGCCACACGGTGTCCGCCGAGGGAGGGACCGCGGCGGTCCTACGCGATTACGATTCCCTGGAACTGCACGCGCTCGACACGATCAAGGGATCCGACTTCCTCGCCGACCAGGACGCCGTCGAGTTCTTCGTCGCGCGGTGTCCGAAGGAGATCATCCAACTCGAGCACTGGGGCTGTCCCTGGTCCCGCGATCCGGACGGCCGGGTGAGCCAGCGTGCGTTCGGCGGGATGTCCGTCAAGCGCACGGTGTTCGCGGCGGACAAGGTCGGCTTCCACATCTTGCACACGCTCTTCCAGACGTCGATGAAGTTCGAGAACATCCACCGTTTCGATGAGTACTTCGTCACGAGCCTCATCGTCGATGGCGGCGCGTGCGCCGGGGTGACCGCGCTCGACCTTCGCGGCGGCCGGATGGTGGGGATCGGCGGGAAGGCGACGATCCTCGCGACGGGCGGCTGCGGCCGCGTGTACGAATTCACGACGAACGGCTTCATCAAGACCGGCGACGGCATGGCCCTCGCCTACCGCGCCGGTGTTCCGCTGAAGGACATGGAGATGGTGCAGTTCCATCCGACGTGCCTGCCGGGGACGGGCATCCTGATCACGGAGGCGGCGCGCGGGGAGGGCGGCTATCTGATCAACAAGGACGGCGAGCGGTACATGCAGCGCTACCTCCCGAGCAAGATGGAGCTCGGGCCGCGGGACATCCTCTCCCGCTCGATGATCCAGGAGATGAAGGCCGGCCGCGCGTTCGACGGGCCTTACGGGCAGTACCTCGGCCTGGACCTGCGCCACCTCGGCGCCGCGACGATCGACCAGAAGCTCCCGATGGTCCGCGAACTCGCGGAGAAGTACATGGGACTCGATCCGATCCACGAGCCGATCCCGGTGCGCCCCGGTCAGCATTACGTCATGGGTGGCGTTTCGACGAATTCCACCGGGGAGACGACGCTGCCCGGCCTCTACGCCGTCGGCGAGACCGCGTGCGTCTCGATCAATGGCGCGAACCGCCTCGGATCGAACAGCCTGAGCGAATGCCTCGTCTTCGGCGAGTGGTGTGGCCTTGCCGCGGCACAATACGCCAAGCAGAAGGCCGCGTATCCTCGGGGAACGGCCTCGCGAGAGGCGCTGCGGAAGGAGGAGGCCCGCGTCTTCGACGGCCTCATGGGCCGGGAGCGAGGGAAGGAGACGCTCGCGGGCGTCCGCGTCGAGATGCAGCAACTCATGGACCGCGACGTCGGAATCTTCCGGGAGGAAGCGGGCCTCGCGGACGCCTGCGGAAAACTCGCCAAGCTCCGCGATCGCTTCGGGAGTGTCGGGATGGCGGACAAGGACCGCGTCTTCAACACGGAGATGACCGGGGTGCTCGAACTCGACTTCATGCTCGACGTCGCGGCGTCGATCGCCCACAGCGCGCGGAACCGGCGGGAGTCGCGTGGCGCCCACAGCCGAACGGACTTCCCGAACCGCGACGATGCGAACTACCTGAAGCACACGCTCGCATATCGCGCCGACGGCGCACCGCGGATCGATTACGCACCGGTGAAGATCACCAAGTGGCAGCCCGTCGAGAGGAAGTATTGAGATGGCCGAGCGGGACGTCGTGTTCCGGGTGAAACGGTACCGACCGACGTCGGGGTCCAAGCCGACGTACCAGGAGTACCGGATCCCGTACCGCGACGACATGGTCGTCCTCGATGGGCTGAACTACATCAAGGACCACGTCGACCCCACGCTCACGTACCGATGGTCGTGCCGGATGGGGATCTGCGGCTCGTGCGGCGCGAACGTGAACGGCCAACCGAAGCTCACGTGCGGCACGTACATCCGCGACGTCCACAAGGGCGCCGTCACGATCGATCCGCTCGCGAACTTTCCGATCTTGAAGGACCTCGTCGTGGACTTCGACGACTTCCTGGAGAAGCTCGCGTCCGTGACGCCGTACATCGTCCGCGAGGAGCCGGGCGACCTGACGAAGGAGTTCGTCCAGTACCCGGAGGACGTCGAGGCGTACCGGCAACAAAGTCTGTGCATCAATTGCATGCTGTGCTACGCGGCCTGTCCGGTCTTCGGGACGAGCCCCGAGTTCGTCGGCCCCGCGGCCTCCGCTCTGGCGCTGCGGTACATCCGGGACACGCGGGACGAAGGAGCCGACCAGCGTCTTGCGCGGCTGAACACGAAGGCCGGCGTCTGGGAATGCACCTTCGTCGGGGAGTGCTCCGTCGTCTGCCCGAAGAACGTGGATCCGGCGGCCGCGATTCAGACCCTGAAAGTCCTCGCGACGATGCGGCACATGCGGCGCCTCCTGATGCCGAAGGCCGAGTCGAGGTGATGCGACGGCCCGCGAATATCCGTGGAAACGTCGGGCGGGATGGTGGCTCCGGAACCGGCGGTATCTGAGCTTCCAGTTGCGCGAGCTCGGCGGCGTGGTGTCCGCGCTCTACGGCCTCATCTTCCTGAACTTGCTCCGGACGCTCCGGGCGGGGGAATCCGCGTACACGGCCTTCGTCGACACGATGCGCACGCCGCCGGTCCTGTACGTGAACCTCGTCCTGTTCGCCCTCCTGGTGTGGCACGCCGTCACCTGGTTCATGCTGATCGGGAAGGCCCAGCCGATTCAGTTCACTGAGCGTCCGCTCCCGTGGAAATCTGTTTTCGGCGTGAACGTGCTCCTGTGGATCGGCGTCTCCGCGGCCGTCGTCTATCTGGTCTTCGGGGGCATCTGAACGGCCGAAGAGGTGGGGTCCACCCGGGAGTCGCTCGCGTGGAATCCCGGCCGCGAGACCGTCCACGCGGACGAGAAGACCGGCGAGCCGGAGGTCTTCCTCGAGCCGCTCCTGTGGGGCCTCTTCTCCCTGGGCGGATTCATCACGGCCTTCCTGTTCCCGATCACCGTCTTCCTGCTGTTCGTCGCGCCGGTGTTCGGATGGTGGCCGACCGATCCCGCGGCCTATGCGACGTTCGCGGCCCACTGGCAAGAGCCGTTGGTCCGCCTCTTCTTCTTCGCCCTCATCGGGGGCTCGCTGTTCCACGGGACTCATCGACTGAAGTTCATGCTCGTGGACGCGGGCCTCCGCGGTCCCGGAATCGAGGCGGCCCTCGACATCATCTTGAACGCGATCGCGATCGTCGGGACGCTCGGCGCGCTTTACTACGCGGTGCGCGGCTGGCTTTTCGTCTGACCGGCGCCTTCTTCCGCGGTGCCTTCTTGGCACGCGCTTTCTTCGCGGGTGCTTTGGCCTTCTTCGCAGGCGGTTTGGCGGTCGCCTTCGCCATCGGAGGCCGAACCGGACCTTCCGTCGGGATCAGCTTGTAGACGAAATCCTTCTCCCGCACCCGGTCGCGGACCTTCATCCCGACCTCTTGTCCCGGACCCGCGCGCGAGACGACGGCGTGTTCGATCTGCAACGCCTCCACGGGCTGCTCCAGGTTGGTCGAAGGCCCCTGGATTTGGACCGTGTCTCCGATCGCAATTCCATCGTCGGTGACTCGAATCGCGGCGACGCCGATCTTCGTGTAGAAATGGAAGACCTCGCCGACTTTCTTCCGTTCGAGCGGCATCGCGGATGCATGGGTCCGCCGCGATAAATACGTGGCGACTCCATCGCACGGTCGTCTCTCGATAGGATGGCGCAAGAAAAGTCTTAAGTGCATTCACAGTTTACGGCGCGCCGGAAGGGGGGACAGATCCTTCTATGGTGATGCCTCTTAACGTTCTAGAAAAATCCATCAACAAGCGGGTCCAGCTCCTGCTCAAGGACAACCGGATCCTCGAAGGGAAGCTCGTCGGATATGACGACTACATGAACATGGTCCTCGAGGACACGGAAGAGACGAAAGAGGACAACGTCCGGCGGGTCGGCACCGTCGTCCTCCGGGGGAACAACGTCGTCACGATTGTCCCCAAGTGAGCGCCGAGGCCAGAAAATAGATAACTTGGCCCCTGCTTCGTAGCGCGGATGCAGCTCGTGATCATCGCGGGCGGCCTCGGCACGCGCCTCCGCCCCCTCACGCTGAACCGCCCGAAAGCGCTCGTCCCCCTCGTGGATCGGCCGCAGATTGTCTACACGCTGGATTCGCTGCCGACCTCGTGCGAGGAAGTCCTGATCGCAGTCAACTACGGCTTCGAGCCGATGCGGGAGTTCTTCCGGACCCATGACTTCGGCGTCGAGATCCGCGTGGTCGAGGAACCGAAGCCGCTCGGGACGGCCGGTGCGATCAAGAACGTGCAGCGGCACGTTCGCGGGACGTTCGCGGTCTACAACGGGGACGTCGTCGACACGATCGATTTCGACCGGCTCGTCGAGGCCCATCGCAAAGGCGCCGGGATCGGCACGATCGCGCTGTGGCCGGTCGAGGATCCGTCCGCGTTCGGGGTCGTTGCGATCGAGGGCGGCCGGATCACGCGGTTCGTGGAGAAGCCGCCGCGAGCGGAGGCGCCGAGCAACCTCGTGAACGCGGGGCGATATGTGTTCGAGCCGATGGTGTTCGATTTCATCGAGGAGGGCCGCGGGGTGTCGCTGGAGCGGGAGGTGTTCCCGAAGCTCATCGGCCGCGGGCTCACGCCGTATCGGTACGACGGGTTTTGGTCCGAGGCGGGGACGCTCCCCAGCTACCTGCATTCGCAACGGGTCCTCCTCGACGCGGGCCGCGGGAAGATCTCCTCCGACGCGGACGTGTCCGCGGGCTCGCTCCGGCCGCCCGTGTACGTGGCCGGCGGGTCGTTCGTCGAAGGTCGTCTGGGTCCGCACGTCGTCCTGGGCAAATCGTGCAAGATCGGCCGCGCTTCCGTGACGAACGCCGCGCTCCTCGAGGCCGTCAGCGTGGACGACAAGGCGGAAATCTCCGCGTCGATCATCGGGACGGGCGCGTCGATCGGCGAGGGAGCCCACATCCGCGACAGCATCATCGGCGATGGCGTCCAGGTGCCGCCGTATGCGACGATCTTCGATGACCGGGTGAGCGCATGACGCGGCTGTTCGGCACGAACGGGATTCGCGGCATCGTCGGTCCCGAGATGAACGCGGATCTCGCGCTCAAGATGGGTCGAGCGATCGGCACCTCGTTCGGCGGCGGGACCGTGGCCCTCGGCCGCGACACGCGCCTCAGCGGTCCGATGCTCGCCCGCGCGGCGGCGTCCGGCCTGATGTCGGCGGGCTGCGACGTGATCGACCTCGGCGTCGTGCCGACGCCATGCGAGCAATTCTTCCTCGCGAAATCCGGCCACCTGAAAGGAGGCGTCGTCGTGACGGCCTCCCACAACCCGCGGGAGTTCAACGGGATCAAGGCGCTCGATGCCCGCGGGATGGAAATGCGCCGCGAGGACGAGGAGACCATTGAATCGATCTTCTTCGATGGCACGTTCCACGTGGCCGCCTGGTCCGAGGTCGGGTCCATCCGTTCCGACGACGCGGCGAACCATCAGTACCTCGAGGCGATCCTCGCAAAAGTGGACGTCGCCGCGATCCGCAAGAGTGCGTTCACGGTCATCGTCGACCCCGGGAACGGCGCGGGCTGCGTCGTGACGCCATATCTCTTGCGGTCCCTCGGATGCCGCGTGATCTCTCTAAACGGGCAACCGGACGGCGCGTTTCCGGGCCGCATGCCGGAGCCGATTCCCGATCATCTCGGCGATCTCATGCGCGTCGTCTCCGAGGTCCACGCGGATCTCGGAATCGCCCACGATGGCGATGCGGACCGCGCGATCTTCGTGGACGACAAAGGATCCTTCGTCTACGGCGATAAGAGCCTGGCCCTCCTGGCGAAGGCCGCGATCCAGGGCCGTGGCGGGACCGTCGTGACGCCCGTCAGCACGTCAAGCCTAATCGATGACGTCGTGCGCGCGGCAGGCGGGCGCGTCGTCCGGACCCGCGTGGGCTCGCCGATCGTCGCCCGGACGATGTTCGAGACCGGCGCCGCGTTCGGCGGCGAGGAGAACGGCGGAGTCATCTTCCCCGATCATCAGTTCTGCCGGGACGGCGCGATGTCCGCCGCGAAGATGCTCGAGCTCCTCGCCCACGAAGGCAAGCGACTGTCCTCGCTGACGGCCGCGCTCCCGCAGTATCATCTGAAGAAAACGAATGTCTCCGTCCCGGTCGAGCGACGGGACGCGGTTCTCGCATCCTTGGTCGAACTCACGAAGGGCCGGAAAGTCGATACCACGGACGGCGTGAAGATCGTCGAACCGGATGGCGCCGTCCTCGTGCGGCCATCGGGCACCGAGCCGATCTTCCGCGTGTACGCGGAGGGCCGGACCCCGGAACGGGCGGAAGCGCTCGCGAAGGAAGGCGCGGACCTCATCGAGAAAGCGCTAGGCCGTCGGTAATGGGCCGGCGGCAATCAGGATGACGTACGCCAGGACCGCGCCGAACGTGGTCGAGACTAAGTTCACGGTCCTCTTGTCCATGACCCCGCGGCGTTCCAGGGTGGCGCCCAGCACGCTGTCGAGCTGACAGCCGAGGAACCCGATGGCTATCGGGATCAGCAGGTACCACGACGCTTCCGGCATCGTCGGCTGTCGCGTAAGGCTCCACACTCGAGAAAGATACGAGAGGACGAACCAGCCCGCGACGGACGTGTAGGCCGCCGCTCCGAACGCACACAGCTGGCCAAGCCGCGAGACGCCGCCGTCCGTGCCGGGTGGCACGGGTTCACCCGTCGTGATGAGGGCCGTCTTCCGGGAGAGCACCCCAATCTCGCTCGCGAGGGTGTCCGCGCCCGCGACGGACAGGGCGGAAAGGAAGATGACGCCGCTGATGATCTTCGGGAAACCCGCGGGCATCGTGAGGGAGATCGCCGCGACCGCCATGGGGGCGAATCCGTTCGCGAGCACGTTCGTCGACTTCCGTTCGCCTCGGATGCCCTCCTGAACGCCCAACGCCTCCTTCAAGGCGAACCGGTAGCGGGTCGCGAGGAAGCTCGAGAGAAGGAAGAACAGCAGGAGGAACAGCCACGTCACGTCGCCGAAGATCCCGATGACCATGCCGACGACGAACGCCGCCAGGCTGCCGTCCCACGTCAGCACGTCGCGCCGGTACGCGAGCGCGCTCAGGGCCCCCGTCAGGATCGTGCTGACGAGGACCGAGGACACGAAATCCAGCGGCACTGGCCGGGGAAATCGAGGTCCGGTTATAGCCTTTCCGACGCGGTTCTCGGACCGTGCCTACCAGGAGTCGAGGGAGCGTTGTTTCTGCTCCGCCCGAGCGCTTCCGAACTTCTCGAGCGCCGCGTTGATTCGATCCGGCGAGAAGTCGTGTTCGTCGCAGAGCATGTGGCGCACCCCGTCGGCATCCGGATCGCGGAATCGCAGTTCGACGGTCGGAAGGACGTTCGGTTTCAGGAAGATTTCCCGCACCTCGTCCTTCGATTCAATGTCGACGTGGAGTTCCTCGAGGGCCGGCTCGAGGGACCCGTGTTTCTTGATGAGCGCCAGGGCCTTCTTCGGCCCGATCCCCTTGACGCCTTCGTTGAAGTCCGTGCCGATCAACAGGCCCATGTCGACGAGCTGCTCGCGCGTGATGCCGAGGTTCGCCAACGTGGCCTCCAGCGAGATTTCCTCCGGTTGGACGTCGACGTAGACCTCCTTTCGCGGCAGCTTTCGACGGCCGGTAATCGCGAGGTTCTTCACGAGCCGCGGCGAGCCGAACAGGAGGGAGTCAAAGTCTTGCGAGGCAGCCGCGTATGCCACACCCGTTTGGGCCATCGCGCTCGCTTGCGCCTCCCCTTCCGCGGGCGCCTGGATCCATGGAATGCCGAGTAGGTCCAAGAGCCGCTTCGACTGGTCGACCATCTCGCCGGTGAGCCGCGACGTTTGCATCGCCTTCGTGCGCGCCGTCGCGAGATCTCCGATCTCGACGGCCTCCCGCCACTCCCGCTCCGCGCGACGCTTGATTTCGCCGCGGGCCACGATCGTATGCGCCTTGAGGCGTGGCGGTTCGCCATCGAAGACGAATGCGGGCTTGATGCTCGCCGCGACGAAGTTCGAGACGCGGTAGATGATTCCGGACAGATGTGACGTCACGCGGCCCTCGTGGTCCATCAGCGGGGTTCCGTCCGGCTGGCGAATGATCGCGAGGAACTGATACAACGTGTTGAAGGCGTCGATCGCGAGAATTTTCCCGGCGAAATCCTCGAGCGTCCGCGGCTCGGAGCTGACGATGTCCGCGAGGTTAATGCCCATTCGGACGGCAGAAGGTGGGGCATTCTAAAGCGTTTGTGCGCGGGAAACGATGTCCCGCGAGCGAGACCCGCGGGCCCAGTGTTCTCCTTGAACACAGCTGAACCGGCGCTATCTTACCGACCTTCCCGGGATCGCCGCGCGGACGGAGGGATGTGACTTGATCCCGGAACTCGGAGCGCCTGTCGTGACGTCGAGACCTCGGGAAACCCGCCTGGTGATCCCATTCTTCGTGGGCGTGGTCCTAATCCTGGCCGTCTGGGTCGCCGTCGCCAGGGCATCGGCCGCGCCTCCAGGTGTGTTCCAGCCCCCGCACTCCGATTATGGAGTCGACACGGACTCAGACGGGCTGTTCAACGCTCTCGTCGTGGAAGTCAACATGTCCATCGCGCAGACGGGGGATTATTTGATTAGCGCGTATCTTCACGACGCGTCGTACCGATTGTCCACCGGGAATTCCACACAAGCGCATCTCGACCCAGGACCGAATTCGGTCACCGTCGCGTTGGACGGCTGGCGGATTAACGTGTCCGGCGTGGACGGACCGTACACGGTCGAGCTCTCCCTCTATGAACGCACATATGGCCTTAGCGACTCGGGCGTCCACACCACGGCGGCGTACAGCCACCTCGAGTTCGAGTCTCCCCCGGCGTACCTCGCCCCGCCGTTTAGCGACGCGGGAGTCGACACAAATGGGAACGGTCGATTCGACGACCTCGCCGTCAACGTAAATTTGACCGTCGAGCAAACGGACTACTACGGTTTGTACGGAAACCTTCGCGGCCTCGATGTATCTGCGTCGACCCCATGGCGGTCGTACACGCCGGGCTCCTACTCGGTCCGGCTCCTTTTCAATGGGATCGCAATCAACGAGAAGGGGATCGACGGCCCGTATGTCGTTGACTTCACTCTGTACATGAGGGACTCGCAGATCGGTTTCAACAACGACACGACCGGGCCGTACCGCGCCTCGGACTTCGAGAGCCCGCCTCCGCCGCCCCCGCGGAACCTGGGGACGCTCCCCGGCGGCCGAGTCAGTTTCGCCATTGCGATCAATGATGCGGGCCAAGTCGTCGGCACCAGCGAGGGCGGGTCCGGTGCATTCCTCTGGCAGAACGGCATCATGACGGATCTCGGGACGTTGGGTGGCGCCTCCGCCAGCGCCTCGGGGATCAACGAGGCGGGCCAGATCGTCGGCATTAGCAACAATGCCTCCGGAGAATCCCATGCGTTCGTGTGGGACAACGGCACGATGACGGATCTCGGGACGCTCCCCGGGGACTACTACAGTGAGGCGTACGGCATCAACGATGCCGGCCAGGTCGTCGGATACAGCTTCGATTCGAGCCGGACATACCACGCGTTCCTGTGGCAAGCCGGCACCATGACCGACCTCGGCAATCTGGGCGTGGCCTACTACACGATCGCGTGGGCGGTCAACGACGCCGGCCAAGCCGTCGGCGGGAGCAGCCCCGATTACGGCGTGGAGCACGCCTTCCTCTGGTCCGGCGGTGGGATGCAAGACCTCGGGACCTTGGGCGGCTCCGCAAGCGAAGCCCGGGCGATGAACGACGAGGGCCAAGTGGTCGGATGGAGCCTCAACGCCAGCGGTGCGACGCACGCGTTCCTCTGGCAGAACGGCACGATGACGGACCTCGGCACGCTTCCCGCAGGATACGCAAGCTACGCCTATGGCATCAACGACGCCGGGCAAGTCGTCGGGACCAGCGAGGATTCGTCCGGCGTCACGCATGCATTCCTCTGGTCGGCCGGGACGATGACCGACCTCGGCACGTTGGGAGGCTGTTGCGGCGAAGCGCGGGGGATCAACGATGCCCACCACGTGGTAGGCGGGAGCGCGACGACGGCAGGGTTCACGAACGCCGTCCTGTGGACCGTCCCGGGCCTTGACGGCCCGCAGTCCCCCGCGAGCCTAGCGGGTGAACCGGGATCGGCTTCGGCACGCCCGCACTCAATCGGTAGAGGGACCGGGGGGCCGATTCCCGCCGCGCGACCGAAACTCGATGCCTTCGGGAACTGGCCGGCGCACGGAACCGAGCACCCACGACAAAAAGTGGACTAGGCTTCCCTTCGTCTTCGGCGCCCCTCGGACCTGGAACTGTTTGCGACCAAACACAACCGAAACGTCAGCTTATCATGGACCGATTTCGGTCCGGGTGTCATGTTGCGGATGGGAAGAACCCTCGTGAGCGGACTGCTGGTTCTCGTTGCCCTATCGTTCGTGACGGCGTCTCATGCCTCGTCCACGGTCACGGTGCGGGACCTCGGAGTGCTCCCGGGTTACACGACGACCGTGGCCGAGGGGATCAACGGAGCGGGACGGATTGTCGGGACGAGCGGCGACGGCGGATCCCAGTCTCGTCCGTTCCTTTGGAATGACGGCGTCATGACGAACCTCGGGACGCTCGGCGGCAGCCGTGGCATTGCGCATGGAATGAGCGATACCGGTTTCATCGCCGGCGAGAGCGAGGTCGCCTCCCATGAGATGCATGCGTTCGTCTGGGAGAACGGAATCATGACGGATCTTGGTCCCGGCGTCGCCTTCGCGGTCAACGAGCAGGGACAGGCCATCGGCTGCGGATTCCCGACCTCTTCGGCGCCGCCGTGCCACGCCGTCCTCTGGCAGGGCGGCCAGATGACAGACCTCGGGACCCTCGGCGGTCATTCCGGCTCGGCGTACGGCATCAACGACGCCGGTCAGGTCGTGGGCAGCAGTCTCGCGACGGACGGCTTCATGCACGCGTTCCTCTGGCAGGCCGGCACGATGACCGACCTCGGAGGTCTGCCGGGCTACCAGTTCAGCGCCGCGTGGGACATCAACGCCGCGGGCCAGGTCGTCGGCAGCAGCACCGGCGCCGACGGCATCACGCACGCGGTCCTCTGGGAGGCCGGCGTTGTCCGGGACCTCGGGAATTTGGGCGGTCGTGCCACGATCGCGTACGGCATCAACGACGCCGGCCAGGTCGTGGGGATCTCCATCCCGGCGGACGGTCCGATCGACGGATTCCTGTGGCGGGACGGCGTGATGACGAAGTTGCCGACCCCGGGCAACGGCGACGGCGCAGGGTCCGACATCAACGGCGCGGGTCAGGTGGTCGGCGGCCACTACCTCTACGCGTTCGGCGCGACGCCAGCCACGCCGATGTCCGGCATGGCGTTCTACATTGCGGCCGCGGGGCTCGCCGGGGCGACGTTCGCCTTCTATCACGTTCGCCGGAGCTTCCGACCGCGGAACAATCCGAACAGGCGGTGAATGTCGAACCGAATCTTCTAGAAACTAGCACCGGGGGCAACGGTCGGGAATCCGCTCCCCGAGGTGCCCCCGGAGGGCGCCTGTGTTTTCGCAGCTCGTCCGTTCCACCGAGCGCTACGGTCTCTACATCTCCGCGGCCCGCACCCCGAGGAGGAAGGTCTCTTGTCCCAGGCCGGCCTCGACGACGTACGATTTCGCGTTCGGCTGCGTGACGAACTGCATCTCGAGGGCGTTCGAATCCCGCAGGATCATGTCTTTCCAGGGTTGAAGCATCGCGCGGAACGGCTTGTCGGCGACCAATTCGATTTCGACAATCCGGTCATCGGCCAAACGCATATCCTTCCGGGCCTCGCGAACGATGTTCACGATTTCCTTCGCCCACCCTTCGGCGAAGAGTTCCCTCGACATGCGCGTATCGAGATAGACGACCCCGCCTTCGAACGGCTCTTCGACGACGTATTCCGGGATCGACTCGATGAACGAGACCATCGACGGGTCGATGCGGACTTTCTGGCCCTCGATTCCGACCGAGTACTCCCCTCGGTCCAGTCCCGCTTTGATCTTCCACGCGTCTTGGGACCGCAGCAGGATTTCGATCTTCCTCGCCCAGAGCTTGTACGCGGCGCTCACGGAGTCCATGTGGACCTGCACGTCGATCTTCATGCCGCGCCACATGTCGGTCGGGGAGACGAGGTCGAGCTCTTTCGCCCCGCTCTGTCCCACGATGACCTTGCGGAACGCGCTCACGGCGTCGTAGCCGAGCTGGTCCACGGTCTTGATCGCGATCCGCGCGACGGGCCAGTATCGCTCGATCCCCGCGCGGTGTTTTGCCTGGAAGGCGGCCTCGAGGGTGAGCCGCAGGAAGTCGACGTACGCGTTCACCTGCTCGTCCGAAATCTGAAGGGTGCCCGCTTCCTTCGACGCGATGATCGTCTGGCGGATCTGACGGGAGATCTCCTCCGTCGGGCCGACGGTCGCGTCTGAGACCTGGCGGAGGACCGCCACGCCCTGCCCGTAGCCTTCGCGCTCGATGGACTTCCGCGCCCAGGTCAGGAAGTCCGATTCCCCATCGCCCGCCACGAGGAGCCCGCGCTCCATCAGCATCGGGATCTTGCTGACCGGACTGTCTTCGAGCGGGCCGAGCGAGACGCCCGCGACGTCGGTCGCGAAGAGGACCTTCCGCACGGCGTCCCGGATCCCCGGGAGCTCCGCGGGATCGCCGGACCATTCCTCGAGCCGCGGCCCGTACGCGTCGTGGATGTCCTTGAGGACCTGGACGACGTACAGGGGGAGGATCGGCGGTTCTTTTCCGCGCATCGTGACCGCGAGGAACGCCTGGGGACCGCGGGCCGCGAGGACCGTCGTCCCGCCGAACGTCGCGGTCTGGATGCTCTTCCCACCGTTGGGGAACGCCCGGTTGACGAACTCCTTCACCTTCGCCTCGAGGTTCGCGGCGCCGGACGCCTCCTCCGGCGGCAGGAACGTCCGGGACTCGTGGCACACCAAGGCGCCCGTCGAATGAAACAGGAGGCCGTCGTCGATCAGATAGCCGGTCTCCGGTTCGACGCGGACGACCGCCGTGTCGGTCGTCTGATGCTTGCCGTCGTCGAGCGGCCGCGTGTAATGGACCTCGAAATCGAAGTCCATCGTCCCGGCCTCCTTCGGCTTCAGGCCGAACTCGAGAGAGACCTTCTGGTTCGGCTCGATCTTCTCGACCGTCCGGAGTCCGACGACCTCCACGGGTCCGGTGACGATGGGCGTGACGTGCTCGGCCGGCCAGTTCCCCTTGTTCGTGATGTTCATCTCGAAGCGGTTCCAGCGGTTCGCCTGCAACCCGGCGTTCGTCGTCTCAAGGAACAGCCGCGGATAACGGTCCTTCAGGAGTCCCTCGACCCTCGCCTTCGCGGTCACCTCGGCCCGCTCGATGAGGGACTCGGCCCCTTTCAGGTCCTCGAGGCGCATCGCCTCTTCCGCTTTTCCCAAGAGGGCCTCGACATCGGAGAGGTCCGCGCGGACGGAGTTCGCGGCCGCCACCGTGTTCCGGATCCGTTCCAAGTCGGCGCGCGCCCGCTCCAGGACCGTCCGCCGGCGCTGGCGGGAGAGCGATTCTTTCGCCCGCCGGAGGTACTCCTCCATCTGTCGCGGGTTCTTCTTCTGGATCGCGCCCTCGATCTTCGTGAGGTACGACTCCGCCTCCCGGACATCCAGGTTCTGGCTCTTCGCGATCGAGATGTCGTTGATCAGGGACGCGAGCTCGACCTCGACTTTCTTCGCGGCGATCTCGCCCTTTTGCCGTTCGAGGGATTCGTGGAGGCCCTGATGGATCTCCCGGACGCGCTCGTACTTGCCTTCGTTGTACGCCTCTTCCGCCTCCCTCAGGAGGAGCTCCGCCTGGCTCGTGTCGGCGCCGATCGACTTCATCTCACTGACCGTGTCGCGGGCCGCCGTCAGGATCTCGCCCATCCGGTCCCGCAGTTGGGTCTTGACCAGATCCGCTTGGGTCTTCGCCTGTTCGATGAACTGCCATGCGAGCTGGATGTCCGTCTCCAGGGTGGACTGTGCCTTCGCGAGGAGCTCGTTCGCCTCGGTCGCCTGGGCCGTGCCGAGGGCGGCGATCGCCATGGCCGTCAAGGTCACGGGGCTCTCCCGGAGCGCGCCCAGTTCGGCGTTCGGGTCCTTCGCGACGAGGACGAGCTTCTTGATCATCTCGTCGATGCCTTCGAGCTGGTGCAGGAGGCCCGTCCACTTCTCGAGGACGTTCCCGTATCGGTCCTCGACCTCTTTCAGGACCTGGAGCATGTACAGCGGGAGCAGCTTCGGCTCCTGGCCGACGACGACCGTGGCGAGGAACGTATGCGGCGAGCGCTCGATCAGGATCTTCGAGTCCCCGAAGTCGAGGCGTTTCATGCCAACGCGCGTGCGCGTCTTGAACGAGTCTTTCACGAAGTCTTGCACGACCGTGAGCATGCCGGAGAAGATGTCCTCATCGATCTCCTCGCGGAACTTGCGGCTATAGTGCGAGATGAGTCGTCCGTCGGAATGGATCAGGAAGACGTCCTCGACGAGGTACGTCGACTCGGGTTCGACCTTGATCTCCTTCGTGTCGCGGACCTCATAGCGGTTCTCGTCGAAGAGCCGCTTGTACGTGATCCCAACGGCGACGGGGACCGAGCCCGTGCCTTTCGGCCGCACACCGACCCGGACTGGGACGACCTCACCCACGCCGATCTCCGCGATTGGGGCGACGCCCTTCGCCTCGATGTCGCCGGAGAACTCGATTTGCACGTTCCGCGCCGGCAGTTTCCCGCGGTTCTCGACCTCGACGACGTACTGGTTCCACTCCCCCGCCTGAAGGCCCGTGGACGGCAGGCGCAGCGCCAGGTTCGGGTACTTGTTCTTGATGAAATTCTGGATCTGGATGCCGACCGAGACCTCGGCCTGTTTGATCAGGATGTCCGCCATCGCGATGTCGCCCGCACGGAGCGCCGCTTCCGCCTGCTCGAGTGAGCCCGCCGCATCGCCCAGCTCCGCCCCGAGGCGTTTCGCGTTCGCCATCATCGTCGAGACGGCGTGGACCCGGGTCTCATACTTCTCGAGGAAGTGGGACTTGCGGGATTCCTCCAGGGATGCGCGGGCATCGGTGAGTCCGCGCTCGAAGCCGTCGACGTTGCCGTCCTCGATCGCCTTCCGGGCTCCCTCCAAGTGCGTCCGCGCAGCCTCCGCCGGGACTCCAAGGCGCTCCGACTGCGTGACGAGCTCCTGGAGGCTCTGGATCTCGTTCATCGACCTCCTGACGATTTGATGCCGTTTCGCATCCAAGAGTCGCTCCTGCAAGTCGCCCTTGAGCCGGTACACTTCCTCGAGATCGTCCGCAGCGGCCGCATCCTCGGCGTGCGCGCGGTATTCGTCGAGTTCCTCCTCGTGGAGGCCGAGGGACACGCCTTCCTCGATCATCGGTGAGAACGACCTCACGATGGACCCCAGATGCGTCCTCCGAGCCAAGTCGACTTCTTCGGAGATCCGCTTCGCGTATCCGCCGACCTCGTGCAGTTCTCCGGCGTCGATCATCGCCTCCGCCCGCGCGAGGATTTCCGAGGCCGTCCGGACGTCTGCGCCGAACTTTGCGTGGGCCTCGACCTTCGCCCGGAGCTCCGTCAAGCTGTCCCGTGCGACCCGCGTTTCCTTGTCGCGCCGGGTGTCATCGAGGATGTCTTCGATGACCTTCTTGTACTCGATCGCCTCGACGAAGCGTCCGTCGTTGATCGCTTCGCGCGCGTTCAGCAACACGACCTCCGCACGGCCCGGATCGAGGCCGGTGGAGCGCACGTCGGCGACCTCGCGTTCGACGTACGACACGAGGTCCTTCGCGGCCGCCTCCAGTCCGTCGTTCAAGCGGGCGGCCATCTCCTTCGTTTCCGTGAGCTCCCGAGAGATGTCCTCGAAGCGTCCTTCTTCGAGGGCGGCCTCCGCCCGGTCGAGCGCCGATTCCGCGCCGACGATCGAGATGTCCGCGCGCGCGAGATCCGAAATCGTCTTGCGGATCGTCGCGAGCTCGGCCCGCGCGACCTCCTGCGCTCTCCGACGGGCCTCCGCCTCTCGACCCTTCAGATCCCGGAGCCCTTCCGCGACCTCCTTCTCGGCGGCCCGCGCATGCTCGAGCGCATCTGCGTACTCCCCTCGCTCGAACGCGCCTTCCGCCGTGTCGAGCAGGGCGACGGCCTTCTCGACCTCAAGCCCGGCGTCCCGCCCTTCGTGAATCTTGCGTTCCGCGCGGCCGATTAGGTTCCTCGAGGCGGCGACGAGCTCGTCCATGAGTTCCTTCGCGGGCGCGTCGAGGTCGGTTAGGATCGCATCGACGTCGTCGAAGTTCTGGTCCTCGAGGGCGCGTTCTGCCGCTTTCAGACTCTCCTCGGCGCCCGTGATGTCGATGTCCGCCTTTCGCAGGTCCATGATGAGTTTCTTGACCGTGATGAATTTCGTCGCGGCGCTCCGCGCCTTCTCCAAGCCGCGCCGCTGTGCCTCTTGATGTCGGGCCTGGCGTCTCTCCGAGAGAAGCCGATCGATCTCGCCCGTCGCCTGAACGACCTCGCCCGGTTGACTGGCTTGAACCGCGGCTTGTGCTCGCTCGAGGAGGCCCGCGAACTCCAGCGCCTCGACGCCTTCGCGGTTGGCCTGATCGACCGCCTTCCGGGCTCGCTCCAGGGCGACCTTCGCCTGACTGTTCAACGTGACCTTGACGCCTTTCACGATCCCCTCCGCCGACGCGACGAATCGTTCCGCCTCGTCGAGGGACCCTCGGTCGATCGCTTGCTCTGCCGCCGCGAGCGTATCGAGCGCATGCGCCAGATCGACGTTGTGCGCGAGGAGGTCTTGGACCTCGGCCCGCACGGACTCCATCCGGCGGTGGATTTCCTCCGTCCGTTCGAGCTTCGACCGCGTCGCGTCGGCATCGGATTTTCGCTTCGAGTCCGCGGCGGCAACCGCGAATTCTTCGACCTCGGAGATGCAGGCTTTGCCGGCGTAGATCGTGTCGCCGTAGCGGGCTTCTGAGTACGACGTCTCGGCGTCTCGCAACATCTGGGCCGCTGCGTCGACTTGGATGCCATCCGCCTTCGCCCGGGCGACCTCGCCTCGGGCTTGCCCGAGCACCTCGGCGGCGGAGCTCCGCATGAGCTCTCGCGTCGCGAAGATGTCGTGCTCGACGTTATCGAGGAGAGCGTCCGCATGGAAGAACCGGCGTTCCTGGATGCCGATCGCGGCGTCCGCGAGTTTCCCCTCCAGCCCGACCGTGTCGTTCTGTCCGCCCTGTCGGAGCGCGACGATGTCGTCTCGCGCCTGGAGCACGCGCACGTTCAGCTTTGACTCCGTCTCTGCGTCGGCATCGGCCATGCGCTTGTCGATTAGGGCCTGCATGTCGAGTTTCTTGCCGAGGGAGACCGCGTCGTCGACGTCTTTCAGGAGCTGCCGAGCGAGCGCGGGATCGAGACCCCGGGACGCGTTGAGCAAGATGATTTGCAGGGATTGCTCCATGATCGCGCGGAAATGGGAGTCCCGCGCGCTTTCGGCGGCGTGACGGGCCCGGCCGACGAGGCGCCTCGCCGCTTGCAGGTCTCTCGCCTCGACCGCTTTCGTGAGATCGACGAGGATCTGCTCGAAGTCCGCGGCGTCGGCCCCCAGATCCCTCAAATCCTCCGCGTCGACTTGGAGGCTCGCGAACGCGTCCCGGACCGTCTGGAGGAGGGACGCCTCCCGCACCGCGTCGTGGGCGTCCTTCGCCAGCGCTCGGACCTTGCCGTACTCTTTCGCCGCCAGCGCCTTGCCGGCGTCGTCGAGGATCGCCTCGGCGTGGCTCACGTCGACCCCTTTCCGGCGCTCCCGCGCGGCTTCGCGGACCGACTCCCGCAGGCCCACGTCGGCGACCGCATAGCGTCGCGCCTCCTGCAAGCTGCCGCGGGCCCTCTGGGCCAGGAGGGGGACGTCCGCGTACACGCCCCGTCGGAGCGCGTCCCGCGCCTGGGTCAGGACCTTGCGGGCCTCGGCGATGTTCACGCCGTCCCGACGGGCGGCCTCGACGTCCGCCGCGGCGCGGTCCAGGATTGTCTCTGCGCGCGCGTACTTGCGCTGCGCGTCCGCTTTCTCGATCGCCTTCGAAGCGAGCGGTCGAATTCGATGGTACTCTCGCAGGGCGAGCGCGTTCCGGGCTTCGTCGAGGTGGTCCTCCGCGTCCTCGACGTTCCCGCCGCGCTCTTTCGCGTATTGCACGCGGGTTTGGGCTTTTTCGACGATTCCCTGGAGGACCCGCTCCCGTCGCTGGTCGAGCGTTCGGATGGAGATTCGCCGAAGCAGGCGTTCCGCCGCGACGAAGTCGTTCCGGCCCGCGAGGGCCCGGGCCTGCTCGATATTCCGCTGGAACGCCAACGTTTCAATGCCGGCCTTCTTCGCCCCATCGAGGACCGCGTCCGCATAGGCGAGCGCATCCGCGACCCGCGCCTTTCGCCTCGCAATCTCGAGGACCCTCCGAGAGGCACGTGCAAGATCCAAAGCCCGTCCGAGGTCCCCGGCGGCCTCCGTCTGCTCCGCCCGCTCGAGGAGGCTCCGCGCGAACGTCGGGTCGGCGGGATCGCGGCTCGAGGCCACGAGGTCCTTCCGGGCCGCCGCGATCGCCCGTTTCGTGATGTCGGGGGCCGCCCGCGCGGTCAAGCCCCGATCGAACGGCTGCCCGCAGATGTCGCAGGCGGATCGACCGTCCGGTACGTCCGACTCGCAGAGGGGGCAGCGGGCCATGTGGCTCCAACCGAGGGGTCGCCCTCCGCAACGGGAGGAATGACAGCGTTGGATGTCGGGTCAGCCGGTATAAATGAAGCGTCCTCGATATCTCACCTGATAACCGTATGGCCCGGACCGGTTCCGCGCCCGTTCCCGAAAAGCTTCAGTAGCCGCGCGGTGTTCGGACGACGTCGGCGGTCCCGCGAAGGACGCACAGGGAGGTGTCTCGTTTTGGCGGCGCGGCGGGGTCGGTCGCTCGTCGGCATGGCGGTCGTGGACGGGGACGGCATCGAGGTCGGCTACGTCTCCGGGGAAGAGGCGAACACCCTCGTCCTCGGGGAAGGCTCCGGAGGCCGGATGCGCCTCGGCCGTCGGTACGTGAGCGGGGTGGTGGACCGCGTGACCCTGCGAGGCCCCGCGGCGGAGATCTTCGCGGGCCTGAACGTGGTGGATTCGGACGGGGAGTTCGTGGGCATCGTACGCGACACGAACGAGGCGGACGACGTCCTCGATTCGTTCATCGTCGAGGATGAGTCCGGGGAGATGGTGAACGTCCTGCTCGAGGACGTGCGGACGATCGACGAATGGGTCGAGCTATCCGTCGCGGGCGACTCGCTTTACGAAAAGAGCTAGGATTCGTCCTCCGAGGTTGGCGTGAGCAGGATGCCGGTCCCGAGCCACACGAGCAGGCCGATCGTGACCAGGATGCCGCCGTAAGTCGTGATGAGGTTGACCGCCAGGAGCGCCACGGGCAGCAGCGTCCCGATCACGAATCCGAGACGGACCATCGCAAGCGCCTCGATGCCCTCTTGCTCCTAAAGGTTTGCGAGCCTCGGATCGATTGCGAGGCGAAGCGTGTCCTAGACGCGCTTCGAACCGGCGCGCCCCTTCTCGGCCGCGCGACGGATGGCGAGTAGGTTCTCGCGGATCCGGTCCGGGAAGATACCGCTCCCCGAGACCAAGATGTCGGCGCCCGCCTCGGCGACGATCGGGGCCGTGTCGACCTTGATGCCGCCATCCACTTGGATCTCCGTCGTTAGGCCTTCCTTGTCGATGTACCGTCGGGCCTCGCGGATCTTCGGGACGACGTTCGCTCGGAAGGCTTGGCCGGAGAATCCGGGGTCGACGGTCATGATGAGGAGCATGTCTGCGTGCTCGAGGTAGGGGGCCGCCTTTTCAAACGGTGTCGCGGGATTGAGGACGACCCCAGGACGGACCCCGGCATCGCGGATCGTCCGAATCGTCGCGCGGATATCGTGGTCGCTCTCGACGTGAACCGTGAGATCGTCCACTCCAGCATCGGCGAAGGGCTTCACGAATTCTTGCGGGTGCGTCACCATCAGGTGAGCGTCGAACGGAACCTGCGTCAGCGGCCGAATCGACTTCACGATGGCCGGCCCCATTGTCAGGTTGGGCACAAAATGGCCATCCATCACGTCGATGTGGAGCATGTCCGCGCCGGCTTCGGCGGCTTCGCGCACCTGGACCCCCAAGCGATCGAACCGGGCGGACAAGATCGAGGGAGCAATCTTGATGGCCATCCGGCTGCGCAATGAATGCGCGTGGAATAAGATTTCCCTCCCCCGCAGCGAACGCCGCAGGGAAGGAACGCGTTAAGGTGGCCGCCTAGGCTCGATGGAACGACGCGAGTTCCGCGAGGATCTTCATGCCGCCGATGAAGGACACCGCCTTCACAACGTTTCCGACATCGCCACTGAACCACGCTTCCGCCGCGAGACGAGGCTGGCCGCACTCGTCGCCTCCGAGGCCCACGACGGGTCCCTCGCGATCGTCCGTTGCGAGGCGGTCGATCGTCGGGAGGGCCACGCGGACCGGGATCGACGAGAACGTCCCCGCGGGCGTCGTGACATTCTCCAACTCACCCGAGTGGAGCATCAGCCGGATCGGCACGGTCACGTTGAAATTGTGCCAGAACCCGAATGAATCGTTCGGTGCGTCGAAGCGCCACGCGATCATCGCATGGATCGTCGCGTTGCTCGACACGTTCCAGGTCTCATTCTCCTCGATCGGGAAGGCCCAGATGTCGAGGGCGGGCTGGTACGTTGTCTGGACGGTCGCGGTGTACGAGACATTGAACCAACCGCGGGCGGTCCAGAGCGCGCTCTTCAACTGGACGGTGCGGACCTCTTTCATCTCCGCGAGATCCGAGGCGCGATACACGGCGTACCCGTCGACCGTCGCGTTCTCCATCACCGGCCGAAAGAGCAGTATCGTCGAGGAATTCGTCTCGTTCCCATCTCGGACCGGGTCGAAGACGCTCCCGAGGTGGAACGAGCCGTGGACGGTCACGTTGTACTCCGACCCACTGGCGGACGCGACCGTGCGGGTCAACGTTCCCGTGAGGGATGGGCTTCCCCACGTCGGCCCTGCGATGAAGACGTCGGGCGGGGTCGAGTTGACGTTGTACGTCCACGAATCTCCGACATGCCACGTCGGAACGCCGACCGACGAGGACTGCGGCGTGTTCGTGCCCGATGGCGCGCCTTGGTTCGCGAGGTTCGCGGGGCCGAACGCAACTGCCGCAACCGCGATGCCCACCAAGGCGATCGTAATCGCAACCAAGCCGAGGGGTCTGATTCGCATCCCGTTCCTCTTGTTGCGGAGCCGGCGAAGAACGCGCGAAGTATATGGGCGTTGTTAGACAGATGTAGAACTCCGCGCACCTCAGTGAAACATGTTCAGGAATGATAATGTTCGGGACGGGACCGGGAGTCTCTAAGGCACGCCCGCGGACGGATTGGCTCGCGCTCTCGGTCTTCTATGCTTGAAGCCATATTATAGTCGCGGTTCAACCGCGCTCACATCGATTGACGAGGGGTTCGTGCAAGCGTTCATCACCTCCGCAGGCCTTTCGACTGGGATGGCGTCGGCCGAACCGCGAGCCATCCGCCGGTCTGGCGGGATGAATCGATGGACCCTGGAACCCTTGTTCAGTGTGGTTTACATCTTGCTTCTCGCCACCGGGGTCCTTGCCGTAACGCTCGCGGCGGCCGGGTTGGACTTTGCGCTCGTGGTGGTTACGATGATCTTGTTATGGGCTGCGCTCGCGGTGGTGTGGTCCCGCAGAGGCGCTGCGCAAGAGTCGCGGTGAGTCCGCGACAAAGCCCTTAAGAACCGCCCGTCATGTCCCGGCGACTCCGGGCGGGAGTAGGGGCGGGCAGGTCATGGTCGATATCTCCGAAGAGCTC
>Ga0209690_1000155_pt1 | contig 32801 bp, 28 predicted proteins | sample GraSoiAngelo_150_FD_186164 | JGI IMG/M metagenome (GOLD analysis project Ga0209690, IMG submission 186164) | Grasslands soil microbial communities from the Angelo Coastal Reserve, California, USA - 14_1009_09_40cm (SPAdes) (version 2) | ecosystem: Environmental > Terrestrial > Soil > Grasslands ... | reverse complement strand
GGGACTTCGTCCGGCTTTTCTGCTGGCCCGAGCATTTGCCCAACCGGTTGGCCTTGGTCGATTGTTTCGAACTGAGGCTCTGCTACCGGCTCAACGACGGGTGCTACAGTCCCTTCAGCTTCTGCGGCAACTAAACCGGCTGAGCCCCCAAGGACCGGCGCAGTCACCTGCTGTGCCTTGTGATCCGCTTCCGCGTTTTGATAAGCTTGGGCTTGTGAGACTGAGCCTCTCAAATCCGCCGAACTATCAAAAGCGCGGTGCGATTGCGTTAAACGCAAGACCGTCCGCTGCATCAAAGGCTTCGACGCCGTTAATTGTAACGAAACCTGGCGGGGCCCAGCGAAAAAACCATTACCCAAAGCAACGCCCTTTTCCAAGGGCGATGTGGTGGGTTTGCTGAGATTAGACGTACGCGACCCGATGAGAGATCCGTTCGGGAAGTGACTTGGTATATTGAACGTGTAGCGTCGACGCTGGGAAACAACCACCCCAGCTAAAAGAAAGATACCGGCCAACAGCAATCCGGCGACAAACCATGTTCGCCGACTCGCCGTCCCGATAACGCTAGGCTGAGAGATTTTGGTCGGCGCGACCGTCGTTGCGGGGCTCGTTGCGACAACAGGCGCCGGAGATGGATTTGGCTGACTAACGGCTGACTGATCATTTTGCCCGTGGAGAGTGGCAGATGAAGCGATCGGCGTCCCATTCGGGGCAGCCGTCGTGGCCGTCGATTCCTCGCCGGGGGACGATCCCGTAACAGGAGCTGGAGACGCTTCCGGCTGGCTTAATCCAGCCGCACTCGGCTCTTTCGTCGAAAAAACAGAAGCCTGTTCAGCCGCTGGTTCCAGACTCGTGACTTTCGTCCCAGCAACCGGCGGGTTCGCCACTAGGCCCGAAGAAGCAACCGATTCGGCCTTCGCCGTTGCTTCTCGTTTATTCGCCGCGGCAACGCCATCAGGAATAGGACTCGGCTCAATTGCCGGAGCGCTACCGCTCTCGGCAACGAGACTACCGGCTTCAAACGCAGGCGCGGAAGCAACTTCTGGAGCTTGCATCCAGCCAGCGTCATAAAGGGCGTCGGCAAAAATATTATTCAGCCCTTGCGAATAAATCTTCTTCGCCGACGCGACCCAGTCGGCCGCCTTCTCCCCATTGTTATGTCTAAATTCCCAGGCCGCCTGCGCATAATACAGTGCTGGCGTATCTCCAGTGAACTGGAATTGTTCCATCATCGACTGCGCCCGGCTTTCTTTCCCCTCCAACAGGAGCGTCATGTAAATCTTGAATTTGATCAGCTCCGCAGCCTGATTTTTGTCACCACCGGGCGTTCGCTCAAACAACGCTTCGAAACGCTCTCGCGCCTTTGCGTAGTCTTTTTTCTTAAATGGAACCTGTGCGAGATTGTATTGCGCCTCACGGAATTTCGGATCCAGTTTGGCCGCTTTTTTGAAGGAAGCCTCCGCCTGGTCGAACTCCTTCTGCTCCATCAAAATTTCGCCACGCAAATTCAGAGTCGCGGGTTGATTCGGCTCCGCCTGATCCGCCTCATCGATTAGTTTTCGAGCTGCCCCAAGATCGCGCTGCCGCAGCGCCTGCTGCGCCTCTTCGAATTTCGCGCGGCCTGTCGCCTTTGCTTTTTCCTTGCGCTCCGCGGCCGTCATTAGCGGCATAGAGGCCCTTCCCTCGCCACCCGGTCTTTCTAGCCAGCCCACCTCGTAGAATGATTCCACGAACAGCTTGTTCAGTTGCGGCGAAAAATTCTTTTCCGCGACTGCCATCCAATCTTTCGCCTCCTTGTCATTCTTGTGCTGGAGCGCGACAGCCGCTTTGACGTATTGAACAGCCGGGGTATCGGACGAAAGCTCCAGCTTCGCCAGAATGGAATCGACCATGTTCTCTTTACCTTCCAGCAGATACGTGAGCAGAATCTTGTATTGAACGAGCTGTGTCGCTTCGCTCGCTAAATCGGATTGACTGCTCGAAAGCAACTTCTGGAAACGATTCCGCGCCTCCTCCCAATTTTTTTGGAGAAATGGAATTTCGGCCAGATTAAACCGCGCGTTCCAAAATTTGGGGTCGATCCGTGCCGCTTCCAGCAAGGCAGCTTCAGCTTTGTCATAGATGCCCTGCCGCATCAGGATGACGCCGCGCAGATTTTGCGAGGCGGCGAGATCAGGCTGGCGGGCATCGAGGGCGTCGAGTTCCTTTAGTGCCTGCGGAAAGTTGTTCGTGTCGAACTCGCGAAACGCCTTGTTGTACATTTGCTCCAGTTCCGATTTCGTCGGAGCCACGTTTTCCGCTCCGAACGAAGTGATCGCCAGTGCTGCCACCGCAACAATTCCCCAGATTCTCATGAGCCAGGACTGAAGCTTCGTTCCGCGCTTCTGACAAGTGGAAAGTTGCGTGATCTTCAGTCCGTCTCGGAAAAATTGACGCAATTCAAATTCGTGATGACCCGTAATCCTTCCAAGGTCAAATGAGGATGCACGGCATCGATCTCCGGCAACTCTCGCGCGATTAGCTGCGCATATCCGCCTGTCGCTACGATATGAACTTTTTTGCCCGGAAACTGTTCCGCTCGGATGCGCGCAAGGATTTCGCGCACCAGCCCTCGATAACCAAACACCGCGCCGGACAACATCGCTTGAATTGTCGATCTACCGACAGTGCGACGCGGTTCTTTCAACGAGAGCTTCGGCAGGAGCGCCGTGCGTTGGTAGAGAAAGTTGGTCATCGCTTCGAGTCCTGGTGCGATCACGCCACCGATGTAAGTGCCGCGATCGGAAACGATGTCAAAAGTCACCGCCGTACCGAAATCGACCACGATAGCTGGAAAGCTGTAAAGCGCGCAAACGGCGGCAGCGTTCGCCAGCCGGTCGGCTCCGATTGTTTGGGGTTTAGGATAATCGATGCCCACCCCAAGCTTCAATCGCGGAGTCAGCCAAAGCACTTTCGTTTTCCCCGCTACCTGTTCAATGACTCGATTTTTTTTTGGCACAACCGAGGAAACAACGAGCATGTCGATCTCGCGCCGCCTTATGAAACGACGAAGAAACGCGGCGTTGAATCTGGCGGTCCCGAGCCGCGTCGGCCGCCCAATTCGCGCCCGCGTAGCGAACGTCAGTTTCGTGAATGAATTGCTGATATCAATCAACACATACCTGGATACGCGAGCCACGAGAGCAATGCAGACACGGAACCGCTCCCCGCGTCAAGCATCTGTCCCATTTCACCCATTTGGCGCATACCCCGCTTGCGACACTCTTCCCCCGCACGTAGCCTCGCCTTGTGAGAAAATTGGTGCATCGCCCACGCCGTTTGCGGCGTTCTCGTGCTTTGCGAAACCTCGTTCGCGAAATACAATTGAGCGCGCACGATTTTGTTCTCCCGCTGTTTGTCAGCGAAAAGATCGACCAACGCCGGCCAATCGCGAGTATGCCCGGCGTTTTTCAGCTCCCAGTGGAGGAGGTTGTCGACGAAGCCCGGCGCGTTCAGGATCTCGGGCTCCAGGCCATTTTGCTCTTTGGCATACCGGCGAAAAAAGACGAACAAGCCAGCGGCGCGTATGCGGAAAACGGCGTGGTTCAGGAGGCGCTACGCGCCATCAAATCAAAATGCCCGGAGTTGGTTGCCATCACTGACGTCTGCCTGTGCGAATACATGAGCCACGGCCACTGCGGCGTCACGCGCATCGACGGCGACCACTTTCATGTTCTCAACGACGAAACTGTCGAACTTCTGGTAAAGACTGCGCTTTCTCATGCTGCTGCCGGTGCAGATATGGTGGCGCCGAGCGATATGATGGACGGGCGCATCGGCGCGATTCGCGAGGCGCTCGACGCAAACGGTTTCGATCAAATTGGAATCATGAGTTACGCGGCAAAATTCGCATCGTCGTTTTACGGGCCGTTTCGCGAAGCCGCCGAGAGCCCGCCGCAATTTGGCGATCGCCGTTCCTACCAAATGGATTCTGCCAATGCAGATGAGGCATTGCGTGAAGTAGCTCTGGACATCAACGAAGGCGCGGACATCGTGATGGTCAAACCCGCTCTGCCGTACATCGACGTCCTCTGGCGCGTTCGTGAGCGTTTTGGCAAGCCGACCGCGGTTTATCACGTGAGCGGTGAATATGCGATGGTCAAAGCCGCAGCTGAAAAGGCGATCCTAGACGAACGCGCTGCCGTTCTTGAGATCATGACCGCCCTCAAACGCGCAGGCGCGGACATTATCGTCACTTATTGGGCATGCGAGCTCGCGCAATGGCTGTGCGAACAAAAATCCTAGTCAAGGCGACTTCTCGCCAGACACGCCAAACGACGCTAAAAAAAGCCAGACAGCTATACGCGCACGAGCAAGTGGTGACCGGTCATTTCCTTTGGCTGCGGGAATCCCAGCAGAAACAGAAGCGTGGGCGCGACATCGGCAAGGATCCCATCCTTGCAGCGAAATTGCGCCGCGTTTTTGGCGACATAAATGAAATGCACAAGGCTGCTGGTGTGCGCTGTGTTCGGTGATGCACTTGACCAGACATCGACGAGCCTGTTGCGAATTGCCTCGGCTCCTTTAGTTTGGAACTTGGCGTATGCTGCGCGCGAAATCCACAATTTCTGCCGTCACACCGAAAATCATCTTGCTACTGCTTTCCTGTCTATTCTTGGTGAGCGCGGCGATTTTCGGACTGGTCGGCAGTTACAGAGTGGATGTGCTGCGTACAGATTTGGCGAATGCCATTGCCGCCCGCGATGTGGCTGAACGTCGGCGGGTGACTCAGGAAACGGAACTCAAGACCCGCGAAACCGCCGTGGCGGGCGCAGAAGCGAAAATCGCAGAGGCAGAAAACAAGGCGACCAAAGCTCAAACTGAACTCTTGAAACTGCAGAACGAGAAGGCGGAACTGGAAAGCAAATTAAACGCCAGTCGAAACGAGATTGCTTCCCTGCAAAAGCGGATCGGAGAAGCACGCCCAGCGGCCAGCCCTTCGCAAAATCCGGACACCGCATCAAAGCCTGAGCAGCAACGGACAACTCCACGACCGTCCGTACAAATTGCACAAGAGTCTGTCGAAGAAGCAACACCTCCTCCGCCACAACCGAAGCGGCGGAAAATTGCGCCAAGGAAGACACCCGAGGTCGTAAGTACCCCAGAAATCACTTCGTATTCTTCGGCGAAAGCCCTTGCGACCTTCACGCCCCTTCCCAAGTACCCCGCTAGGGCACGTTCGCCCGGCGTTACGGGAATTGGAGTTTGCATTGTGTCGGTTGATCCGGCGAGCGGCAGTGTAACCGGAGCTTCAATGGAGCAAAGCACTGGAGACCCGACCTTGGATAAATCCGCGGTCAATGCGTTCCGAAAGTGGCGATTTAAACCTGGGACAGTCTCGAAGGTTAGAATTCCTATCGAATTTACCATGGCCGGTGCCTCGCATTAGCTGAGGGCGCGGGGTCTCCTTCATCGGAGACTGCCGCTAGTGAAACCGTTTCTGGAGTGCGCGCCACAATTGGCCGCGGCATAAACCTATCTTCTATCGTGACGAATCTTCCAAAACCGCGTTACGTCGTCCTATCAGTCTTAATCTTTCGTTTTCTTAGGAACGTCCGCCGGGCGCACATCCGTTCGGAATCTCAGGCCCTCGCCATCTACGGTGAAGAAGGCTGCGAACACGGAATTTGGACGTATGGAGCTCGCTGGCGCGCCGACTTCGTTTGTTGACGAAGAGAACCGCATTCGTAAAGCTTCCGTCTCCGTCCAGCAACGGAAATGAAGGAATCTAACCTCGGTTTCGCTCATTTTATTTCCCACTTTGTCGCCTGTCAGTTAGCAGGATTACAACCTGAAGTGGTGGAAAGTAGTTAAAGCTCTAGACTCTCGGCATCGCGACTTCCCGAACCAAAACAAACCTCACGCGCTGAAACGCGACGGCTGATTGCGAAAAGCCGGAATGAGCAGATTGTGCCCGGTCATCTCTTTCGGTTGTGGCAAACCGAGTAGAAAAAGCAGCGTGGGCGCGACATCGGCAAGGATCCCATCTTTGCAGCGAAATTGCGCCGCGTCTTTGGCGACATAGATGAAATGCACAAGGTTGCTGGTGTGTGCGGTGTTGGGTGACCCGTCTGGGTTGCGCATCTGCTCGCAATTTCCGTGATCGGCGGTGACGAGGCATTTGCCGTCGAGCTCGAGAAGCTTCGTGACGATGCGGCCAATGCATTCGTCCACGGTTTCGACGGCTTTGATTCCCGCCTCGACGATTCCGGTGTGCCCGACCATGTCGGGATTGGCGAAGTTGAGAACGATCAAATCGTAATTGGCCATGCGCGCCAGCACCTCATCGGTGACCTCGCGCGCACTCATCTCGGGCCGCAGATCGTACGTCGCCACCTTTGGTGACGGAACGATTTTTCGGTCCTCACCCGGAAAGGCACGCTCGATCCCGCCGTTAAAGAAGTAAGTGACATGCGCGTATTTCTCCGTCTCGGCGATGCGCAATTGCGATTTGCCAACTGCGCTCACCACTTCGCCCAAAATGTGCGCGAGCTTTTCAGGCCCAAAAATGAAGGGCGAAGGATAAGTCACATCGTATTGGGTGAGCGTGACGAAGTGGACTTGCGGCCTAACTTGCCGATCAAATCCATCGAAGTCTTTTAGCAAAAACGCCTGCGACAACTGGCGCGCCCGGTCGGCGCGGAAATTGAAGAACAAAACAGCGTCGCCATCGCGCACGCGCTGCTCGTTGACGTAAGAGAAAATCAACGGTGGCATGAACTCATCTGTCTTACCATTTTGATATTGTCGATCTACCGCGGCAGAGGGCGACGATTTACAGACTTCGCCGCGCCCGAGAACGATTGCGTCCCAGGCTTTTTTTGTTCGGTCCCAGCGGCGATCGCGATCCATCGCGAAGTAGCGGCCTACAACCGTGACGATCTTCGCGCCGCTCCTCTGGAGCTCGTCCTCGCAAGTTTTCAAATAGTCGGCGCCGCCAGTTGGGGATGTGTCACGCCCATCTGTGAACGCATGCACGAAGATTTCCGTGACGCCTGCCTCGTGAGCAGCATTCGCCAGCGCGATCATGTGCGAGTAGTGGCTGTGCACGCCGCCGTCGGAAACGAGTCCGAGAAGATGAAGCCGATGGCCTCGCGCTTCGACGAAGGTTTCCTGCAATATCTGATTACGAGTGAGCTCGCCCGCGGCGATGGCCTTGTTAATCCGAGTCAAGTCCTGAGAAACAATTCGGCCGGCGCCCAAGTTGAGGTGGCCGACCTCCGAGTTGCCCATTTGCCCTCCGGGCAAGCCAACGTCAGTTCCGCTGGCGCTTAAGGTACTGCCCGGATACTCCCGATAGAGTTCGTCGTGAAATGGTGTCCGGGCAAGAAGGGTTGCGTCGCCATTCTCTTCGCATTTGTCGCGGCCACCGGGATTGATGCCCCAACCATCGCGAATGATGAGGATGACTGGCCCGGCCATACGGCCCTCAGTTTGCCGATGATTGCGAACAACGACAAGCCGTTCTTTTTTTCCAATGTGGCGCAAGTCCGCCACCGCGGATTTGTCCGGTGGCGAATTTTGAACTTGCGATCTTTCAATGCGCAACTTGCAAAGTTGCGCCACAATTTGAAATGAAATGGCGCAACCAGTTGCTGGCGCTTTTTTGTCTTCTCGTCTTTGCCGGGCTGGGCGTTCTTTACTTTCAACACTGGGTCATCCGGAAACCGTTCGGCATTATTTTGTTTGTCGGGGAGGGCCTTTCCCCTTCGCGACTCGCCCCGACGCGCGCTTACGCAGGCGCGAGCACACGCCTGAGCCTCGATTCAATGCCACACGTAGCTTTCCTGACGAACTATTCGAAAGACTTCGCCGCTCCGGATTCGGCGGCTGCCGCCACGGCAATTGCGACCGGCGTTCGAGTGCCTAACAGCGCCATCGCCATCAATGGCGATAAAAAACCGATAACGAGCATCATCGAGTTAGCTCGAGAATATGGACGCGCCACCGGCCTTGTAACGGACACAAAACTAACTGATCCAACAAGCGCCGCCTTTTACGCACACCCGGTTGATCCGGACGATCTTGGGAAGATCGCGGCTGAATTCGTAGATGGAGGCAAGATCGACATTGCAATGGGTGGGGGCGCGTCGCAATTTCTTCCCGCTAGAAAGGGCGGCGAGAGACAGGACGGGCGCGATCTTTTGCTCGAACTCCGCGGTAACGGTTTTGATATCGTTAGGACTCGCGCAGAACTGGAGGCGGTCCCGGCATGGCGCCGTCCGAAGCTCTTCGGTGCTTTTAACAATGCGGACCTCGCGTTTGCAAACCAAGTCGAAGAACGCGGCCAGCAACCGAGCCTTTCGGACATGGTACGGCGGGCGATCCAGCTGCTTCAATATAACGTCGGCGGATACCTTCTCGTGGTTGATGCCGGTCTGATGCGGAAAGCGGCCCAGGAAAACAATGGGGAAAGGACGCTCATGCAAACAGTTGAATTGGATCGCGCAGTCGCAGTTGCGCGACGTTACGCGGGACAAAAATCGACAATCATTATCTGCGGCGACGTCGCAGTTGGTGGCATGACTTTGAATGGTTTCCCATTTCGGCACGACAACGGTATCGCCTTGCTCGGGCTGAATTCTGCCGGCCAGCCGTGGATCACGTGGGCGACCGGTCCACACGGCACAAGATCTTACGGGGCAGCGAACATTCCGGGTAAACAGCCGAATGAACAGCCGGAAGCGCCTGTGGAACCGGCCGCGTTGTATACAAAATCGGCGCTGCCCACCGTGGAGGACGTCGTCGTTTTTGGCAGCGGTCCCGGGACAGACGCGCTGCAAGGGATACTGGATAGCACAACGGTTTTTAAGATCCTCCGAGGCGAGCTCTAGCAGCTCGGCTCCGGTGAGATTAAAAACGGCGAAGCAGCGCCATACTCCAAGACGGGAAGCGCGTAATGTGCGCCCAGCTGAGGGCGGCGTTTTGGAGCGCGGTCTCGATTCGTCGGCACGGCGTTCGTCCGTACGAAACAATCGCTCACTACAATATTGATTTTCTCGCCGAGTTAAGAGACACTTGCGACCCAGACCGATGCAGCTCGCAAGCGCATTTTCACGACCGCAGACTGTTCCTGCTGTGCCCAAGGCCGCGCCGAAAAAGGCGCTGTGGATTCTCAATAGTTGGCGCGACCTGATTCTTTACGTCGGGACGCCGCTCTTCCTGGTGCCGATGTTCCTGCTCGCGCAGGCGCGCTGGAGCGCACAAGACATTTACGTTTTTGTGGCGGCGTTTGGCGCAATGGGCCACCATCTCCCGGGAATGATCCGCGCCTACGGCGATCGCGCTCTGTTCAGACGCTTTCGCTGGCGTTTTATTTTCGCGCCGATTTTTCTGCTCTCAGTTTGCCTCGCTTTTTACTGGTGGGACCTAAAAGGAATTATTCTCATCGTCTTCTTCTGGGGTGTCTGGCATGGGATGATGCAGACGTACGGTTTTTGTCGAATTTACGACGCGAAAAGAGGTTCATTCGCCGCGCTGACGCGCCGGCTCGACTTCGCGACCTGTGCCACCTGGTTTGCCGCGGCGGTGCTTCTTTCACCGCAGCGCATGACCGATACACTCGAGACGTACTACGCCAGCGGCGGATCATTCATTCCGCCCTGGCTGTTGCACAATGCGCAGCAAGTCGTCCTAGCTGTTGCCATCGCAGTCGCGGTTTTGTTCCTGTTCAATTTCTCCAGGATGTGGGCGGAAGGAAAACGCCCGAACCCGGTGAAGTTGGCACTACTGGTCACGACGATAGCCTTCTGGTGGTATTGCAATAATGGCGTCACCAACATTCTGGCGGGCATCGCTCTCTTTGAAGTGTATCACGATGTCCAGTACCTCTCACTGGTTTGGATTTACAATCGCAGCCGTGTGGAAAAGGACACTTCCATCGGTGGCTTTATGCGCTTTGTTTTTCGAAGAAGCGGTTCGCTGGTCGGACTGTATGTCGGCCTTGTTTTTGCCTATGGTTCGCTCGCCTATTTCACTGCCCATCTTGAGATCGAAACGGTGAAGCGCGTACTAACCGGAGTAGTTGCGGCGTCAGGTCTTCTTCACTTTTATTACGACGGATTTATCTGGAAGGTGCGCGACCGCTCGACGCGCGAGAATCTCGGTCTGGCCGCTGGAAATGCTCCTGCGGGATCACGCGAAGTTTTGCCCACCGGGCTCTTACATGGGTTAAAATGGGTTGGAGTCTTCGTGATTCCGCTTGGCACTCTCTGGATTGGGCAAGCGCGAAACAAAACGCCCGAGGTAGAACAAATGTCGCGAATCGCGTCAGATTTACCTGACAGCGCTCGCGCCCATCGGAAATACGCCTACAGCTTGCATACAACCGATCGTCTCGATGAAGCAGCTGAACAGTACCGCATTGCGCTACGCCTCAATCCCAATGACAAGGAAATGCACTTCTGGCTCGGTCAGGTTCTCGCTTCTCAATCACAACTGAGTGAAGCACGCAGCGAACTGGAGGAGGTTTTGCGCAGCGATCCACGCAATGGCGAATATCATTCCGAATATGCTTGCGTCTTGGAACGGCTGGGCCAGAAAGACCAAGCCAGCGCCGAGCACCTAACCGCTATCCGCCTGGCACCGAAATCCGGGCAGAATCATTACGAGTATGCAATGTTTCTCTTCCGGCAAGAAAAGCTAGATGAGGCCATCCCCGAATTTGAGGCGGCGCTAACACATAACCCGAAGCACCCCGAAGCGCACTATCACCTTGGCAGAGCACTTTTTGTGAAAGGCGACCTTGAAGGTGCGAAAATCCATTACCTCGAGACCGCGCGGCTCGATCCCAAGGCGCCAGTCCACAGCGGTCTCGGTGTGGTTTATGCCCGACTGGGACAAACTTCCGAGGCAATCGCTCAGTTCAAAGAAGCGCTGCGTTTGCGTCCGGATGATACAGAGGCAGCGGAAAACCTTCGTTTTGTGTTAGCCACAGAAACGCGCAGTGGTTCAACACCGCGCTGAAATCTCATCATCCCTGGTTTCAAATGAAACACGAACGCCACCGTCGCTCGCGACGAATACTATCGAGCCAGCAAAAATGAAGGGCTGAGCTTAGAACCCTCCTCCTGCGCGGCCCATTCTTACAGTTACAGCCGGATCCAGTCTCAGCACGCCCTCAGCGGTAAACCGGCCTGGGCCTACCTGGTTGATTTGACGGCGATCCCAAACCGTTAGCGAATTAAAGGTTAGCGTCCCGACTGGGCTAATTTTCACTCTTTGCGGTAACCTGGAACCCGTCACCCAAACGTACGCATAATGCTCACCAGCTGGCGGTGGCACCACCACCTGCTCAACCCTCTGCGGGCCCGCGAACGCAGTGCTTGCCGCAACCGACAGTATCAGCAACACAGCCGCAGACTTTATCATGCTTGATATTTTCATAGCTTAAAAACCTCTCCTTGAACTTCACCCTATTCAACCCTGAACACAAGGGTGAGTTTCGCAAAAGATTTCACCGAAATCCTTTACACAAGAGGCAATGCTCATTGCGATTACCTAAAGAGGAGCACCTGCTGGAAACTGAACAGAAGGAAAAAAGAAGTTCTTGCGGGCAGGATGCCGGATTTTTTCAGCAAATCCAAAGACACTCTAAACAGAAGGCAACGAAGGAGAACAAAGATCTGACCGGATGAAGGACCGTCCTCAGGTTATCCGCCTTTTCCTAGAGCGCGTTGCATCAGCGAAGGCTATGAAACAGAATCAGAAACGAAAAGAAAACTCCTTGCCAATACGATCCTTGTTTACTGCAAACAGGATCGCCGGCTGCCCTTGGTTTCCTTTGTTTCCTTCTGTGAAATAGGTCTGGCGTGGCGCAGTACAGTAAAAGAGGCAGCCCCGAATCGGGACTGCCTCTTTGTAAACTGCGCTCTTCGATGCTTAGAACTTCTTAATCATTCTCACGTACCAGAACCGTCCAAGGTTATCATAGGTGCTGCCCGGATAAGCAACGGAGTTGCCAAGCTCGAATCCAAACATCGTTGGCGGGTCTTGACCCCAGATATTGTTCACACCCACAGTGAGAGTGGTGTTGTTCAGGATATTCTTCCAGCATGGCATGGCATAAGGAACCAGCGGCGCTTCCTTTTCCTTGCCCACCACTTCCTTGCCACCCTTGGAATACCCCGGCACCGGCGCCGCTTCCACCGGAGGCGTGAAGATCAGGCTATAGGAAAGTTGCGCGTCTGTGAACCAAGTCGCATTCACCCAGTGCTTCCTGAACTTGCCATCAAATTGCTTGGCAAAGGTCTGTTCCCAGAACCCGTCTACGGTATGGAGGGTCCAGTTCAAGTCCCAGTTGTGCCAGGTCCAGTCAAGGTTGGTAACTCCCTTCCATTTGAACCAGGCATCGCCACTGGTCACGTCGCCGAAGAAGCTGCCCGCAAACCAGTCGTTATTGGTGCGGCCAGCTACCTGCCACGGCCTGTCCCCAGGGTAATTGAAGACGAATTCGTTCAGATAAGTCCACCGGCTTAAGAGTGTAAATGTCCCGACACCGGTCTCGACCTGATACTGAGCTCCGAGGTCAACACCGTTCGCTCTCATGCGACCACCGTTCAAGTAGGGGCTTGTGACGCCGGCGTAACCGCCTGTCGGGTCGAATAGAACTGCCGGCCCAGTCGCCAGAGTCGGCTCATTAGGACTCACGACAGACCCGAAAATGCCCGCATTATACCCGTTAACTATCACCGAAGGCGAAAGGAACATGGCAACTCCACTTCGCTCGACGTCCCAGAAGTCAACCGTCAACGTTAGCGTTCCCCATCTGGGCGGAATCCATTTGGGCGTGTAAACCAAGCCGCCGGTCCAGGCACGATCATGTTCCGGATGGAGGTTTGGGTTCGGGATTTGCTCGATCGTTGTTTCTGGATCCGCTACGTCCTGTTCTGAGCCCGACTGGGGCAACCCTGGAGGCGGAAACCCGACGAAGTGCACTGGTCCAAGAAGGAACCTTCTCGGGCCAAACAACTGGACCAGGGACGGCTGAAGATAGCCTTCACCCCAGGTGCTGCGAAGCGTAAGTTGTTCGTCAAAGGGCTGCCAGCGCACCCCAACTTTGGGCACCGCTGCATTCGAATCGTTATTTAACCACTCCTCGTACCGCACTCCGGCGGAAAACTCCAATGAGTAGAAGAAAGGTATGTGCCACTTGGGGCTAAAGATTGGAATGAGCGTTTCCGCATAAATCGACCACGTTTTGCGCCCACCCTGAACGGTCTCTATCCTGCCGACGCCGGCGTTCTCTTGGAGGCGGTTTTGGTCATCTGGATCAACCCTGAAAGTTTGCCGCTCCCATGCGCCGCCAAAGGCGAGTCCCACGCCGCCTGCGGGCAAATCAAACAGATCGGTCGTGTAAAAATTCAAGTCCAATGTGGCCAGTTTCGACGTAAAAATGTCCCTCGATCTCAGCGTCGCGAATTCGATCAATGGCTGATTGGCCGCGATCGGCACCCGAAAATCATTGAACGGATTGTACGGGATCGTCTGTCCGATAAAGTCCGAGGAGGTTGGATTAAAGAGCGAGTCGTTCGCGTTGAGAATTCGCTCGTAGCGCGGGGCATTGACGCCTTGGAACTTCGAATACTGTACTTCCTGGCTGTACATGAACCCTCCGTCATAGCCCCAGGTTCCGTTAAACAGCTTGTCACCCTTTACGCCGACCACGAACCGTTCGGCTACGTTTTCGTTATCGATCAAACGGTTGCCGAAATCAGCAAAACGCGCACGCGTGCCGCCCGAGATGATCTGTTGAAACGGGTTGAACGGGTTAAAGGCACCGAAGGGCAGCCCGACTTCCGCCGCAGTCGGAGTATTCGGCGGGGTTATTGCAACACCATTGGCATCAACCGCAAAGGGATGATTGGGCGGGATGAACAGCGTAGGGGAGCCAGGCGTCTCAAAGCTGCCCGTGGCGACTGGGGCAAGTTCATCATGGGTTTTTGCATCCACATAATAAAAGTCGCCGTAAATCCGCAGCTGATCATCGCAGATCTTGTGCTCGAACGCCCCATAGCCTCCCCAGCGTTCCTGTTTCGGAAACGAACTCGAGAAGAGGTTAAAGTCAAAGCCAGGAAGTACACCCCCAAAGCCTCTAGGGCGGCGGCTGTTCCCGGTGCTGGAACTAATGGGACCGGGGATATAGGTGCTTGCCGGGGCTAATCCGTTGGTACCAGTCGGCGGAGTAATAAATTCAAGCCCATTCGTCGTTGGTGTAGCCGGTGCGCCAGCGGCTGCAGCCACCGCGACGCTCACCTGAAGATTGTACGGGCTGGAGTTTGAACTCAAGAAAAACGGGGTAAGCGAGTTACCCCGGTCGTGGTTGAACATGTCGTGATGCTTGTAATAAAAGATGTCTCCAGTAATACTGGTCTTGTCGTCGCCCACTCCGAAGAGAATGTCGCCGTAATATTCGGCTGCGTCTTTATCCAGCGTGTCGCCATATCCAATAGTCACCTGCGCGCCACGATAGTCTTTATAGAGCTTTAGGTTTACCACGCCAGCAACCGCATCCGCGCCGTACGTGGTCGAAGCGCCATCCTTCAGAATCTCTACGCTCTGAATAGCTGGAACGGGAATCGCGGTTAAATCGACGAAGGCGAATCCGGAGTTGGCGGACCCTGGGAATGGAGCCACACGACGGCCATCGAGCAAAACCAGCGTTGCACCGGGGTCAAAACCGCGTAGCGAGACCGAAGCCGATCCGGCAGGGCCTGCCTGGCTGGTGCCGTTGTTCTGCACCGGAACACTGCTCGCGCTCATTACCGGCTGGGTCTTGAGGAGCTGTTCCGTGGTGGTGCCTTGACCCGACTTGTTAATCAGGTCGCGGTTGAGATTGAACACCGGGTTTGGACCCACCTCTTCTGCGGTCGGAATGTTCGAACCAGTCACGATCACGCGCTCGACCTCCGCAGCCGGGGCGGGTGCCGCAGCCCCTGGCGGCGGCGGCGCGGCCGCGCGCTGAGCAAATGCGTTGGATGCTACAATGAATGGAAATCCGACGCTCGCCACAAGTGCGATGCGCGCGAATCCGAACTTATTTAGCACGTTTTTAATCATTAGTTTCTCCATTGGTTTGGTTAGGTTTAGGTGCGTTTATGAAACTTTTTGAAGCCTGACAAGCTTTTTTTTCATTTTTTTTTGAACGCTTGAGAGGCCCATTTGTCTCCCAGCGCCTGGTCTAAACGAATCCCCACAGCGGTGGCAAGCTTTTTTTCAAATTTTTTTCATTTTTTTTGAGCGGCTTTTGCGGCCGCGTTTGCCTCGGTTTGAGTGCGCCCCTTATTTGAGACGAATCTGTGAGCAAGCGGCGTCACAAATTTCGATAGCGCCGAAGTGCGTAGTTTGGAATGCGTGGACACATTCCCGCTTTCAAAATGCCATGCCTCACTGGAATTACGATGGGCGCAATTGGCCGGCGCCAGACCAAGCGTTCGAATCTCGATTCAACTTTACCAAAATTGAGCACATCTTGCGCTTCGACGCTGCAAGCGAACGCGCAGTTTTCGGGGCGACTTGCGACGCACCGTGGATTTGACTGCGGATTGAGCCGATGGCGTTACGACGCGGGGGGAAAGGCTCACTTTCTGATGCCTGCGAGATTTTTCGATGTACAATGAGCGCCGCAAACGTGATTTCGCACAAGTACAAATGCATTTTCGTTGAGGTGCCTAAGACCGGTTCAACCAGCATCCGCGCCATCCTGGGTAAGGCTTGGAAGCCGCATCTGAATTTGTGGCAGATCAAAAAACAGATGGAGACGTATTGGACGCGTTACGGGGGGAGAAAGAACCGGATTCTTGCGTCTTTGTATTTGTTGCTTCCGGAAGAGCGCCGCAGAGAAATCGGACGCAAACAATTCGAGACCTATTTCAAGTTCGGATTCGTTCGCAACCCGTGGGACCGCGTCGTTTCTCTTTACGAGCGCACAGAGGCGTTACAACTCAGAGACAAAATGACGTTCGACGAATTTGTCGATTGGATTCAATACAGCAGCGCCACCTGCGTTCACTCATCCCCACATCGGTACCAATTGGATTGGTTTGTCGATCCCAACGGGAATGTGCTTACAGATTTCATTGGGAAATTTGAACGACTCGACGAGGATTGGGCCTTTGTAGCACAGAAGCTGGGCGTGAGCGAGAAGTTGCCCCATCGAAGGGAAAATCCGCGGGTGCGGCATTACAGTGAATACTACACGTCACGGACCAGGGATATAATCGCGAACAAGTTCAGAGTGGACATCGAGCATTTTGGCTATGAGTTCGCCGGATAAAATTAAAGCGATTGTTCTCACGTGCGATCGGTATCGAGCAACAACAGAGCACGTGATCTTTCAATACGACCGGTTGTGGCCGGATCACCCGTTCGTTTTTCACGTTCCTTACCAAGAGCTTGGCGGAGTGGACACCGAACGAGTCAGGTACCTAACCTCGCCCTCAGATATTAAGGGGACCGTCTTGCATTTGCTGGCGGAGATCGATGATGAAGAATGGATTTACTGGTGCGTGGACGACAAGTACCCGATCCAACTTGTCACCGACAAAATCGCGAGCCTGATTTCCCACGCCATGCGTTCACCGGAAGTAGATGGTCTTTTGTTCTGCCGATGCAGGGCGACCCTGAATAATCCCAAACTGACTCTTTACCCGCGCAAAGTTAAGAATCCATTTGGTGATGTTTACTTCGAGCGAAAAGCTTGGTTTCAAATATGGATTCATCAGATCCTCCGCGCCAAAGTGCTCCGATACCTTTTCACCCATTTGCCGGACCACATTCCCAGTGCAAAGGCGATGGATGAGCTCAAAGACGATGTACCCAAGTTGGCCGAGCACCGCTTATTTGTGACGAAGGAAAATTTGGCGATCTTTGGAGAAAGCACCCGCCGCGGCGTGATCACGCAAAATTGTTACGAGAGCATGATCGCGGCAGGAATTGAACTGCCCGAATGGTTTCGCCATCCGAACGGTGAATATATAACGCTCGGGAAACTTTAGCTTTATTTCTCCTCGAACGTATAACCAAAACGTTCGATCTCCGCGACAAATCGTGCGCGCACGAATTCGCGAAGCTCGTCGTCGTAATATTTCGAATAATGTTCACGGTTGGAGCGGTTGTACTGCGGCAGCGTCGGTGACGAAATGCTTAGTGCCTCGCAAACGATGCGAAAGTCGCTGGCCAGGTTTTCGAAGCGCATGATGTAATCGACGTTTTCGAACGGGTCCTCTTCGCCTTTATCCAGCCGCAGGTAATCTGCGACTGACACGGCCTTTGAAATGACCTTCCTGAATTTTTTCCGATTCCAGGTCTCCGGACTTTGTGTAGGCGTGAAATAATAAGACACCATCCTGTCCCACGGATTTCGTACGCATGTAAACTTGTAGAGGTCGCCAAAGTGAGCCTCGCCGAGGGCGGCCTGGTACTCGGCAAGCGTAGAGTGTTTCTTGATCTTGTAGTTCGGATTGCGCAGCCCAAAACGCTCGACCCCGTCCTGTTCTCGCCGTAAAGGCACAAGCTCATCCTCAGAATAATCGCGGAGGACGCTTTGAATCGAATTACCAGCTGTCTTTGGAATGTGAATAAAGAGAAAACGTTTCTGAAAAGAAATCATCAGCGCGCAATTGTGGGGATTATTTTACGGCGCGTTGCCGAATTAGGCGAATACTGGCGGTTATTTATCAGTCGTGCGACCTGTTGGTGGCTGGAGGCGAGGGCGCTCCATGATCCTCTCTCACAAATACAAATTCATCTTTATTAAGACGGCAAAGACCGCTGGCACGAGCATCGAAGTCTTTCTTTCCAAGTATTGCGGTCCCGCCGATGTCCTGACCCCGGTCACGCCGCCGATCGAAGGACATCAACCGCGCAATTACGAGGGATTTATTAACCCGATCCCTGAAATTCTTGAGAGACCAGGCAAATTTTTGTCGGCAATGCGACATTCAATCATCAGTCGCGAGAAATTTTACCGTCACATGCCGGCTTCTGAGGTGCAGAAGCGTATTCCTGCCGAAGTTTGGAACAGCTATTTCAAATTTTGCGCGGAACGAAATCCCTGGGACAAAGTTTTGTCTCACTACCATATGCACGCCGCCCGCGAAGGCGGTTCGCTTTCCCTGGATGAGTATCTCGCTCGTGGCCGGTTCCCGATTAACTATTTCCGGTACACCGATCGCGGCGGCACGAAAATCATCGTGGATCGCGTTCTCCGCTACGAGGACCTGATGGCCGAACTTGGTGAAGTCTTCTCGCAATTAAACGTCCCTTTCGATGGAACCCTTGGCGTCGCAGCAAAATCCGAATATCGGACCGATCGGAGGCCGTACCGGCAGGTATTCAACGACGAACAACGACGAATCGTGGAAAAAGCTTTTGCTAAAGAAATCGAACTGCATGGCTATCAGTTTTGAGTCTCAGGCGGGCCCAGGGATCACTCACAATCTGAGCTTGTCGTTTGCAGATTCCTGCCACCGATGAATCTCGCCGGTGAGGCGCGAAATAACTGGCGCATATTGTCGATTCTCGTAAAGATTGCGCGTCTCCAGCGGATCTTCGCTCAGATTGTATAACTCATTCAAATCCTTGTCGCGCAGACAAAGCTTCCACCCGTCGAAGGAAACAACAGCGCGAGTAGACTCTTCGACGGCACGCTTGATCATGCGTCGCCGAGCTAGCGATGTGCCCTTTTTTACTTTCGTCCGGTTTGGCGCCCACTCCAGAAATACGTTCTCTGGTGGCACTGCTTCTTCGTTAATTAGCGGCAGCAGACTCTTGCCGGCGCACTGGGGATGGTTCGGGTGGCCGAGAAGATCAAGCAACGTCGGCACAAAATCGATATGACTGACCGGTTGTAACACGACTTTGCCCCGTTTCTGATCAGGCAGCCGAATCAATAACGGCACACGCGCGGCTTCCTCGAACATCACCTCTTTGCCGAACAAACGATGTGCGCCTAGGCTGTCGCCGTGGTCGCTGGTGTGCACCACGATCGTGTTGCCACTTAAGCCAAATCGCTCCAGGCATCCAAGGATGGCGCCAATGCTTTGATCCACCAGCGTGATTAGGCCGAGATAGCGCTGCTTAATACTTCGATATTCTTCAGGGGTGATGCCAAAAAACAATTGAGCCGGCAATCGCTGGCGATCCAGGGCCGCTTCGGCTTGCTGCCATTCGCGCATCAAACGATAGCGCAGCGGAATGTTTTCACTCTCGGGAAGAGTGGCGGTCAGATCGAGGTCCACTTGATGGAGCGGATGTTCATCGTTGAGCGGGCCGTTGTAGGGTGAGTGCGGTTCTACAAAGCCAACAACGAGAATGAAAGGATCGCGGTGATGTTTTTCGATGAATTCGCAGGCGTGTTTTTCGAGAAACTTTGGACGCGAGAGTTCGAGCGGCAGGTTGCTGATGGCCAATTTTGAGAATCGTCCATTCGGCTTATCGGGCGCAACGCCGGCAGAAACAAGGAAGCTTATGTAGTCGCCGTGATCGTCAGTGGAAATCCATTGTTGGAATCCGCGCCCGGCAGGTCCTTCCTCGCCGAGATGCCACTTCCCGATGTACGCAGTGCGATAATCTCTGTCCTCCATCAGCTCGGGGAAAACACGAAACCGTGGATCGAGTGGAACGTTGTTCTTAGTGCAACCGTTAATGTGCGGCCAAGTACCCGTCATAAGCGAAGAACGCGAAGGCGTGCAAACCGGATGAGTGACGTACGCGCGCTCGAAGACTACAGATTCAGATGCAACTTTGTTCAGATTGGGCGCGTGCACCTTGACGCCTCGGTAGCAAGAGACGGTGTCCGCTCTCTGTTGGTCCGGCAGGAAAAGAATCAAATTTGGCTTTCGCTCTGCAGCCATAGTTTTCAGGTCACGCGCTAAATCAGCCCTCGCCGTTCTTGCAATCGGCTCGCGGTTTTTGTGCTCCAAACGCGATGAACGAGAATGCTGCTGAAGGAATGCATACTTTCTTTCGTCTCTGTCGGGACTCGCGCGTTTATATCACAAATAGCCCAGCGTTAAGACGCCGATCTATTACCATTGCAAAAAAACATCTCTGGCCGCACCGATGATCTCGCCGCCTAACTCTTCGTGAATCATATTCTCATTCGTCCTATCCGTGTAATTTGTGGTTATCGGCTTCCGCGACGGAAGTGAGTTCGCTCTCTTTCGAGCTGAATGGTGCGTACGAAACGGATGAAAAACGGAGCCCCGTCTCGAAAAAGATTCGTTCACGCTCGACAGTTGCGCCCCGGCTTACAAAAAAGTCGCGCAGCTCGGACGCGTGGTAATCAGGGGGGTTGAGCTCAAAAAAGATTTTGCCGCCGGGCGTGAGGTGTCGCTGCAAATCGCGCAGCAAAAAATCCCATTCCGCCGATCCCCAGCTTCGTTTTGACGGCTGGTAAAGGGTAAACCCGACCGAAAACGCGGTGATCCAATCAAATTTTTGACCAAGGTCGGGCAGTGGCTCGAATGCGCTAATCTTCCAAAGAACACGTGGAACATCGAAAAGCTCGACCAACTCGGTATACAGGTCGATGTGTCCGACGTCGAGGCCCACGACGGAATGGCCGAGTTTTTTGAGGATGAACAGGAAAAATCCGCCTCCGCAGCCAAGGTCGAGCACGCGTTTGGGCGTTGAACGATGGAGTTTTAGATCTTGCACGCGTTCGCGATTCACCCTCAAGTAACGATCAACATCCGCGTATTTGGAGAATCCCTCAGGCGAACCGGCGTAGCGTTGCTGGATTTCGCGCAACCGTTCCTGATCGATTTTCGCCCGCAGTGGCGCCAGTGGCAGCGGAAAAAAGGAGCGCCGTACTCTCCGCCACGCGCGCCGATAGGTTAGCGGCTCTGCCAGTTTGCGGATTTTGTGCGGGAGTTTCATTTCAGAAATCAAGTAATATGGCAATCCGCGCATGCGAACAAGATCTGCATTCCCAGGTACGAATGGCGTCGATCCAGCCACAGACAAACGCCGATGTACACAGATGCTGGAATTTCAAAGTTGAAACTTCATTGCGCAAGGAGCCATCGGAATTGTCCGCACAATCCGGGCTAGATTTTCCCTCGCTCGATTGTTCTGAGAATGATCGTAGCGATCACACCGGCGAGAAGTGAGCCGGCGAGAATGCCTAGCTTTGCTGCATCCACCGGCGCGGCTTCGTCGAACGCGAGCATCGCTATGAACAGAGACATGGTAAAACCGATTCCCGCTAGCCATGCGTAGCCGAGCAGAGATCGCCAGCCGATGCCGTCTGGAAGTTTTGCAATTCCGGATTTCACCGCAGCCCACGCTGCCGCGGTAATTCCGAGCGGTTTGCCGATCAGCAGCCCCGCCAACACCCCGAACACGATTCCGGCGTGCTCGATTGGCCCGCCGATCCTGACTCCCGCATTGGCAAATGCAAATAGCGGCATTACCACAAATGCTGAGAAATTGTGCAATGCATGCTCGAGCCTGAGGGTCGGAGCAGTCACGCCTTCGCTCGTATGTTCGAGCGCGAAAAGCGTTTCTTGTTGTCCCTTACTGGTCAGCACAAGAAAATCGCCGGTCTCGGTGCGATCGAATTGATCGAGGAGGGCACGCGCCCGGCGGGAAAACTGCGTTGCGTTAATTCGGGTGTGCGTGGGGATCGTAAACGCGAGCATGACTCCTGCCACAGCGGCGTGGATTCCAGATTCGTGCACGAAATACCAAAACACGACTCCCACCAATAAATAGAGCCACAAATGGCGGACCCCGATCGCGTTGAATCCAATCACCATCACCAGTAACACCGCCGCGGCGCCGAGCGCGCCCCATGCGATTGCGCTTGAGTAAAACAGCGCAATCACAATTACCGCTCCCATATCATCAACGATGGCTAACGCGGTTAAAAACACTTTGGCCCCAGTTGGCGCGCGCGGCGCGATCAAAGCGAGCGCACCCAAGGCGAAGGCGATGTCGGTCGCCATCGGGATCCCCCATCCTCGCGCGCCCGATCCAGTTCTATTGAACATCCAATAAATCGCCGCCGGCACGATCATTCCCCCGATCGCGCAGGCGATCGGCAGCGCAGCCTTTTTTGCAGATGCCAGCTCGCCGACCAGCAGCTCGCGCTTGATTTCGAGACCGACCAACAAGAAAAAGACCGCCATCAACGCATCGTTGATCCACTGGTGCAGCGTCAGCGAGAGCGAGTGATCAACGATTCCAATTGTGAGCGGTATTTCCCAAAGCTGCTCGTACGCTTTGGCCAGCGGCGAATTCGCAAGTACAAGCGCGGCAATTGCGAACAGCAGCAGAATCCATCCGCCGACCGTCTCGGTCCGGAAAAAGCGTTGAAATGTGGTTGGCTGGATTCTAACCACGAATAGACACGAATGGACACGAACTCATAAAGAGGTTGCCCCCTAATCACGCGAATTCACGCAAAAAAATCCGTTTTGGTCATTCTTCTATTCGCGTCATTCGCGGCGAAATGTGCTATGCGAAAAGCGGCGAAGCGTCGCCGCACTTTCCAAAACCTCGGGGCCTGGACATCACAGAACAACATTCATACGCTAGTTTGGTGTTCACGGGTCTGATCGAAGAGGTCGGCAAGGTTGTTGCGGTGCGCGAAAGTAATCACGGCGCTCAATTGCAAATTGCCGCGCCGCGCATTGCGAAGAAAACACGCGGCGGCGACAGCATAACCGTGAATGGGTGTTGCCTTACATTAACTTCGCGGGCCGGCGATCGCCTCACTTTCGATCTCCTCGAGGAAACAATCGCTCGAACGAATCTGAAAAAATTGCGACAGAAGGAGTCGGTAAATCTGGAGCGGGCCTTGCAGGCACGAGGGCGCCTCGGCGGACATTTCGTGCAAGGCCACATCGATTGCGAGTCGCCAATCTTCGCCTTCGACAAAGAAGGCGCAGATTTTCGATTGGAAATCGAGTTACCCAGCGAGTTCGCACACTATGTGGCTTGCAAAGGTTCGATCGCCCTCAACGGAATCAGCCTAACGGTTGCTGATGTATTTCCGAAAAGCTTCGTCGTTTGGATCATTCCGTACACGAAACGCCACACCAATCTCAATCACGTGCAGCCTGGTGACCTGGTGAATGTCGAGTTCGACATTCTGGCCAAGTACGTCGAGAGAATGCTTTCGCGCTACCCTAAAATCTAACCACTAATGAACACGAATGTGCACAAATTGATAGAGAGCCTGCCCGCTAATCACGCGAATTCACGCGAAAAAATCCGCTCTGTTATTCTTATTCTTCTTTTAGGTCTATTCGCGTCATTCGCGGGCAAATCTGTTTTGTCTCCCGTTCGCATTCATTGGTGTCCATTCGTCGGTTACAATTACGATGACAGCGCGTAGCTCGGCCACAGGGGGTCCGCGCTCTCGCATAGTCGGCATAATCACATCGCAGGTGGATCTGGATCGCGCTGTGCGAATGCGCAAGCCGCCGGACTTATTCGAATTGCGGCTGGATTGTCTCGTGCGTCTTGTCGATCAATTGGAAAGTAAATTGCCGAGGTTATGCGCGCCGCTCATCATCACTGCACGACATCCCCAGGAGGGCGGTGCGAACAAATTGTCAGTGCGGCAACGACGCGCCTTGCTCGCTAGATTCTTAAATTACGCCGACTACATCGATGTTGAACTGCGCTCGGCGTACGCTCTGCGTTCGTTGCTCACATTAGCGAAGAAGAAAAAAGTGCGGCGTATCATTTCATTCCACAATTTCAAATCGACACCCGCTCCACGGATTCTCGCGGCCAAAGCGCGCGCGGCCCAAGCGCATGGAGCAAATTTCTTCAAGGTCGCGACACACACAGACACGCCGGCCGAACTCGCGCGTTTACTCGATTTCATCACAAAGAAGGACGTCGATCTTCCCGTGACCGCGATGGGCATCGGCAAACTTGGGGCAATTTCGCGCGTCCTGCTGGCACGCGCCGGCTCGGCTTTGGTTTATGCATCGCTCGCCGCGACGGCCAACATCGAAGGGCAACTTTCGCTCGAACAACTTCGCGCTTTCGGAATCATGACGACGTGATTCGTTGAATTGTTAAATCGTCGCTGCCGTTTGCCCTTCCCGCGATGCGTATATCTTTACACAGTAACGCTGCTGCCATGTCTTCGTCCGTAGTTTTGCCCAAGCAACTGCCGGTGATGCCGCTGCCGGACGCGGTGCTCTTTCCACACGCATTGCTCCCCCTCTACATTTTCGAGCCACGATATCGCAACATGCTGGAACACGCGCTTTATCAACATCGCATGTTTTGCGTGACCCTCATCAAACCGAGTTGCCCCGAGTGGCACGCACCGGAAGATTTCTTCCATCTTGCTACCGTCGGATTGATTCGCGCCTGTGTCGGGCGGGGCGATGGGACATCGAATTTAATCCTGCAAGGTCTGCAACGTGTGCGCTTCGCCGGTTTCGAACAGGAAACGCCGTTCCCAATCGCCAAGATCGACATCGTCGAGTCGCGCGACGCAACCACTGTCGAGACCGAAGCGCTTGGCGCGAAAGTGCTCGAGCTTTACGCGAACCTGAAACACGACGGCCGCCAGCTGCCGGCGAAGGTTGATCGATATCTTGCAGAATTGCACGACTTGGAAATGCTGGCGGATCTGATGGCTTCGACATTCGTCAACGATCCGCTGCGACGGCAACACATGCTTGAAGAACGCTCTCTCAATCAACGCCTCCGTTTCCTTATCAGATATCTGCGCGACGAGATCGGTAACGCGACTGTATAACGGGGCGGCGTCCCTATCCAACAATCCGCGCGTATTCTTCCATCAAATATCGGTCGGTCATTCCCGCAAGGTAATCGCACACGGTGCGATGCAATCCCTCCTTCTCAATCCGTCTCGTCGCGTCATCACCGAGCCTGTCAGGATCGACAACGTATGCTTCAAAAACGCGTCGCAGCATCTCGCACGCGCGCCGGTTCACTTCGGATACGCGCGGATGATAATAAACATTTTGATACAAAAATTTCCGGAGCGCGCGATTCGCTTCGACTAATTCATCGCTATAGCGAATGAGCGGCATGGGCTGTGCGCGCACCTCATCCGCACTTTGCACGCCGGATTCAGCAATCGATTTTGCGCTCGTCGCAACTAGGTCGTGCACCTCCTTGTCGATGATGTCGCGAATAATCAACTTTTGAAGCTCGGGTTCCCGCGAACCCGGGTAACGCGCGAACACGGCATCATAGCTTCGCCGCCAGACTTCGTTCTCTTTCAATTGCGCTGCGCTCAAAATTTCAAAATCGACGGCATCATCAAGATCATGACTGTAATACGTGATCTCGTCCGCGAGATCCGCGACCTGCGCCTCTAACGATGGACAGCGATACTTTTCTCGCCTTCGCGTAGGGAAATCGTAAAGAGGTTCGTGCTTCTGCAAACCCTCGAACACTTCGAACGTCAGGTTCAGACCTGGAAAATTCGGATACGGATTTTCGAGCAGATCCACCACGCGCATACTCTGCCGATTGTGATCGAACCCGCCGTGCTCGCGCATGCATTCGGCCAGCATCTCCTCGCCCGAATGTCCAAAAGGCGCGTGTCCCAGATCGTGCGCAAGCGCGATTGCTTCCGCGAGATCTTCGTTGAGGCCTAACGCGCGTGCGATGGTACGGCTGATCGAGGCCACTTCGATGGAATGTGTTAAGCGAGTGCGTAAATGGTCGCCTGTCCCATTTAAAAAGACTTGGGTCTTATATTCCATGCGGCGAAAGGCGCGTGAATGAATGATGCGTGCGCGATCGCGCTGAAATTCAGTTCGATAAGAGTGGCTGGGCTCGGAATGTTGCCGCCCGCGTGAATCACCCGATTTTTGAGCAAACGGTGCGAGCATCGCGCGCTCTGCCTCCTCCATTTGCTCGCGCGTCTTCCAATTTTCGCTCATTGCAAGGCCATATGTGGCGAAACGACAGTGGTTAACATCGTCATTCGTGGTTTGTTTTTTCCGTCGCCAATTTCTCGCGTAGTGACCGCTGCGTCCGGCGTGCTTCCAGTTTCACGACTAACAAATCGAAAATGGCCAGTAACATCGCCGTTAGCGTCAGCCATGCACAAATCAGCCAGAACAAGATGAACCAGGCCGCATGCTCGGGCGAGTTGAGGACCGATTGCAGAAACGTGGATCCGGACGCCAAAAGAATGACTGCAACTACAATCAGGACGAACATTGTTTTCCGCCGAGCGTTCCGCTCGCGGATGATTCCGCGCGTCACGCCAATAATAAAGGAAGTCGCGCCCTGTGCCTTTTCCTCAGACGAATTGTTTGACACGATAGACTGAATTTGCCTGCGCTCGCGCGCTTGCTACTTATCAATCTTACAATCCAAGAAATCCGAAGCAACCATGTCGAAGAAAACTCACAGGAAAAAACAAGTCACGCCCGAACGCCTGCAGCAACTTGGCTTTGCCTACGCGCCCCCGCTCATCATCAGCGCAGCGGTCTCGAATAAAGTTTTCGACACCCTCGCGACCGGAGCGAAAACCGTCGAACAGGTGAGTAAGGAAACCGGCGCGTCGACGCGCGGTCTTCGCGCGATCATGAATGCGCTCATCGGACTCGAACTTTTGAAAAAGGATCGACAAGGAAAATATTCGCTCACGCCGGAGAGCGCTTCCTTTCTCGTGACCAACAAGCCCGGTACGCTCGCGGGATTTTTCCGGACGATCCTCCCGCAGCTTGTCTCCAGATGGCTGCAGCTAACTGAAGTGGCGCGCACTGGCCGACCAGTAACGGCCGTGAATGAAGAAACGGAGGGCACCGAGTTCTTCAGCCAACTCGTCGAGAACATCATCCCGATGAGCTACGGCTGCGCACACAAACTTGGGGATCACTTGAAAGTCGGGAAAGCAAAAAATGAATTGCGCGTTCTCGATCTCGGCGCAGGCTCCGGCATTTGGGGCATCGCGCTGGCGGAAAAATCGCCGCGCGTGCGCGTGGCCGCTGTCGATTGGGCGGGAATGATTCCGACCACCAAACGAATCACGCAAAAATTTGGCGTTGGCGATCGATTCGAATTCGTCGGAGGCGATTTGTTGGTAGCAAATTTTGGGAGCGGTTACGACATCGCGACGCTCGGCCATATTTTGCATAGCGAAGGCGAAGATCGCAGCCGCCAGTTGCTCAAGAAAACGTTCCGCGCGCTAAAATCCGGTGGCACTGTCGCCATTGCAGAATGGCTGGTGAAAGACGATCGCACCGAACCGCTACCCTCGCTGATGTTTGCCGTGCAAATGCTGGTCAACACAGAGAAAGGCGACACCTTCAGTTTTAACGAAATCAAAACCTGGCTTGAAGAAGCCGGCTTCAAGAAAGTGCGCAAGCTGGACGCGCCCGGGCCGTCGCCGCTCATTCTCGCGACAAAACCTTAGTTGTCGATTACCAGCGTCTTCGAATCGGCTTCTCATCGGCGCACCGAAGTGCTTTCATAGCGCAAGATGAGAAAACAGAAAACAAAATCTCCAACTAAGATCAAGGCGCGGCCGGTCTCCAAGAATCTCAAGGCGAACGATCCTTACCGCAAACCTGCCCTCCGCAGCGAAGCGTTTGCCAGAGCGCTTACCGATGCAAAATCGTGCGTTCATGATCGCGAGAGTCTGCAAGCGCTTTTCATCGAAGCAGCGAGAAAGGCAGCCGCCGTGTCAAAGGAACCCTTCAAAGAGAACTGGCCTTATCTTCAGACCATGCTGCGTTTGATCCGCGCGCACCATCGCGGCGAATACATGCAGGTTTCCAACGATGCGCTCTTGTGGATCATTGCTGCTCTCAATTACCTGATCGATCCATTCGATTTGATTCCCGACAAGACACCGTTTCTTGGCTTCGTCGATGACGCCACTGTTGTCGAATTTGCGGTAGCTAAAACCCAGCAAACGCTCGACGATTTTATGACATGGGAAACAGCGGTGCGGTAGATATCTGGGGAGCACAGGCTGCTAGCCTGTTCTTTTCGGCAGCTTGCCGAAAAGCTCTTCGAACATTCGACCCGCGTAGTGTTACCACCCCATGGGGTCATCGGCAGGCTGCCGAGGACTGCAGGCTAGCAGCCTGCGCTCCCCAGAATCCGCCTTAAACCATTAGCAATGCCGGATTCTCCAGCAGATGGCGCAGTTCCTTCAGATACTCAGCGCCGAGCGCGCCGTCGATGACGCGATGGTCGCAGCTCATGGTGATCGACATTCGATGGCCGACACCGATTTGGTCGCAATCGTCGATCACGGGAACTTTTGTCATCTTGCCGACAGCCAGAATGAATCCCTGTGGCGGATTAATCACGGCAGAGAAACTGTCGATCTCCATGCCACCGAGATTTGAAACGGTGAACGTGCCGCCTTGAAATTCTTCCGGCTTCATCCGCTTGTTGCGGGCGCGATGTGCCAAGTCCTTGGCGAGTTCGCTGATCTCGCGTAGCGATTTGTCTTGCGCAGCGCGAATGACCGGCGTCAATAGTCCATCTTCGATCGCGACCGCAATGCCAAGATCGACATCGGCATATTGGACAAACGCATCGCCATCGAAAGAGGAATTCACACGCGGGACCTTCACCGCAGCCATTACCGCAGCTTTTAAAACGAAGTCGTTCACTGTGATTTTCGCGGCGTCTGCGCTTTCGCCAGCGGATTTCAATTCCTCACGCGCTTCCATAAGCGGCCCAGCATCGACGTCGATGGTGAGATAAAAATGTGGAACTGGTCCGAGACTTTCCACTAGCCGTTGCGCAATGATTTTGCGCATCCCGGAAAGTTGAATGCGCGCACTTTCGCCAGCCTTAATGGCCGCTGGGACGGAAGGGGTTGGAGCGGTGGGCTTTGATTTTGCCGCGGCGCGCACGTCGGTTTCGGTGACACGACCTTCCGGGCCTGTGCCCTTCACGCTCGAAATATCGACGCCAAGCTCAGCCGCGATTCGACGCGCAACGGGCGACGCTTTCACGCGCGCTTCTTCAGGCTTTTCGATTGCCGGTATCCGCTTTTCAGCTTCAGGTTCTTTTTTTTCCACCTTCGGTGGCGGCGCCTTTTTCTTTTCTTTTTCTTCCGCTTTCGGTTCCTCCGGCTTTTCTTCCTTTTTTACTTCCTCTTCCTTCGGCTTCTCTTTTTTCTTTTCCTCTTCTTTGGCTTCCGGCTCTTTCTCTTTTTCTTCCTTCTCCTTCTCTCTTGGCGCTTCCTCGCCTTCGCCACCGATAAAGGCGATCCTGCCACCGACGTTTACCTTGCCGCCTTCTTCCACATAAATTTCGGAGAGCGTGCCGTCCTCGGGCGATTCCCATTCCATGGTCGCCTTGTCAGTCTCGATTTCGGCGAGCACTTCGCCGGCGGAAACTTGATCGCCCTTCTTTTTCTTCCACGCGACGAGCGTGCCCTCGGTCATCGTGTCACTCAACTTGGGCATCTGGATTTCAGGCATAAATAGAAGTGGTGGGTGACAAGTGACGGGTGACGAGTTTTCTTACGCGTAGCAGACCTTTTTTACAGCGGCCATGATTTTGTCCGCATTAGGCAGGACGGCTTTCTCGAGGCGTTCGTTGTAGGGCATCGGTACATCTTCTTGTGATACGCGCAGAACGGGCGCATCGAGCGCATCGAAAATGTTTTTTTGAATACGATAGCAAACCTCCGCGCCGACGCCGCAAAACGGATGATCTTGTTCGACAATCACCACGCGATGCGTCTTTTCAACCGAATCGAAGATCGCTTTTTCATCGAGGGGCTTGATCGAACGAAGATCGACAACCTCCGCAGAGATGTCTTCCTCTTCGAGTTGGGACGCAACTTTGAGCGCGAGCGGAACGGTCTGCGCGTAACAGATAATTGACACATCGCCGCCTTCGCGTTTCACGTCCGCTTTGCCGAGCGGAATCAGCAACTCTTCATCGGGCGGCTCGACCATTCCTTTCGAGCTGTAGAGTAGTTCCGCTTCCAAAACGAGCACCGGATTGTCGTCGCGCACGGCGGTCTTCAACAACCCTTTCGCATCGCGCGGTGTGGCCGGCGTGCACACTTTCAGACCGGGCACGCTGGCGTAAAAGTTTTCCGTCGCGTGCGAATGCGTGGCGCCCAGCTGATGCGCTGGGCCGTTCGGACCGCGGAATGTGATCGGAATATTGAATTGACCACCCGACATCGTGAACATGTTTGGGGCGTTGTTCACGACCTGATCGAAAGCGACTAGCGAAAAACTGAACGTCATGAACTCAATGATGGGACGCAAACCAACCATCGCCGCGCCGACTCCGAGGCCTGCAAATCCGTTTTCGCTGATTGGCGTATCGATGATGCGTCTCGGCCCAAAGCGCTGAAGCAATCCGTGGCTCACTTTGTATGCGCCCTGGTATTCGGCGACTTCCTCGCCCATCAGGAAGACGTTGGGGTCGCGCTCCAGTTCTTCCGCGAGCGCTTCGTTGAGTGCCTGACGATATGTGATTTCTCTCATCGTCTCTTCCCTGCAGTGGCAGTCGTGTCGGCTGCAGACTCATCGGACCCCGCAGGCGGCACGGCTGCCGCTATAGCCCCGTCGGCATAGGTATAATCGTAGAGTTTATCAAGCGGCGGTTCGGGACTTTTCTCAGCAAACTTCACCGCAGCCAGCACGGTTTCCTTCGCACTCTTGTCGAGCATATCGAATTGCTCGTTGGTCAATTTTCCCTCGCGCGTAAGCTGCGCGCGCAAACGCGTGATTGGGTCGTCCAGGCGATATTTTTCCAGCTCCTCCTTGGTCCGATAACTTGCCGGATCAGACATCGAGTGGCCGCGGTAGCGATATGTGCGCACTTCCAGAAACGCCGGATGGGGTTCTTTCCGAATCGAATCGACAATCTCAGCGATCTTGTCGCGTACTTCGCGAAAGTTCATTCCGTCGACAATTTCTCCGGGGATGTCATAGCCCTCCGCGCGATCGACAATTTGCTTGAGCGAGGTCGACCTTTTCACCGACGTGCCCATGGCGAAAAGGTTGTTTTCGCAAATGAAAACGATCGGCAATTTAAAAAGAGCGGCAAGATTTAACGCCTCGTGGAACGCGCCTTGATTAATTGCGCCGTCGCCGAAGAAGCAAAGGGTCACACGATCTTCGGCACGGTACTTCGTGGCAAAGGCCATCCCCACGGCCAGCGGAACGTGCGCGCCGACGATCGCGTGACCGCCATACATGTGATTTTTCCGGTCGAAAAAATGCATCGAGCCGCCGAGGCCCCGCGAGCAGCCGGTCTCTTTCCCAAAAAGCTCAGCTATGCAGGCGTTCGCGCTAGTACCGCGCGCCAGCGCGTGAGCGTGATCACGATAAGCGGTGATGATGTAGTCGTCGTCGCGCACCGCGGCCACTGCGCCGGCCACCACTGCTTCCTGACCGATGTAAAGATGACAAAATCCGCCGATCTTCTGCGCTTGATACTGCTGACTGGCGCGCTCCTCGAAACGCCGGATCAACAGCATCAGCGAGAGCATCTCGACCTCGTCGCGCTGCTCTCCCGGCTGCATGGCGGTCATCCCGCAGCGGCGGGACGGAACCGCGCGGCGCGGGCTCGCGATCTCTCCGTACTTCGCCCCACATTCATGCAAACAACAAACAGCAAAGTGAAAACAAGATCGCTGACGAGCGAATTGCGGAAAAACATCCAGCTGGGCGTCGCGCTGTATTGAGGCAATCCCACCGTGAGCGATTGAACGAGTCCTGCAAAATTTTTTGTGTAACCCGGATCGCTCAACCAGGAAAACGCGTTGGTGACTGCGTAGAAAATTGTCGATCCAACAACGGAAGCCGGTAACAGTGTCTTCAGCGATACCCGATTCTGCAAGAGAACTCCAATGCATCCGACGACCGCGAGCGCCGCATATCGGACGAGAATCTGCGGATCGATCAGCGGCGCGCCGTAGCGAAAATTAATCACCGCATCCGAAATAAACAGCGTCACCAACGGTACTGAGAACTTATATTTCTTTGGGAGGTACGCGGCGCTGCAGAGCGCGATTGCTGCCAACGGCGCGAAGTTCGAAAGCCAGCTCGCGCCAGAATGAATCAAGAGTCCCGTCGTGACCCGATAAACGACAGCCGAAAAAACGAGAAGAAGAGCGGGAATCATTCCACAGAATCTATCCGGCCGGCGAGATATGCAAAGGGCATTTACTGTAGTCGAGTCTCTATGAGACGCGCCCGGTGCACGCACTGCAAGCACCTCGACTCCGCGCTGCTCAACAGGAAAGCGGCTGCAACGGATTATTTCGCCGCCGTCAGTACTCTATTTAACCGTGCTTTGCGCCGATCGGCGGCGTTTCGATGAATGATCCCACGCTTGGCAGCTTTGTCGACCGCCGCGATCGCGGCGCGGATTTGCTCTGCGCTCGGTCTTTCTGAAGAACGCAGCTGCCTCTGCATTGTGCGCAGTCGAGTGACGACGCTGCGATTACGTACCGATCGTTTCAAGGTCTGGCGAGCGCGTTTGGCGGCTGATCTCGTATTGGCCATGGTTAAGTTAAAACTTCGCGGGTGGACGCTGGCGACGCAATCGCGATTGTCAACTCCGAAAGAGAGCGCACCCGAATGCACGGGCGCGACCGTTACGCGCGCGGAATATTTTGAGCGGCCACCGTGCCCTTGTTCAGCACCGGTGTGCCCTTACGCTCCTGCGCTTTTCGTCGTTCTGCAGCAAGCGCTCCCGCCATTCGCATTTGCTCGGCGCTGAGCGTGCCTGAAGTCGATGCAGGCTCAGGTCGCTCCTGACTGTTCGGTTTTTCATTCTGCACAACCAACGTATTACTAGTCGGC
>Ga0209690_1000153_pt1 | contig 32839 bp, 24 predicted proteins | sample GraSoiAngelo_150_FD_186164 | JGI IMG/M metagenome (GOLD analysis project Ga0209690, IMG submission 186164) | Grasslands soil microbial communities from the Angelo Coastal Reserve, California, USA - 14_1009_09_40cm (SPAdes) (version 2) | ecosystem: Environmental > Terrestrial > Soil > Grasslands ... | reverse complement strand
GAGGACGATTAAGGGCCTCTTCAATTTTTTCGAGCGTTGGATTTTCGATTCTGATGAAAGCGCCTTCCCGCTTCGCCTTTTGATAATCCGCCTCGCAGCGCTTCTTGAACCGATTCAGCTCCGTCTTGGTCACTCCGTATTCCTGCCGCGCGTACTCGTAATCAATCTCGCGAATCTCCACCGGATGAGCGATGCGCACTTTCACGGGCTTCAGCGCAACGATCGCAGCGCCGGAGATGATTCCCACATCTTCGCCATGGACGGCAGCGCTTAGCCATTTGCCGAGATTCTTCTTCGCGTCAGTAATTGTGAGCGTCGTCATACGATCTATTTAAAGCCTATTAAGGGTTTAATTCAAGCCGCTTTCAGGTTCGTTATCGCGCATTCTGCTTGCCACCCGCAAGTTGAACCTTGAGCGTTGAGCGTTAATCGTTAACCGTGATAACAAGACCGAATAGCGCCCTACTTATTGTCGGTCACGGCTCGACCGTCAATCCGGATTCGAGCGCGCCGACGCTGGCGCATGCTGCGGAGATTCGACGTCGGAAAGTTTTTGCCGAGGTCGGGTGCGCTTTTTGGAAAGAAGAACCGAGTTTGCGCGACGCGCTGTTCTTGTTCGATCCCGAGTTGGTTCACGATGTTTACGTCGTGCCGAATTTCATCAGCGAAGGTTATTTCACGCAGACCGTAATTCCGCGGGAGCTTGAATTAATTGGTCCAATGACAAAGAGACCAAATGGCCAGGTGTGGAAATATTGCGAGCCGGTTGGCAGCCATCCCTCGATGACAGATTTGCTTCTCCAGCGCGCTCGCCAAGTCGCGCGTGGTGTCGATCCCCTCAAAACTACTTTGCTGATCGTTGCGCATGGGACGGATTTGAATGAAAACAGCGCTGTGGCGGCGAAACGCGAAGCAGAGAAAATCCGCTCGCTCGGAAAATTTGCGGCCGTGCTAAACGTTTACATGGAAGAACCGCCGCTCGTCTCCGATTGGCAAAAATTGACGACTACTCCAAACGTTGTCGTTGTTCCATTTTTCATTTCGGATGGACTTCACAGTTACGAAGACATTCCCAAGCTGCTAGGAATCAAGGAGCGACAGCTTCCCAGCCGTCGAGAACCCACCGATGGGCGGCTTGGAAGCCGCCCGTCCTTGAAGGAGATTTTCCGGCGCAATCCTTACAAGATCGACAGTCACTCCCTATTCTATGCGCCGTCCATCGGCACAGATGCGGGCTTCGCCGACATTATCATCGAACAGGCAGCCAAATTTGACTCCGACCGGTCCGGCGACGGCGGGATGAATTAAATCGCAAAAACTTGAAATCTCGCTCGCGCTTGTTTTCTTTTGCGCGAGATTGCTCTCCCGCGAATGAAAGAAACGACCTGCAAGAAGCTGCAAGAGATCGGGGCATTCGCGCTCGCCGGCGGCTGCACGCCAAAGCGGATGAAGCAACTCGTGGAGATGATTCGTGCGGCGCGCAATTATCGCTGGGTCGGCGTTTACAAGATCGTGAAAGAAGATTTCGTGATTCTCGCCGGAACGGGCAACGAGCCGCCGACGTATCCGCGTTTTCCAATCATGCAGGGCTTGTGTGGCGCGGCGTTGGACTCCGGCGACCCAATCATCGCGGGTGACGTGCATCACGATCCGCGCTATCTACCCACATTCCACACAACGCGCTCAGAGATCGTTGTCCCTATGAGAAATGAGCATCGGCATATTCTCGGCATGTTGGACGTCGAGAGTGATCAGTTGAACGCATTTGGCGAGGAAGATCGACAATTTCTGGAACGCGCAGGTGGTCTGATTGCGCACTGTTTGCATTAAAGATGCGTGGCACAGACATCTTGTCTGTGTGGCAGGCGGGCGTCTCGCCTGCCAAATGCCTCGAAAGTTTTCGGGGTTGAGAGGCGTGCCGACCTCCATCGACTCATTGCTCCAAGCTGCGCTAACTGATCGTTTCCACTTGGGTCAAATTCTGGTCCAGAAAAGAAACGACGATTTTATTTTATCGCACCGCGATGATGAAGATCGTACTAACTTGCAAACGTTTCGAAACGCAGAAAATGCAGCCGAGATTGCGAAATACGATGAGGCTGGAAATTATCGTCCGCTCAAAACGGCTCCGAATTTGCGTTGTGGCTGGCGATTGGAGCTTTCGACAAGCCCGGAATTGAAGCGGGCGCTCGATTATTTTTATCCGGGCAGGCTCGCTGTTTTTGGCGCTTGGAAAAGTGGCCAACTGCGCACCACTAATCTGCGCGATACATTAGATCGACAGTCAGGAATGTACCGCGTCGCCGCGAAAATTTCCGATGAACAGATCGATGACGTCGTGGGAGATTTTTGCCGATCTAATGGGGGGTGTTTGCGAACGATTCTATGGAAGCGCGATCGCCGCGGCACGATTGCATCGACCAAGTTGCCGCCTCAGAAGTTTGATCCTGCCCACGATCAAACTGCGACGGGGCCGGGGTTAGCGACCCGGGCTACAGCAGCGACCGCAGCTACAATTCCGCTGCTTTGCCAGGAAGCGTGCAACCTACTTGTGGCGGAATGCCGGAAAGCCGTGAAAGGCGAATGATCATTCGCGCGCGCACCGTCGCGACGATGGATGGACCGCCAATTGAGGACGGCGGCGTCGTCATCTCCGGAAATCGAATTATTGAGGTTGGAGAATTTCCTGGGGTTTCCGCGCGACACTCGGGGCAGGAAACTGTCGACCTCGGCGAGCAAGCGCTGCTGCCCGGACTGATCAACGCGCATTGTCATCTCGATTACACTTGTTTGCGCGGCAAAATCCCGTCGCGAAAATCTTTTGCCGATTGGATTCGAGCAATCAATGCGGAGAAGGCAAAACTCGGCGCAGACGATTATCTCGCGTCGATCACGGACGGTTTCGCGGAAGCAAAAAGATTCGGCACGACGACAGTCGCGAACCTCACCGCGTTTCCGGAGTTGATCTCACAGATTCGCTCGCCGATTCGAACATGGTGGTTTGCGGAATTGATCGATCTACGGTCGCCGGAACGTGCAAATGAACTTGTCGATCTTGCAATTAAATCGCTGCAGTCAGAGGAGAAGTGGGGATTGGCGCCGCACGCGCTATTTACAGCATCGAGAGATTTGTATCGTCGCTGCGAGGAAGTCGCGCGACGCGAGAACGTTTTGTTGACGACGCATCTCGCGGAGTCGCCCGAAGAAATGGAGATGTTTCGCGAGGGGTCGGGTCCGCTCTACGAATTTATGAAAAGTATCGGGCGGCTGATGAACGACTGCGGGAAAGAGACGCCGTTGGCGAATTTTTTAACAATAAGAGATTACTCGAGTGCGCTGCGCGCCGCTCGAAATGACAAGGACTGGTTGATCGCTCATCTCAACGAACTAACGGAAAGCGATTTCGATTTGCTCGAAACAGCGAAGAGAAGATTTCATGTGGTGCATTCGCCCCGCAGTCACGGTTATTTCGCGCACAACCGATTTCCCTTCCACAAATTGCGCGCCCTTGGATTGAACATTTGCCTGGGGACCGATAGCCTCGCAAGCAACGAGAACTTGAGTTTGTTCGCCGAGATGCGCGCGTTTCAGCGCAGCGAGCCCCGAATGTCGCCCGATAAAATTCTTGAAATGGTCACGGTGAATGCTGCGCTGGCGTTGCATCAAGAAAACGCGTTCGGCCGGATTCGGCCAGGATTTCGGGCCGACCTCATCAGTATCCCGTGCAGTGGCTCAGCGAATCTCTTTCAAGAAATCGTGGGATTCGATGGGCCAGTGAATTGGATGATGGTGAATGGAAGGATGTAGCGAATGCATCCAGCTTGCGACCAATTTGAAGAAGCAGGACAATCGTGCTGCCGTTAATCTGCCTTGATGAAGACCGCCAAGAAGAGCGCGCCGCGCACGCGCGACCTGGAGCGCATCAACTGGATCGAATTTCGCGAATGGGTTCCGGCGAAAATCGATACGGTCCTGCTGCCGCTGGGCACGCTTGAGCCACACGGCGTCGCACCCAACGGAACGGACATTCTCGCGCCAGTGGCAATGGCGCGCGAGATCGCCCCGCGCGTCAACGCGATGGTCGCGCCGGCGGTTCCCTATGGATTCACTGGAATCATGGACGCATACCCGGGCAGCTTCACCATTCCCGTAGAAGCCTTTCGCAGCTATATTCGCGCTGTTCTTGCTGGGCTGGCCAAGAATAAATTCAAAAATATCATTTTGCTAAACGGCCACGGCGGCGGGCAGACCGCGATTCTGGGCGCGCTCACCCAAGAAGTCGGACGCGACACGGGCGCGAGAATTCTGGTCGTAAACTGGTGGTCTTACTGCAGCGACGTGACGCTGGAAGTATTCGGCGAAGATGGTGGCCACGGAGCGGAAAACGAGACCGCATACATCCTGGCGATCGATCCCGCTCTTGTTCAGAAGGAGCATTACAAATCAGAGATGGCGACTGCGATTCCGCCACCCAACACGTGGAGCGCGTATCCGTTTCCATCGACCATCATGCTTTACAAAGAAGGCCAGGGTTATCCGAAATTTGATCTGGTAAAAGCGAGGATCTATTTCAGCAAAGTAAACGACAAAATCGCGCGCCTGATTCGGGAAACGATTAAGAAATGGGACATGGCGGGAGTTTAAGCGCGACGTCTGGATAACTGGATGCTCGATGCTGTAGAGGCGGCCGTGTCGGCTGCAACTGCAAATTCCTGCAGGCGACACGCCCGTTCGGCTATCGCTCAGGGCAGGCTCTGCCGCTACAGGACGTTTCAGCGTGTGAATTGCTTGCTTGTCGCCAGCTGCACCGGTAAATTCGGCGTATGGCCGGCCACGGAATGCACCAGTCGCAGAACCTTGCGCTGCAACAAATTCTCGCGCCGCAACTCCAGCAAAGCCTTCTCATCCTCCAGACGCCATTGCTCGAGCTCCGCAACCTGGTTCAACAGGAAATGGAGACGAACCCCGTGCTCGATGAATTGCCGGATGACCCGAGTCTCGACGGCCCCAACGGCGCCGAGCCTTCGGCCGACGACAATTTCAAGGAGGAATTCGAGAAGCTGGCGAGCCTGGATGAGGAATGGCGCGATTACATGGCGCAGTCGAGTGGCTACAGCGGCCGTTCGCAGGAAGCAAAAGACAAGCGCCAGTTCTTTTTCGATTCCATCGCCATGCAGGAAACGCTTCAGCAGCACCTTATTGGGCAGCTGAATCAGACCGCGCTCAACGCTGACGATCGCAAAACGGCGGAGCTGATCATTGGCAACATCGATGACAACGGATTTCTCCAAAGTACGTCGGAAGAAATGGCACTCAGTTCCGGAATTCCGAAGGAAGATTTCGAGAAGATGCTTACGCTCATCCAGAGCTTCTATCCACAAGGCGTGGGCGCGCGCGATTTGCGCGAGTGTCTACTCATTCAATTGCAGCGTGAAGGGAAAGAAGGCAGCCTCGAATACAAAATTATCTCCGAGCACATGGAAGATTTGGGAAAGCGCCGCTTTCCCGAAATTGCGCGACGAATGGGCATCAGCGTGGAGGAAGTGCAAAAGTGCGCCAACAACATCGCGCGGCTGAACCCGCGCCCTGGTCAGGTCTTCGCCGCCGCCCCGCAAAACTACGTGCTACCGGACGTGACTGTGGAAAAGGTGGACGGCGATTACCAGATTACCCTAAACAACGAGCAAATCCCGCATCTACGGATCAGCAATATCTACAAGGACATTATCGCGCAGGACAGCAACGGCGCTGAAGTCAAAGATTACATCCGCGACAAAATCCGGAGCGGCAAATTCCTGATCCGATCGATCCACCAGCGCCAGCAAACGATTTCCAATATCACGCACCAGATCGTTTCGCGGCAACGGGATTTCTTTGAGCACGGCCCATCGCATCTGAAGCCGATGACCATGGGGGACATCGCCGATGCGATTGGCGTGCACGAGACCACGGTCAGCCGCGCCGTGTCCGGAAAATACATGGCCAGCCCTCAGGGTATTTTCGAGATGAAATACTTTTTCACGCCCGGATATCAAACTGCTACGGGCGAATCGATGAGCAACACAAGCGTGAAAGAAGCCATCCTTGATTTGGTGAAGCACGAGCCTGGCAGCTCGCCGTTGAGCGACCAGGAGATCGTCGAAATTCTGACTGAGCGCGGCATTCCCATCGCGCGCCGCACGGTGGCCAAGTACCGCACCGAATTGAATATTCTGCCGAGCCACATGCGGCGGAAATATTAGTCAATTTCGGATTGCGGAAATCGGATTTCGGAAACTTGTAGCGGCGGCTGTGTCAGCCGCAAGAGATCGGGCGCGACCGTCCTGCACAGGGCGCATTCGCTACGGCGAAGCGGGTGCGCCGACTATCCTTAAAAAAATCTGTGTTTCATCCGTGTCGATCTGTGGCTAAATAATCCTTCCCATGGACCGTTCTCTTCGCGCCGCAGTGATCGCCGAATGGCGGGGACTTCCCGAGAGAAAAGTGCGGCCGGATCGCTGGCAATCACCAGCTGACCTGGTGCCGAAGTTGATGCAGCGGCTCGGATTACGCGAGCGCTTGCACGAGACAGAAGTGATCGACGCTTGGTCAAAAATCGTCGGCGAATTCATCGCCGCGCATTCTGCACCGGTTGCGTTACGCGACGGCATTCTCTACGTCCGCGTTCTCCAACCGGCCCTGCACTACGAACTCGAACAAGTTTCCAAGATCGAAATCCTGCGAAAATTGAAACAACGCTTCGGCGGAAAGACCATCCGCGATATCCGTTTCCGCGTCGGCTGATCCTGCAGCATGTAACCACGAATGCACACCAATAAACACGAGGGAAAGCGCGACTGCCAGGCACGCCTTAAAAATTCGGCATCATTTGCGTTAATTCGTGTCGATTAGTGGTTAGTCGATTTTGAGAAATTCGCCTCGCAGATTCCGTAGAAGTTAGTGAAGGGGGTTATTGTCGATCCGTTACGGTGTGAGTTGTTTCGTAAAAACTGCGTGGAATCGTTGACGATACGCGAGGGAAAGAGATCCGAAATCAGGGCCGAACGCGGCAAGATTCAATACGATCATAATGAGGGCGAAAAGATACATTCCCATTGTCAATCCGATGGCGACATGCATCCCCAGAATGCAAACCAGCCAAACGGACCGAGTCTTTTTCATCCAAATGAAGAATACATAACCAAGTTCGAGCAGGCAGATTGAAATCCCGAGTACAGGCAGAAGGTATTTAAATCGAATAAGAACGTCCGGTGAAATGATATTAAAAGGTGGTCGTGTCAGTGATCGCCAGAGATTTGTTCCGTCCCACCAGCCGCTGCCCAGGCATTTCGCCAAGCCTCCGAAAAAGTAAACGAAGCATAGGTGCAACTGTAAAACGCGCCGCCAAAAGCCTAAAAGTTGTGGATCCTTCGGTTTTGTTTTTACCAGCCGGTGATCAAGAGAGTACCGATCAGGCAGCGGCGACAACATCAAATAAAAGAGTCCCATGGTCATAAAGTTATCGGCACCGTATGCCAGTAACCCGCCACTTTCAGCCGCGCAGAGGTGAAGAAACCAGGCAATTATTGCTGCCGGGCGGCAGAAAAGTCCCAGCAACAAACAACATCCCGCACAAAGCAAGCAGGCCCAGGCAACAGAAAGTACTGTTTCTTCGCCGATGCCGATGTGGCCGCCAAGAGCAACAAGCCAACCAAGTTTCGGAATGAAAGGACTGTCGAAAGAGATAATCGCCTCTCCCAAGTCGCGGCTGACAAGACCGCTGCCAGTCCGGGCGAACAAGTAATTCCAGTCACTTTTCAAGAACAGCGCGTAGACTGCAACTTGCAGACCCAGGCCGATACGCAAAACGGTAAGCCACTTATCGGTTTCTGGCGGAAACAGAAAGCCCATCAATCGGTTCCACCATCGCCGTAGCCATGTCATCGCGTTGTTGACTGGTTTTCTTCGTTACGAAGGCTGAAATCGAAGCTGAACATGGGTTGGAACGATTCTTTTTTCCCATGTTCAAAGTCACTGATGCCAGGCATGTTGACCGATCCGAAAATGGCCCGAATCTTTTTCACATCCGGGTGCTCCTGCCAAACGGAGAACGCGAGCATTTTAACTATCACTTCCCGTAACGGCTCGTAACCGGGCTCCGCCAACCTGTCTAATAAACTGTCCAAACGGAGGGCGGCGGCTCTCCCGCTCACATGCGGCGAGTCATATTCGACCCGGCCGTCATGGTAATATAGTTCCAAGGTCAACTTGTGGTGACCCGGGATATTCGGCGCAAAAAAGCCGTATCCCGATTGGCTGCCCGCAGCATGCAGGTACGTGGCGATAGCCCGCCGCACCGGATTAGAGCCAGCCAGCTCCTTACCCAACACCGATGTCGCGACCAGCTCGCCGTCGCGCGCGTATTTATCGAGCGCAGACGGCAATATGGTGCGGTGCTCCGCGACAAGCGGGAATATCCCGCCAAAGCAAACCACTATTATGAGGAAGAAATGTACCCCGGCGCAAGTCGCGTAAATGCGTTTAGCGCCCAAAGCACATCCTTCAGGTCACCGACCTAAAACGACGGACCAGGCTCAGAATGCCTTCGCGACTAATTTCAAATTCTCCGCCGACGCCATTCTGTCTCCGACTTGCTCCACGAAGCGAGCGCAGTTCGGGCCGGCGTCTGCGTAAAATAGCATTGCTTGATCAGTTTGGATACTCTTCAAAGGACGAGCAAGAGTGCTTCGGCCTTGAGTGGGAGTATGCATTGCAAGGGCGCTAACCCCGACAACTGCGGCAATCACGAGCAGTGCCGCGACAAAACGTTTAGTGATTTGCCTTTTGTTCTTTTTCATAACCCGCCAGCTAAGGGGTGGTGCCCTGATTGTCAAGAAAGAAAAATTTAGCGTCGCACGTTCGTTTTCCGCTTTAAACGTAATAAAATTTGATAAAATTAATTAAGATTTAAGACCATTAAAGAAGATTTTCTGCTGTCGAAAGTTCACAACTTCCCTGCGGCACCAGCCGCATTCACTCAATTGGCGGGCTGCCCGTATTGCTTGCTGTAGCGGCAGGCGTGTCGCCTGCGCAAGCTCAATCAGTCGCAGCCGGCACGGCTGCCTCTACAGTGTGTTCCCCGCGCGGCACCAGCCGCATTCACTCAAAACCCTGCTGCGTGTCGCCTACTTCGGCGCAAGCGAAGCGACGATCTTATCAAAGCGCGAATCTCCCCGCAGCGGGTCCCAAAGCGGATTGAGACGCAAATAGCCGTAAGTCACATGGCTACCCGGAAGCTTCGCTGTCTCAGCTAATCGTTCGATCGCGCGATCCTTGTCACCCGTCCAGGCATAAATGACGGCCAGGTATTGGATCAACATCGGGCCCTCGATGGCGCTCTTGCTGACGGGTATCAACTCGACAGCGCGCCGGCCTTCGCGGATGGCGTCTTCCTTATTTCCCAACGCGGCATCAACCACGCCGAGCGCACAGAGACCCGCTGCATAATCGGGTTGGTCGCGCACGGTTTGCTCGAGTTCTTTTCGGGCGCTAATGAAGGCGGCGCGAGCAGCCTGCTCATCGCCGCGAAGCCGGGCGACAACACCCTCGCACCAACTGTTGGGGAATGGAATGTTTTCCTCGTAACACCCGCCGACGGGCATGGCGGCCAGCACGCGTTCAGCAGCGGCAGGATCGCGCTCGCGTAAGGCAAGATCGAGCCACAAGTCAACGAGAACCGGCGCTGCGTTCGGGTCCTCGGCCAGGATCGTCTCAATTGCCGTATGCAGCGGTTTTGGATTTGCGCGCGATTCAAGATCAACCCAAGCGCGCCTTACCCGGCTGGGAACGTCCTTCGGTGCGATGATCAGCGCGCGGTCCAGAGAGGCGGCCATCTCTCTGTAGTGGCGCAAAGCTTCGTAAGTAAGGGAGATTTGCTGGAGTATGGAAAAATTGCGCGGATCCAACTCCAACGCCTGCTTCATTTCATCGAGGGATTTCTCCCAATGACCCTGCCGCCGGTCAATGTACCCAGCCAAAAGAGGAATGCGCGATTCGTTCGGCAGCGTACGCCGGGCGGCAACCAGCTCCTGGTGGGCCCGGTCGTAATCGCGATACGCCCAGTAAAGGTGCTGAGCAACGGCCAGATGGGCCTCTCCAGAGCCGGCGCGCAGACTTCGAATCGATTGAACGGCTGTTTCAGCCAAGTGAAGGCGCGCGTCTGTATGGTCGAATCCAAGGAAGTACATCCGGTCATGCGCTCCTGCTAGCTGATAATAAGCAGTAAAGAACGAAGGGTCGCGTGCAACAGCCTGGTCAAGCAGTTGCACGGCTTGGAGCAAATCTTCTTTTGCCCGCGCGGTAAAGGGAATGCCATTGATGAGATCCTTGGCTCGCAGGTAGAGATCGTAGGCAACAAGGTCCCCGGTCGGTGGCTCTGCAATGGCGGCTTTCTCGACAACTGAGACTTTGGTTTGAAGATGATCTGCGACTTTTTGCGCGATCTCGCTTTGCAGTGCGAACATGTCAGTCAAATCCCCATCGTATTCCTCCGCCCAAACGTAGGTGTCGGTGCGCGTATCAATCAATTTGGCGTTTACATGGATCTTGTCCGCGTTCCTGTGGACACTTCCCTCCAGCACGTGAGAAACATTCAGTGCCCGCCCGATTTGCTGCGTATTCCGTGCGCCACGATATTCCATGACGCTGGTGCGGCTGATTACTTTGAGGTCGGCTACCTTGGCCAGCTTTGTCAAAATGCCGTCTTGAATGCCATCGGCAAACAACGCGCTCTCTTTGCCTTCGCTCAAATTTTCAAAGGGCAGCACAGCGATTCCAGCTGTTATTGGACGGTTTACTAGTTCGCTTTTCCACGTCATTATCCCGACCGCTGCTCCCAGTGCGAGCAAGAGCGCGGCCATTCCTGCAATAGCTGGATTACGTCGCGACCAGCGCAGCGCGCACACGGGCGCCGAAACAGGACGCGCAATGATATGGCGGCCTGCGAGCCAGCGTTCAAGGTCTTCGGCCAGATCGCCAGCGGAGCGATAACGCGCGTTTGGTTCGCGCTCCAGACATTTTGCGCAAATGGTTTCCAGATCGCGATCGAGCGCTGGCGCGAGAGAGCGCAGTTTCGGCGCGGGCTTTTGCCCGGCTTGTTGAATCACCGCAAGCGCGTGCTCGCCCAGGAATGGTGGCTGGCCGGTGAAAAGATTAAACAAGATCGCGCCGAGACTGTAAATGTCCGCCGCCGGTGTGAGTTTCGCAGCCGATCCGTTTGCTTGTTCGGGCGCGATATAACCGGGTGTGCCAAAAATCGTCATCGTGTGCGTAAGATCGCTCGGGGTGTCGAGCCATTTGGCCAATCCGAAATCGCTCACCAACGGTTCGCCGCGCCCGTCGAGCAAAATGTTTCCCGGTTTTAGATCCCGATGAAGAATGCCATCAACGTGCGCGTATTGGACGGCGCGGGCGACTTTTGCCATTAGCGCCACGCTGCGGCGCGGGTCGTTACGCAGAGCCGGCCCCGCGTCCAACAGACTGCCGCCGGACGCAAATTTCATGCTGAAGGATGGAAGGCCGTCCTCGTTCTCGCCGACTTCATAAATCGGCAGAATGTTCGGATGATCGAGCCTCGCCGCGGCTTGCGCTTCACGGCGGAAACGAACCAGCGTCTCCTGCGAATCAGCGTGGTAGGATAAAATCTGTTTTACTGCGACGATGCGCCGCGAGTGCCGTTGCCGGGCGCGATAAATGACGCCCATGCCGCCGCGCCCGATCTCTTCGAGAATTTGATAATTGCCCAGCCGCCAATCGGCGTCGCGCACATCGATTCCAGCGAGCACGTCCTCGAGCGTTTCATGGTTGCAAGTATCAGCGTCCAGACCCTGATACAGCAGACAGGTCAAACAGAGACCGCGCCCAACCCGTGATGTCGATCCACATTCTGGACACGGGACCGGTTCTTTCCGGAGCCGCACCGAAGTAGAAGGGGCGTTCATGGGGAAATGTTGAAAAACTACAACTGTTGCAAAATTACAAAGTTACAAGGGGGCAGGGATGAAGCGATGCTGAATCGTGAGTCGTCAATTGTGAATTGTGAATTGTGAATCATCAGTCGTCAATCGCTAAATTTTTAAATCGTTAAATCACTTCGCGGCAGTCAACGCCGAGAACAGATACCGGAGTTCGTCCTCGATTTCGTCGGGTTTCTCGACGGTTCTGGCAACTTCCTCGCGGAGCAGCCCGCGATAGCGCCCGCGCAACCGGTGCACGAGGCTTTTCAGCGCCACTTCCGACAGGCCGAGCGTCTTTGAGAATTTGGCGTAGCAAACATCTTCTCGCTCCGCCGTGAGACAAACGCTCAACACATCAAAGACACGCCGCCGGCCACGCTTTTCGCATTCATCGCCCAATCGCCGCAACGCGCGCTCGACCACCGTTGCCGCCCAGCGCACATCAAAAATCCGTTCCGGCGACCAGCTCTGCGAATCCTGGGTTGGAATCGACAAATGCGATGGCGCCTCCGCCATCCATTCGTCCCAGGAAACAAATTGCACGTGGCCACCACGTTTCCGCGTGTGACGCTTTGCTTCGGCATTCCGCAAGAAATCCTGCACCGCCTTGAGCATGAGCGAGCGGAATCGTCCGCGATTCCGATCGGCACGCTGAAGGAGTTGACCTTTAAGCACCATAACGAAAAAATCCTGGGTGAGATCCTGTGCGTTGGGGACGGAATGGCCCTGGTGGTAGATGAAAGCGAAAACCGGCCGCCAATAAATTTTGCAAAGCTCGGCCAGCGCCTTGCGCGTCTTCTGCTCGCCGCCTTCCGAATCCGCGCAGGAAAGAATAACGCTCCACCGCGTCGTCACGAAGCGGTCGCGGCGCTGACCGATAATGGGGGTATCTGAATTCAAAAGCACGCAGCATAATATTTATGCAATTGTCAGGCAAGCTTAAACCTTCAAAAAAAACGTCAGTATCGTTATCCGGAAATTGCAGGGCGAGGTTCTCGAAAAATTCCGAAACTTTCCAGAAACGATTGTTTCATTTTCATTTTAATTTTCTGTCTGGTTTTTCGCGCTAATTCTTCGGTTTAATTTTCTGGTTCCGGAAGCACTCGCTTGGGGAATTAGCACCATGATAGAAGAAAAGAGCGTTTCGCCAATCGTGACACTCGCCTGATTGAACGCCTGATTTTTACCTAGGAAAATGGGCGCGAAATTCCCTAGTCAATCGTTGAAGTTATGACCAGGGAGGCGGCGTTCGTTTACATTGATCGCGCATGAGCTGTAGCCACTTTACTGCGCGCACCTCTGTAGACGCTTCGCTGCGCGAAGCGCTATGCTAAATTAACGATTGCGGGCGACACGCCCGCCACTACAGAAAAGGGCGACGGCTTACTTCTTGGGCTGGGCCTGTCGAGCACGGGAGGTCGTCCAAGATTGGGTCGGCGACAGATTTTCCGCAGCCCACTTCCGGGCAAACTGCTTGAGTTCAGCGGCATTGTGGAGGCACAGTTTGCATTTGATTTTTTCGCGGTGGGTCTCGACGGTCTTGGGGCTGAGGTGAAATCGCTCCGCAATCTCCGGCGTGCTGTAGGATGCGCCGATGAGTTGAAAAACCTCCAGCTCGCGATCCGACAGGCGCTCCAGACCGAGGTGCGAGGCACCCGGTTTTTCTCGCAGGCTTCGCTCGACTACGGCGGCGGCGACCCTTTCGCTGAAATATAATTCTCCGGCCAGGACTTTGCGCACTGCTCGCAGCACCTCGTTCGTGGCGTTTTCTTTCATGATGTAACCAGAGGCGCCGGCACGGAGCACGCGTTCGGCGAAAATCAACTCGTCGTATTGCGAAAGGACGAGCATCTTTAGGGCGGGATGCTCGACGCGCAATGATTTGATCAGGTCAAGCGCATCACCACCCTTCAGACGCAAATCGAGAAGCATGAGATCGGGTTTGCATTGCTCGACGAGCCGCTTCGCGTCCGAGGTATTGTCGGCTGCGTCGGTACAGGTGAGGTCCGGCTGGCCATCAATCAATTGCTTGAGGCCATTGCACACCACCGGATGATCCTCGATCACGATGACGCGCGATTTTTTCTGGCCTTGTCCGTTCGGTGTCATGGTATGGGACGAACGCCGATCTCCGCGTGCAGCGGCACGCGGCAGGTGACGATAGTGCCTTTGTTGCGGTTCGATCGCACTTCACACGCGCCCCCGATGCACTGCGCTCGGTATCGCATGATGCGAAGACCCATTCCATTTGACCCGTTGGTCGCATCGAACCCCCTTCCGTCGTCTCGTATGGTCAGCACCATGTTCTTCTGATTGCAGGCAAGATCGATCCGCACCTCGCGAGCGGCACCGTGCTCCACCGCATTATGCACCGCTTCCTGCGCGATCCGATAAAGTTGGGCTGCCACAGGCGCGCTAACCGGAAGAGAGGAAGTGTCGGCTTTCACGATGCCGTCAACCCCGCAATTCTTCCGCACACTCGTTGCGAGCGCCTGGAGGGCCGTTTTCAAATCTCGGTCGGCTCCCTCGAGACTGCGTGCGGTGAGCCGGGTCTGCCTGGCTGCTTCATTGGCAAGCCGGACGATCGCTAAGGCCTTTTCAGCTTCCTTCGGACGTGCTGCGCGCAATTCTTGCTCGAGCAGTTTGGCGCTCAAAGCGATGCCGACGAGGTGTTGTCCAACACCGTCGTGCAAATCGTAGGCAATCCGCCGTTGTTCGCGCGCACAGATCTCGATCACCTCACGCTCGAGCCGGGCGCGCTCGGCGACCTCCTTCTGAAGCAACGCGGTCTTCCGCTGTCTCAGTTGCTCAAGTTCATCGCGATGCTGTTGGGCCTGGAGCTCTGTCTGTTTTCGAGCAGTGACGTCCATGCTGACTCCCAGAAGTCGCATCGGCTTCCCATGTTTGTTCACGTCGGCGCGTCCACGCGCTGCGACCCAGCGCACACTGCCGTCCGCAAGGGGAATCCGATACTCTGCCTCGTAATCTTTGCCGTTTTCGATCGCATCCTTGATTGCCTGTCGAAGTAGATCGCGATCATCTATGTGCAATCGGGAAATGACGTCTTCGAATGTGATCTTTTCGGAAACAGGCAAGCCCAACTTAGCACGGCGCGTCGGCGTGACCCAGATCTCATCTTTGCTCAAATCCCACTCCCACAGCCCGAGATCAGCCGAGTCGGCGGCTAAGTTGAGTCTCTTATCGCTTACTTCCAATTCACGCGCGAGTTGCGCCGCTCGAGCCATGTCGTTACTCAGCTCATAGCCCATCGCCGCCACGATTCCCGAATATGCGAAGCAGAGGAAAAACGGGATGTCGATGATTCCCCACATCACGAGCGGGACGTGCCATGCCAGAATCGCGCCGAAAATCATGCTGCCGCCGACAACTAAAGCGCGTCGCCGGTCGCCCCGTCGCCAGACGGTAATCGTGGCATCGACGAAAAAGATAAGCAGCAACAGTAGGCTCACCGAACTAAGCAGGCCCCACGGATTGGCCACGCCGATCGGTACCGAGATGATCTCACCGCCCCCCCACGAGAACTGGCGGAGGCTTGTAATTTGCCGGTAGTTAAGATTCGGCGTAAAAATGAAATTGAGAATCAACACCAGTGTCCGCAGGCCGCAGATACCCCACGCGAGCCATGATCGTCCGGCGTGGAGATAGAGTCGCACGAAACCCACGAACGAGACAACGAGCACCCACACGGGCACATGTATCCAGCGCAGGAGTGCTTCGTATCGCCCGACTGTCTGGGCATGCATCATCGCTAACTCGAACGCGGCGATGGCCGCCGCGGCGACAGCGCTAGACGAAAACAGCAAATGCACCCAGTTGTCGCGCTGTTTGCACCAGACCACGCAATAAAAACCCGCGAGCGTCAAACACGCGGCTGCGTTCATCGACCAGACAATGGTGACCCAGCTCATCGGATGATGGCGACTAACTCTGAGGTTTTGTTTGTTAGTTGAATCGCCAACCTGCCAGAAGGCCATTCGCGAACAGGAAACCGAGTCGCAAATGCAACCATCATCGAATCGCTTAATCCTGGGGGGTTGTCACTGCTTTTCGCGGGCACTGGGCAGGGCTGTGACGACTCCGGTGGCGATCCAAGGCATTTGTAGTAGGTGGTTCGGGCGGCCGCTGTTGCGATCGCTCGGGGAAATTGGGATTCGGATTGGTGTTTCCATCTCTCACCTTCTTCTCCGAGAATTGCGGAGCGAAGTTCCGAAAAAAGTTAAAAAATTTTCCAGAAACGATTGGTTGGTAGTGTATTAAAATGATACACCACCGATTCATTCAGTGGCTCGACGATCGCGCGTCCTCGCTTGCTACATTCGCGATTTGCGCCCGGAAAATCCGCGTAATCCGCGGTTATAAACTTGGCGGACTCCAGGCAACGAAGTTCTCTTTATCCTGGCCAATCGAAAAAAAATGGCGCTCGGGACAGCGCATCCGCGAAAAAACAGAAGTCTCGATTTTCATCGCGATTTACTAAGCGCTTCCTTCGCCTGGTACTCGGCAACGATGCGTTGCAACTCGCGCCGGACGAAACTTGAACGACTGCGATCTTGCCTGGCGGCGAGCTCATCGATCGCCTCCAAAATATCGCTGGGAACGTTGCTGATCGTCAGTATTTGAACGGTCGGCGTCTTCGCCAGTGGAGGAACGGTTCGGGCCCACTGACCAGCTCTTGCCTTAAAATTAATCTTAGCCCGCCGTCCGCGGCGATTAGCGCCGCTAGCGTTGTTATTGTTTTGTTTATTTATTTTTATTTATTTCTTTCTGGTTGTTTGGGTTGTGGTTGCTGAACGGCCGCAGTTACGGGCGTCAAGAGAAAATTTGTTTGCATTTTTGGTCCACCTCTCATCTCCTTCTCCAGCAACAGCGAGGCAAAGTTTCGAAAAAAGTTTGAAAAATTTCGGGAAAATATAGATTTCGTAATCTCTAGGGCCAGCGGATTTGTAATTTTGCCGATTCTCAGATTGCAGCAGAATGCACGCCAGCCGCACAGGCAACATGCCCTCTGTTCCGCCACGAGCTCGCCAAAAGAGCCGGATTCGTCCGAATAGGGCCGAAAGGAATTCGCGATCTTCGATTTCGCCTACGCCGACCTGCGATCGCATCGACCTCATCAGTCGAAGCCTGCCAGGCTGAACCGTGAATTTTATGCTTGCCAATTAAGGCGTGCGGAGTCAAACCAGCGGGCATTATGAAAAGCCTATCTGGAACAGTCGGATTCGTTGTATTAGCGGTCATCGCGATCGTTGCCATCCTCGGCTTGCGCGCCTTTGCTCAAGGACCGTCTCGACAAGCCTTCGTCGATAAAAAGTTCGTTCTAAAAATTGGACGAACGGCGGACGAATATGTTGAGGTCATGGACGCTAGCAAGAGAGCTGCCTTCATTAAGGCATTGAGGGCCCTCGCGGAAAAGCAATACGAAATCAATTTTAGCATTAAGACTGATAAGGTCACAACTTCGGAAGTCGCGAAAAACGCACCGGCCGGAGATGCTGCCGCTAACGACCCTCACTATACGCAGCGAGTTACCTCTGATAGTCCAACGGACATAGAGGCCGTTCTGGACGCGTTCAAATAAGTGGCGTCGCTGACTGCTTCGCTCTGAAAGCTGGACGGATCTTGCGCCAAAAGTATGTCTGCGCGGCGTGGTTCGGCCTCCATTTCCTGCTGATCATTTCATTTTCCTGCCGTGAAACGTTGGGATTGATCGCGCGCGGACTGACGATTTTTCCTTCTTCGTTTAAGAGCTTTGCACAGAAGGCGGAGACGGTCGCGGACGCAGTCCTCGGTCAGCACCTGGCAGCATCAAATGCGGTTCGCCAGGCGCTCGCAACATATTTGCATATCGCCGGGATCGAAACGGGTTACAGTTATTTTGCGCCAAATGTGCCCGGCAGTTACAAGCTCGTTTTCGAGTTACACTACCCTGACGGACGAGTGGAATATGAGTTGCCATCGGTCAGCAGTGCGGCAGCCGGATTGCGTATAGCCGGTTTGCTCGACCAGATCGCGCGCACTCGTTACGACACACTGCGCCAACATCTGGTGAAAATGATGACCCAACCCATCTGGCGCCAGCATCCCGAGGTGAAGATGATCCGCGCCGTGTTTGGATCAATCAATTTGCCCAGCATAAATGAGTTCGAACACGGGAAAAGAGAATCGTACGACTTCTTGTATTCGTACGATTTCAGCCTCCGCGAAGCACCTCCCGAACCGGAACCTCGGTAAGTAGCATGCCAGTGCTGCGAAAACGGCTATCTGAATTTCTGTTTCCGGCTGAGACCGACAATTGGTTGGCCGCTTTACGGCTTGGCCTCGGGCTTCAGATAACGCTTTATTCCTTATCGTTACGAAACGACTGGAATTATCTGCTTTCGGGAACCAACAATGGCTTGATCAACCGCAACCTCGCGGAAGCGCTGCTTTCTGTGGAAAGTCATCTCGTCCCGAGACTGGGATGGCTCGCCGCTTTTGGGGCGCACGCTGACCTCAATGAAAAAACAGTTCTCTCCGCTGCGTGGATTTGTTTACTTGCCGCTGGCTGCGGTCTTCTCGTTGGACTTGCCTGTCGAGTCTCCGCAGTTCTGGCCTGGTTTCTTCACCTATGCGCAGCCAAGAGCGGAGGGTTCGTGTCCTATGGAGTGGATAACTTTATGACGATCGGACTTTTTTACTTGATGTTATCGCCGCTGCCGGATCGATATTCTCTCGACTGGCGATTGCGAAAATCGCGGCCAAAACATTCACAACTCCTCGGGTTCTGGCGTCGTGTTCTTCAGCTTCACTTGTGTCTCATCTATTTTTTCAGCGGTCTAACGAAATGTCTCGGCAGCGGATGGTGGGATGGTTCGAACATGTGGCGCTCTCTCATCCGCCCGCCTTTCAACGTCGTTGATCCTGAGATACTCATAAGATGGAAGTATCTATTCCCAGCCGCAGGGGTATTCATTTGTTTTCTGGAAATCGGATATCCGTTTTTCATTTGGAACAGCAAGATACGAAAGATTTGGCTGATCTGTATTTGTGCAGTGCACGCCGGGATCGGGCTCACGATGGGAATGTATCTTTTCGCGCTCATCATGATCGTTCTCAACGTGGCGGCGTTCGGTCCGGGTGTTATCCGCGCGGAGCGCGAAAGGATCAGTCTGCGGCCCCAGGAAGTTGTCTCGTAAAATTGTTGGATCGCGCAAGAATGCGCAGCCGGGATCGCCCAACACCACCTTTCTGCTTGTGCCACGCCTATTTGCTCTCGACCACGGCCAACGGTATTGCTAGGATTCCCAAAGGGTGAACCCCCAAGACACGCCTGCGGAACCGACGCCCGATCTCCAGCTCGAGATTGCACACCTCTTGTTGATCGACGTAGTGGGTTATTCAAAACTGCTCGTGAACGAGCAGATTGAATTGCTGCAAGAGTTGAATCAAATCGTGCGCGGAACGGAATGTTTTCGTGCTGCGGAAGCAAGTGACAAACTCATTCGAGTGCCAACCGGAGACGGGATGGCGCTGCTTTTCTTCCACAGTCCGGAAGAACCAGTGCGATGTGCGCTCGAGATTAGCAGGGCGTTACGAGATCATACGCATATTCAGGTGCGGATGGGCGTTCACAGCGGCCCAGTCAATCGAGTCACCGATGTTAACGACAAAACGAACATAGCCGGGTCAGGAATCAATGTCGCGCAGCGGGTGCTGGATTGCGGCGATGCCGGGCATATTCTTTTGTCCGCGCACGTGGCGGAAGATTTGGCCCAGTACCGGCACTGGCAGCCGTGCTTGCACGATCTGGGCGAGTGCGAAGTGAAGCACGGCCTGCGCTTACACCTCTTTAACCTCTATAAAGATAATCTTGGCAATCCACAGGTCCCTGAGAAACTCAGGCGAGGAAAAAGGAAACACGCGTCCGGCGTTGGTGTCCGTCCAATCAGTGCTCCCCGCTGGCCGAGGATCGCGCTTATAGTCACTTTGCTTGTGTCAACAATTGCCCTGGTAATCAGTTCTTTGATCTTTTTCCATCGAGCATCGCCGTCGACGGCGATACGAGACCTGTCGGAGATTGCTGCTCCCATGGTCGAGAGGAGTATTGCTGTGCTGCCCTTCGAAAATCTGAGTGATGAAAAACAGAATGCCTACTTCGCCGATGGCGTCCAAGATGAGATTCTTACTAATCTTGCCCGGGTTGCCGACCTCAGAGTGATCAGCCGCACCTCGGTGATGCATTACAAGGACAGCGCTCATCGAAACCTGCGCGAAATCGCCAAAACGCTCGGCGTGTCACACGTCGTGGAGGGAAGCGTCCAGCGGTCGGGTGGGCGCGTGCGAGTAAACGCCCAGCTGATCGACGCCAGAACAGATGCGGATTTGTGGGCGGAACATTACGATGGGGACATAGCCGACACCTTCGCCATTCAAAGCGAGATTGCTGAAAAAATCGTCTCCCAACTCAAATCCAAGCTCTCGCCGGAAGAAAAGGCAGCCATCGAGCAAAAACCAACGACTGATCTTGCTGCTCATGATCTGTACATACAGGCCAAAACACTCATCGCGAAGGCTGTCTTTAGTAACCCTCAAGCAGAGAGCCTGTTCGAAGCCGTCCGCCTGCTGAATCAGGCAATCGAACGCGATCCCGCCTTTGCACTTGCATATTATCAGCTCGCCCACGCTCACGATGTACTCTACTTCGGCGGTACCGATCACACTCCCGCACGGTTGGCAATGGCCGATGCGGCGATCCAATCGCTCTCTCGCCTGCGCCCAAATTCAGGCGAAGCGCATCTCGCCCTCGGCAAGCATTTATACTGGGGTCATCTCGACTACACCCACGCTCGTGAGGAACTCAAACTGGCACAGAAAAGTTTGCCTAACGACCCGCTGCCCTTTCAAATACTCGGCTTTATCGATCGACGGCAAGGGCGATGGGCTGAATCGGCCAAAAATCTCGAGCGCGCTGCCGAGATCGACCCGCAAAACCCTGCCGGGGCCGGTGTCTTCCAGCAAATCGCTTTAAGCTATGAATCTCTGCGCCGTTATGCTGATGCCGCACGCGCCTTGGATCGCGCAGTCGCGCTCAGTCCAAAAGACCCAGAGTTGCAGGTTAACCGTGCGACTATGGAGTTCTATTCCAAAGCCGACCCTGGCCCGATGACCTCGGCAATTGAAGCGATCCTCGCCCAAGATTCGCACGAAGCCAAAAGCATAGCCGATTCTTGGCTTTACGTATCGCTGTGCCAACGGGATTTCGACGGAGCGCTTCGCGCTCTGGCTGCGCTGCCGATCGCTGGGTGTCACCAGGACAGTATTCCGTTCCCGCGAAGCTGGTGCGAGGGCGTAGTCGCTCAGATGCGGGGCGATAATGCGGCGACGCACGCTGCGTTTACGAGCGCGCGGACCGAAGCGGCCAAGCTGGTGGAGCAGCAACCCGACTATGCGGAAGGGCTTTGCGTACTCGGAATGATTGACGCGGCCTTGGGCAACAAAGAGGACGCAATTCGCGAAGGAAGACACGCAGTCGAGCTGTTGCCGGTGACGAAAGATGCAATCATCGGTCCGCTGTTAGTGCAAAATTTGGCGCTTATTTATGAGTGGACGGGCGAGAAGGATCTTGCCCTCGAGCAGTTAGCTATCGCGGCACGCATCCCCGGTTACCTGAGTTATGGTCAGTTGCGTTTGCATCCGTATTGGGATCCGCTGCGCGGCGATCCGCGCTTTGAAAAGATTGTCGCCTCGCTCGCGCCGAAGTAAGACTGCATCTGTTGGAGTTGCACCTTGGTTATTGTCTTAGGCCAGAGTAACGCTATTGTTAGGGTTGCTAAGGGTGAACGCCCAAGACACACCCGTTGATTCCAAGCCCGATCTCCCGCTCGAGATCGCGCATCTGCTATTAATCGACGTTGTGGGTTATTCGAAACTGCTCGTCAATGAGCAGATTGAGTTGCTGCAAGAGTTGAACCAAATCGTGCACGGAACGCAGGCTTTTCGTGCGGCAGAAGCAATCGGCAAACTGATCCGAGTGCCCACCGGAGACGGGATGGCGCTCCTGTTTTTTCACAGTCCGGAAGAGCCGGCGCGATGCGCGCTCGAGATTAGCAGAGCTTTACAAGAGTATCCGCACATCCAGTTGCGGATGGGAGTGCACAGCGGTCCAGTCAATCCAGTCAGGGATGTTAACGACCAAACGAACATGGCAGGCGCGGGACTCAACGTCGCGCAGCGGGTGCTGGATTGCGGCGATGCCGGACATATTCTTTTGTCCGGGCATATCGCAGAAGATTTAGCCGAGTATCGGCACTGGCAGCCGTACTTGCACGACCTAGGCGAGTGCGAGGTGAAGCACGGACTGAGGTTGCACCTCTTTAGTGTCCACAAAGATGGTCTCGGCAATCCACAGGTCCCTGAGAAACTCAAGGGACGAAAATGGAAGCACAAACCGGCCGTGGTTCACCCGGTCAGTCCGCCCCGATGGCCAAAGCTTCTGCTTGTAGTTGCTTTAGTTGTCTCGGCTGTCGCTCTGGTGGCCAGTTCCTTGATCTTTTTCAATCGAGCATCACCGCCGCAGACGAAGTCCAGCGCTCCCGTGGCAACAGCTGGCAGCACGGCGGTTCCTATTCCCGAAAAGAGCATCGCTGTTCTCCCGTTTAAGAACCTGAGTGACGAGCAAGAGAACACTTACTTCGCAGATGGCGTGCAGGATGAAATCCTGACCGATCTGGCGAAGATCGCAGACCTAAAAATAATCAGCCGCGTCTCGGTGATGCAATACAAGAGCGGAGTCGCGCGCAATTTGCGCGAGGTCGGCCAGCAACTCGGCGTGGCAAATGTGGTGGAAGGAAGCGTTCAGCGCTCCGGCAATCGCGTGCGCGTCAACGCGCAGTTGGTGGATACGCGCATCGACAGACAACTATGGGGACAGACTTATGACCGCGATCTTGCGGATGTGTTCGCGATTCAAAGTGAAATCGCGAAGGCGATTGCCGAGCAGCTTCAGGCCAAGCTTTCGCCACGTGAAGAGAAGGCAATCGAACGTCCTCCGACAGGCGACGTCACCGCCTTCGATCTCTACACGCGCGCCAAAAATCTTCTTCTGATAGGCCTTAGCAGTACCATGAAAGCGAATTTGCTGCAGGCGGCCGATCTGCTGAACCAAGCTGTTGCACGTGATCCATCATTTTTCCGGGCGTATTGCCAGCTCGCCTATGCTCATGACGCGCTCTACTTCCTTGGCTTCGACCATACAGCCGCGCGTCTGGCCTTAGCTGAAGCAGCCGTTCAAGCGGCAACTCGCCTTCGTCCCGATGCGGGTGAAACGCACCTCGCGCGTGCGCAGAATCTTTATTGGGGATACCTTGATTATGACGGCGCTCTGGCTGAGTTGGAAGTTGCCCGCCAAACTTTGCCCAATGATTCCCGAGTATTCGAGCTGAAGGGTCTCATTCAGCGGCGCCAGGGACGCTGGGAAGAATCCACACAAAACCTGGAGCGAGCGATTGATCTCGACCCGCGCAACTTTTTCACGCTGCAGCAAATCGCGATCAGTTACGGAGTTCTCCGGCGCTACAACGAAGAAACATCGGTGTTAGATCGCGCCTTGACCATCCAGCCGAACGACGTCGATTCGAAAGTAGCGCTTGCGTCCGTTGAATTTCATTCGAAAGCCGATACTCGCCCGTTGCATCAAACAATCGATTCGATTCGGGCCACAAAACCCGCCGCGGTGCCAAGTATCGCCGATGCCTGGCTTAGTTGTGCGCTGGCCGAGCGCGATGTCGCTGCGGCGAAGAATGCATTGAACGCATTCGGCGAAATACCACTGACCGACTATGCCGTTCACTTAAATCGTCCGCTAATGGAAGGCGTTATCGCTCGTATGACAAAAGACAATGGCAAAGCCCGCGACGCATTCACTGCGGCACGCGCGGAACAGGAGAAAGCGGTTCAAACTCAACCAAATTACGGCCCGGCGCTGTGCGCGCTGGGTTTGATCGACGCTGCTCTTGGACGCAAAGACGAGGCACTGCGTGAAGGCCGGCGCGCAGTCGAACTTCTTCCCGTGGAAAAAGATGCACTCAATGGTCCGCTCATGATCACCTATCTGGCGATGATCGCTGCGTGGGTCGGCAACAAAGATCTCGCCTGCGAACAGCTTGGCATCGCCATCCGCCCGCCGAGCACCGTCAGCTACGGTCAATTGAAACTGCTGCCGTTTTGGGATCCGTTGCGCGGCGACCCGCGCTTTGAGAAGATCGTAGCCTCGCTTGCTCCGAAATAGGGATGGTCGCCTCCCAACTAAACGAAAAATCCGTTGAGAAAGCGGGTGAATCCTAAATCAGCGAGTTGAGTTCGCAGGTTGGGGAAATCTCATTCTACTTATTGATGCTCCTAATTTACGGCTGGTAATGCAGGGTTAAATCTGTTTTTGGTCATGTAACGCCGCTCCCTAAGAACGAACGGCAATAAGGAGGTGAATATAATGGCACGAGCAAAAAAAACGAAGTCCAAGAGCAAACGGAAAAGTCGCAGCAGCAAGAAGATTAAGCGCTCGACTGGGCCTCGGGAGAAAGCCCGCAGCAGCAAGAAGATTAGGCGCTCGACTGCACCTCGGGAGTGATCCCGTTAACGCAAAATTCGCGTCAGTTCGCGGCAGACTTTAGTTGTTACCTGAGTAGAGAAACGCGATCCGGATTAGCCGTCACGTGATCGCGAGTATTCGGGGTTTCTCGCGGTGCCGTTAATGATACCGCGAGCCTTAGCTCTTTCGGCATTGACGATTTCTTGCGCCCGAACACGGGCACCGTATTGTTAGACTTCAGAAAAGGGTGAACGCGCAAGACACGTCCGCGGAACCGACGCCCGATCTCCAGCTCGAGATTGCACATCTCTTGTTAATCGATGTAGTCGGTTATTCGAAACTGCTCATGAACGAGCAGATTGAATTGCTGCAAGAGTTGCAGCAAATCGTGCGCGGAACGGAATCCTTTCGAGCGGCGGAAGCAAGCGGCAAACTCATCCGGGTGCCGACCGGAGACGGGATGGCGCTACTTTTCTTCCATAGTCCAGAAGAGCCGGTGCGGTGTGCGCTCGAGATTAGCACAGCCTTGCAAGATCATCCGCGCATCCAATTGCGGATGGGAGTTCACAGCGGTCCGGTCAATCGGGTCACCGATGTGAACGACAAAACGAACATAGCTGGTTCAGGAATCAATGTTGCGCAGCGGGTGCTAGATTGCGGCGATGGCGGGCATATTCTCTTGTCGGCGCACGTGGCGGAGGATCTGTGCCATTACCGGCACTGGCAGCCGTGCTTACACGATCTAGGCGAGTGCGAGGTGAAGCATGGGTTGCGCCTGCATTTGTTTAACCTTTACAAGGATAATCTTGGCAATCCCCAGGTCCCTGAGAAACTCAAGCGGGGAAGAAGGAAACACGCGTCTGGCGTTAGCGTTCGTCCAATTAGTACTCCCCGATGGCCGAGGATCGCGCTTCCTGTCGCTTTGCTTGTCTCGACAGTTGCCCTGGTTATCAGTTCTTTGATCTTTTTCCATCGAGCGACACCGACGACGACCAGAGCGCCTGTTCCAGGGGCGGCAGCTGCTAGCGCGCTGGCTGCTATTCCCGAGAAGAGCATCGCCGTTCTTCCCTTCGAGAATTTAAGCGATGAGAAAGAGAACGCCTACTTCGCGGATGGTGTACAAGATGAAATCCTCACTGACCTGTCCAAAGTTGCAGACCTGAAAGTGATCAGCCGGACATCTGTGATGCAGTACAAAACCGGCACGAAGCGAAACCTGCGTGAGATCGCGGAAGACTTAGGCGTCGCACATGTATTGGAAGGCAGCGTGCAGCGTGCCGGTGGACGTGTACGTGTCAGCGCGCAATTGATCGACGCCAGATCAGACGCACACCTTTGGGCAGAGCATTACGATCGCGATTTGGCGGATGTTTTCGCGATTCAGAGTGAAGTTGCCGAAAACATTGTTGCTCAGCTTAAGGCCAATCTTTCCACAAGCGAAAAAGCGGCGATCGACCTGCGGCCGACGCGGGATCCCGAAGCGTTCGACCTTTATCTTCAAGCCAAGGAGTTGATCAACACCTTTCACGATACGCCAGACTGGAAGGATACTCTGCTTAAAGCAATTCGATTGCTCGATAAAGCGATCTCGCGCGACGACAAGTTCGCACTCGCGTATTGCCTGGCAACGCGGGCCAACGAGGCACTGTACTGGTTTAATCTGGACCACACGCCTGCCCGGCTGGCGCAAGCCAAAGCGTCAGCGCAAAGAGCGCTCGAGCTTGCCCCTGACTTGGGCGAAGCACATCTGGCTCAGGCGCTAGTTTATTATCACGGGAGCCGCGACTATGCGCGCGCACGCGCAGAGCTCGCAATCGCGCGCCGCGCGCTACCGAATAACGCCGAGGTGTATTTAGTCACCGGCTGGATTGATCGGCGACAGGGCCGGTGGGAAGACGCGGTCAAGAACCTGGAAAAAGCGGCCGACCTGGATCCGCGAAATTCGAAAATTCTGCAGGATCTGGGTGTTCTTTACGATGTGCTGCGCAGATATGACGAGGAGGAATCCGTATTCGACCGTGCGATCGCTGCGAATCCGAGCTCGGCGAATTATTTCCAGTTGATGCGCGCAGAAATCGAATTGGAAAAAGGGAATACGAAAACCGCGCGCATCGGCCTGGACTCTTTGCCGGCCGGCTATGATCCCGACGGTGCGACGACATCGACGCGGATTAATCTTGCTCTGTATGAGCGCGACGCGGCATCGGCGGCGAAGGTCCTCGCGGCATCGAAACTCGAAGATCTCGTTGGCGAGACCGGCTCTCAACTGCCGCGTAGTTGGTTTCAGGCTTTGATTGCACGAGCACAAGGCGACACGCAGAAAGCGCGCGAGGCCTTTACCATGGCACGCTTAAAAATCCAGGCAAAGCTGCACGACCAACCCGAGGATGGTGTCTTGCTCGCAATGCTTGGGTTGGTTGACGCGGGGCTTTCACGGAACGCAGAGGCAGTTGCCGAAGGACGCCGTGCCGTCGAATTGCGCCCAATCAGCAACGACGCTCTGGATGGCGCCGCTGTCATCGCAAGTTTGGCAATGATTTATGCGTGGGTTGGCGACGTTGATTCTGCAATCGAGCGGTTGATGTTTCTAGCGAAGACGCCCGGCGGCCCGCATTACGGTCAACTCAAGTTCGATCCCGCGTGGGATGGGCTTCGCGGCGATGCGCGGTTCGCAAAAATCGTCGATGGCCTTCGACCCGCTTCTTCACGGCAGTAATCCGCGCCCCAGGCTCGCTTAAGTCAGTGCGTCAATGCGGCCCATCAAGTCCTCTTTGTTTACCGTGCTTGTGACCTCGTCTCGATCGACTCATTTTGCCTTTGTGTTATCAGCGGCTTTTCGATTATACACCTCCTAAGAGGTTGCTGCGCGCCGCCGACGGTTGCAAGAGTGTTATCTCTGGAAGGAGCCGAATGACGTCTCGAACCAACACCAAAGACTTAAAGCCAATTAGACCTGGCCCGCGAAAAAAACATTTGAAGCCGCGTGCGCCAAAACAACAACAGCGTTCCGGTCACAAAAAGAGAAGCGTATGGTTTCAAGCACGCAGTTCGTGGCCGCTGCGGGAAGCGCCCGTACACATTCTGGTCGTGGAGAGAAATCGCGTTAAGCGAGATCTGCCGACTCCCAAGGGGGTGGCTCCGTGGAGATGCATTGGGCCGACCAATATCGGTGGACGAATGACGAGCGTCGTTTGCCACCCAGACAATCCCGATTTTATCTGGGCGGGTTCAGCTGGTGGCGGCGTGTGGCAAAGCAACGACGCCGGGCTGAAATGGCGCTCAGTTTGGCGCGACCAAGATAGCTTAAACGTTGGTTCGCTCGCGATTGATCCGAGAAACCCCGCGATAATTTATTGCGGTACAGGGGAAGCGAACCTTTCGGCCGATTCGTATTCAGGTGTGGGAATTTATCAGACGGCAAATGGCGGCGCGACTTGGAAGATGTTAGCTCCATCCGGCAACGCGGGCATTCCCACGCGCATCGGCGTAGTCGCGATTGATCCTTTCGATTCAAGATACTTGCTGATAGGAGGCGTCGGCGCCGACGAATCCAGTCCACGGCCCGAAGATTTCGGTGGAATGTTCGTCTCACATGACGGCGGAGTGAGTTGGCAGCGAGAAACTTTTGTTTCAACGAAGAATTACTGGTGCCACTCGATTGTATTTCATCCAGCCAAGAAGGGCGTAATCTTTGCCACATTCACCGAGCAGGGCACAAAAAACGGAATTTGGTTGTCGGAAGACGGTGGCGAGAGCTGGAGGCAATTGAGCAACGGTCTTCCCCCTTCGGAAAACTTTGGCCGCACCAGCTTGGCGATTAGCGCATCAGATCCAGACGTGATTTATGCTTTCGCTCAAAACACTTTGAGCGATCGGAGCGATCGGCTGCTGGGTGTTTTCCGCAGCGCGAATGGGGGTGAAGCATGGAGAGAGATTGGCGGTCGTCATTTTAGAGCAGAAGGTCAGATTTATTACGGAAATACGATTGCGGTTCATCCGAAGCATCCTAATCACGTTCTCTGCGGCGGCGTTGACCTGCATCTCACTAATAACGGCGGCAAAACGTGGACTAAGGTGACGCGGTGGGATTCCGAACGTGGAAAACCGCATTACGCGCACGCGGATCATCATCACCTCGTGATGCCGCTGGCTGCTCCGGGTCGGGTGTACGATCCGAATGACGGCGGATTCGATGTAAGTGAAGATGGAGGGATCACGTGGTCGAACCGCAGCAAAGGTCTCGCGGTCACGATGTATTACGACATGGATGTGTCACAAAGCGATGGGCGCCACTTTGGCGGCGGCGCTCAAGACAACGGAACTCTCGTCACTACAGATGGCCGGAGCGATGATCATTTCGAGATCCTCGGCGGTGATGGTGGTTGGATGATCTATGATCCCGCCGATGCGAAGCATTTTTATGCCTCTTATTACAACATGGGCATTTGGCGGTGGCGCGATGGGAAAGGGAGGGATGTCTCGCCGCGAGCTCGGAAAGGTGAAGCAGATTCAGTATGGATGGTTTACGTCACCATGGATCCGGAGGATCCAAACACCGTCTTCACGGGATCTACGCGAGTCTGGCGCACTAAAAACGATGGGAAGAAGTGGAGAGCCGTGTCACCGATCCTTGATGGCAGCCAAATTTCGGCGATCGAAATTGCTCCGGTGGACTCGAAGCGAGTTTATGTAGGCACTGAAAACGGTGGCTTCTTCCGCAGTCTTGATGGTGGCAACACATGGAGCGCAAACCTTGCTGGCGCGACATTGCCTGGTCATACAATTACGCGAATCGACTCCACGGCAAAGCTCGGAGCCGACTTTCTGTTCATAACGATCGCAAACTTCGGCCACTCTCATGTCTTTTGTTCAAAAGACGGTGGGAAGACGTGGGAAGATGTGGATAAAGGCCGACTTCCAAACGTTCCCCATCATGCGGTCGTAATTCGACCCGACGAGCCAAAAACCGTCTATGTCGCGAATGACGCCGGTGTGTTTGTTTCACATGACTCCGGCAACACGTGGATGAACATGACCAGGAACTTGCCGAACGTGATGGTGGTAGACCTGGTGCTGCAAGAGAAAGATAGAACGCTCAGCGCGGCAACGTATGGCAGGAGCCTCTGGCGCACGCGGATCTAATTGAGCTGGTCGTTTTAACAAAAGACGGCCATAAACCAAGGGCAGCCGCAGGCACCTGGCTTACAACTCACACGTGATCGCCGGAATGTTTATGAGTTCCAGAGCGTGGCAACGCCGTCCGTCACCGCGAGAGCTGTTTTCGTTTGGCTAGTTTGAACAAGTCTACAAGATCGACATTTTGCGAAAATTGAAAGAACGCTTTGGCAGCAAAACGATTCGCGACATTCGCTTCCGGGTCCCCGCGAGGAGCCTTGATCGCGGCACGCCTATTTGCTCTCGATAACGGGCAACGGTATTGCTATCTTCGCAACAGGGTGAACGCCCAAGACACGTCGTCCGAGACTAAGCCGGATCTCCCCCTCGAGATCGCACACCTCTTGTTAATCGATGTGGTGGGTTATTCGAAACTGCTGGTGAATGAGCAGATTGAATTGCTGCAAGAGTTGAAGCAAATCGTGCGCGGAACGGAATGCTTTCGGGCGGCGGAAGCAAGCGGCAAACTCGATCGAGTGCCGACGGGAGACGGGATGGCGCTCCTTTTCTTCCACAGTCCGGAAGAACCGGCGCGATGTGCTCTCGAGATTAGCAGGACCTTGCAAGATCATCCGCATATTCAATTGCGGATGGGGGTTCACAGCGGCCAGTCAAATGAGTCACCGATGTTAACGACAAAACAAACTTTGCAGGATCGGGAATAAATGTCGCGCAACGGGTGCTCGATTGCGCCGATGCCGGGCACATTCTTTTGTCCGGGCACGTGGCGGAAGATCTGTGTCAGTACCGGCACTGGCAGCCGTGCTTGCACGATCTGGGTGAGTGTGAAGTGAAGCACGGGCTGCGCCTACACCTCTTTAACCTCCACAAAGATAATCTTGGCAATCCCCAGGTCCTGAGAAGCTCAAGCGAGGAAGAAGGAGACCTGCGTCCGCCGTTAGCGTCCGTCCAATTACGGCTCCCCGTTGGCCGAAGGCTGCGCTTACAATCGCTTTTCTCGGGTCCGCAGTTGCCCTGGTTATCAGTTCCCTGATCTTTTTTAATCGAGCGCCACCGGCGACGACAACGAGAGCAGCTGCTCCCGGCGCAAGAGCTCTTAGCGCGCTGGCTGCGATTCCCGAAAAGAGCATTGCCGTTCTTCCATTCGAGAATTTGAGCACGAGAAGGAGAACGCTTACTTCGCAGATGGCGTGCAGGATGAAATCCTCACTGGCCTGGCCAGGGTGGCCGACTTAAAAGTAATCAGCCGGACATCGGTAATGCAGTACAAGAGCGGCGTTATGCGAAATTTGCGTAAGGTTGCCAAAGAGCTCGGCGTCGCGCATGTGCTGGGAGGCAGCGTGCAGCGCACCGGCGGCCGGGTGCGCGTCAGCGCTCAGTTGATCGATGCGCGGACCGACAGCCAGCTTTGGGCGGAACGCTACGATCGCGATGTCGCCGATGTGTTTGCGATTGAAAGCGAGCTTGCCGGGAAGATAGTCGCGCAGCTTCAAGCCAAAATCTCTCCGAGCGAAAAGGCGGCAATAGAGCAAAAACCAACGGACAACGTCGAGGCTTATGATGCCTACCTACGTGCTCTAGCGTATGAAGGACGTAGTAACAACTCGGACGATGCGCTGAGAAAAGCCATCGGTTTTTATGAGCGGGCGGTGCAGCTTGAGCCGAATTTTGCGCTGGCTTGGGCGCGGCTTTGTAGTGCGGACACGCTTCTTTACTTCCGCAACGCCGACACCACTGCCGCTCGGCGCGATGCGGCGAAAAAGCCTTAGAGAATGCGCAGAAACTCCAGCCGAACTCACCCGAAACGCAGCTCGCCTTGGGTTAATACCAATATCGGGTGTTGCGTGATTACGGGCTCGCCAAAACAACACTTAAAGAGGTCAGGAAACTGTTACCAGGAAACAGCGAGGTCCTAGGGGCCCTCGGCGCAGTTACTCGACGCGAGGGGGACTGGGAGGAAAGCGTTGCCTACTTGGAACAAGCTCTCGCCCTCGATCCGCGCAATACGGAGTTACTAGACACTGCGGCATGGACTTTCATAATGCTTCGACAATTCCCAGCTGCGCTAAAGCTCTACGATCGGGCGCTGGACATTATCCCAAACGATCCTGATCTGATGGCGGTAAAGGCGACCATTTATCAAGCCCAGGGTAATCTCCCAGAAGCCGCTAAATTGTTAGCGCAAGCAAACGCGCAGACTTCTTCTGAGAATGCCTTTTTCCAGAAGATGGTTCAGTTGAGGCTTGAACGGAATCTCGGTGAGGCAGTCCGATTGCTGCGAGCTCGACTGACCCAATTCCACTTTGCTTCTGAGATCGACAAGGGCAGTGTTCAGGTTTGGCTGGCTTTCACGCAGCGCCTTGCTGGGGAAACCTCTGGCGCAAAAGCTACCGCCGAACAGGCGCGCAACACGCTGAAGCCACTCTGCAAAGATCAACCAGACAACTCCTATCTTGCGGGAGTGCTGTCTTTGGCTTATGCCGTTCTCGGGGAGAAGGACTCGGCCCTAAAGGAAGCAGAACGCGCAATGATGCTTTTGCCGAGTACTAAAGATCGAGTGTTCGGACCGGCCTATGAGCAAAACCTGGCGTTAAATCAGATGATATTTGGCGAAACTAGCCGCCCGATCTCAACTCTCATACAGCTGTCACAAACACGATATTGTGGCTTGCTTTACTTCACACCTGTCACGCCGGCACTTTTAAGGCTAGATCCGATCTGGGACCCGTTGCGCGCCGATCCCGCTTTCCAAAAACTGAGGAAAAGCCGCGTTGAAGCGATCGCCAATAAGCTACTCGGAGCCACTCGCGGTTGAACCACGTCTCGGCGCATGCAGCGAGCGAGATCGTTTGGGTTATGGGCGGGCATACGCATTGCAAGGGGAGCTAATCCAACGATTGTTGCAGCCTCGAGTGCTGCCGTGGCAAGACGCCTGCATCAACGCCGGGATCCATTGCGCGGAGACCCGCGCTTCGAACAAATCGTCGCCTTGCTTGTACCAAAGTAGGCGGCAACTGGGAAGCGGCCTAACGAGACGGAGCTCAGCCACCGCTGGCGGGAGCGAGCTTTGCTGCGGAATTTAATGTTGAAGTCATCGCAAAACTAAACATCGGAACGGCCAGCG
>Ga0209690_1000152_pt1 | contig 32857 bp, 25 predicted proteins | sample GraSoiAngelo_150_FD_186164 | JGI IMG/M metagenome (GOLD analysis project Ga0209690, IMG submission 186164) | Grasslands soil microbial communities from the Angelo Coastal Reserve, California, USA - 14_1009_09_40cm (SPAdes) (version 2) | ecosystem: Environmental > Terrestrial > Soil > Grasslands ... | reverse complement strand
AAAACGCAATGCCGAGCTGCAATCGGAAATCAGCAGCTTAAAAGCCCAGCAGGCTGCGGTTGTTCCTGAGGGCAAAATGAAAACGAAAATCATCTCAGAAGGGAAAACGTACGTCGAAAAGGTCGTCGAAGAGAAACCGCCCATTTACGTCCAGCCGCGCGGATCGGAAATTAAGCTGGTTCTCGGGGGATTCATTCAGGTTAATTTTGAAGATGGCGATGTCCTCGCTTTCCAGGGGAACTTTGGTCAGACTGCGTTGAAAGACCGGTTCCGGCTGCGCCGGGCAAGGATCAATCTAACAGGAGACTTTGCAGAGCAATTCGACTTCAAAATCGAAGGCGACTTCGAGCAGAGCGATGGTATTTCTTCCAGCCGCACAGACTTTTCGGCCACGGATATCTTTATCAACTGGCATCAATTTCCCGCTGCGCAAATCAAGATCGGCCAATGGAAAGCCCCGTTCGGTTTGGAGCAGCTTACTCCCGACACTTCCCTGTACACTATCGAACGCACTTTGCCTACCGGCGCGATTACACCGGAGCGACAGATCGGTGTTCAACTTTTGGGAAAGCCTTTTACGAATGTTTGGCCTGATCAGAAGGATCTGCTGACCTATTACGCCGGCATCTTCAACGGAAACGGCCGCAACATTAATAATAACGACAACAATAACTTCATGTATGTCGGCCGGCTGGAGTCGACCTTGTTCAAAGACGTTTTCGGGAAGGGATCCTTTCTCAAGCTTGGCGGCGACGTGCTCAACAGCCGCGATGACAAGGGGGTCAATATCTCGCAATCGGGGAACCTTCTGGTCAACGCTGACGGGTCCCTCTCGCCGTTTACCCTCCCTGGGGCGGATGAAAGAACGGCATGGAGCGTGGACGCCTGGCTCAAAGTGGGTCCCTTTGATTTAATTGGTGAATACCTTCAGGAAAAAGTGAACGGTCGCACCGTGAACGGAGTGCCGCCAGGGTTCGCCAATTTTACGACGGACGGATTCTATGTAACCGGAGGCTATTTCCTGATCCCGAGGAAGCTGCAGGTTGTGGTCCAATGGCAGGATTTAAATCCCGGACAAAAGGGTGACGACGGCCTCTATTCTATCCTAGGTGGTCTCAACTACTACATCCACGGCGACGATCTCAAGCTGATGGTTAACTATCTCCACACTTGGTCGGATTTCCGCCAAGCCAATCCTGAGTTCGGTCAGGACCAGTTCGATCAAGTTCTCGGGCGCGTCCAGGTGATGTTCTAAACCGACACCTTCAACTGATTAAGCACAACGCAGTTAGGTTAGCGAAAGCCCGCCGGGAGAGCGCCTCGGCGGGCTTTTCGCCAAAGAATAACTTCGCGAAAGCGCTGATGTTTTTAAACGCACGATGCCAATCTTAAGCGCACCTCGATTTTCTATTGAGCGACCGTTTGGGCCCGAGCCAGGTTCCGTCCGTCGTGTGCGCGCTGCGTGGATCTCAGACGTGCATTTGGGGACACGCGGCGCGAACGCGGGCGCTCTGCTGGATTTCCTGCGCGAGTACGACTTTGAAACTCTGTACATTGTGGGGGACTTGATCGACATCTGGCAGTTGCGGCGCGGCATTTATTGGCCGCAACAGCATAACGACGTCATTCAAAAGATTCTGCGCAAATCGCGCAAAGGAACACGGACCGTTTACATTCCAGGCAATCACGATGATCTGCTCGCCAAATTCTACGGCGCCTACGGCAACATCACTGTGCAGAAGCATGCCATTCATCGTCTGGTCGATGGCCGCCGGATGCTCGTAATCCATGGGCATGAGCTCGATACAGTCGTGCAAAACGTGAAGTGGCTCGCGTTTGCAGGCGACGTCGGCTACCAGTTTTTGCTCTCGCTTAACCCGGCAATCAATTTCGTGCGCCGGCGATTCGGTCTCGCTTACTGGTCGCTCAGTGCCTATGCGAAAAAACGAGTCAAGGACGCGGTCAGTTTCATCGGCCGATTCGAAGAAGAGATTGTTCGTTACGCGAAGAAATTTTCTGTTGACGCTGTTCTCTGCGGTCACATCCACAGCGCAGCGATCCGCCAATTCGACGCCGTCACTTATTACAACTGTGGTGATTGGGTGGAAACCTGCTCGGCACTCGTAGAGGAAGGGGACGGCAAGGTCAATATGGTTAATTATTTGCCGCGGGTCCAACGAGTGCAAGCGCAGTCGCCGCGGCACGAACTTGTAGGCTCCGGCGTATGAAAGCAAAGGTGAAACGCAAACGAGCCCGCCGTCGAAGATCGCGGGAATCGTCGCCAGTGACCATGCTTGAATCCGAACTTCACGCGCTACACCGCGATTTGCGAACGATTGCTAAAGCATACGTCGCCCGTCTCGAAAATGATCTGCTTGTCTGCCTCGCCGCGCTCAGGTCCTATGGACCGATCGAACAGGTCTCTCGCGAAATGTTGCACCAAGTCCGCGATCTCACAATTGTCGTTCGCAATCGCAAATTGAAACCGGAAAAAGGCCGGCGGAAAGACCTGCGCAAGATCGATTCGCTGATTGTCGACTTGGTCTCAACTATCGGACAAAAAAATTGAGCGTCATGACGTTAGAAAACACTTATTACACGCACACGTGCGCGAAGCTGCTTCGGGCGCTTCGCGATTGGGGTTCACGCCATGAGACGGCCGCGGCGAAAAGCAGCGCAAAACGAGTTGTGCTGATTTCTTACAAGACTGTCACCACCGAAAGCGGCGGCGGTTCCAGGGGATAACGTCTCTGCGGCTTTCGCCAACATCAGATGCAAAAGGTTGACAGTTGATTCGAATCGATCACTGATCACGCCACGAAACAATCGAATTATGAAACGCGGGTTGAGCGCCTGCTTGGGGCGCCACTTGCCAGCGGCGCGGTCCGAAGATGGCCGCAGAGTCCAGAGTGGCGACGTGGACTCAGCGATTTGGAAGACGTCCGGCCGCAGGCCGACGAATTGACCGGCATTTAACTGCGCGCGGCATTGCGCTGCTGCCGTTTTGATCTTGCTGGCGACTGTCGCGAAGGTCGCGTATTGATCGAATCATGGGACTTCCGCGGGCGGACGGCTGTCGGTTGCAAGCCGAGCTGCGCGATGTTCCGCCGGCCGGCCTAGCTTCTTCCGACGACTATCTAACTAAAAAACTTCGAGCTAGCCCGAACTTTTATTACTGCCCGGTGCACAGGTGTTGTACCAAAGTGCCGGTATAACGATTGTGCTTGGTGCGATAGCCGGTCGACCAGAGTTCCATGTTCGATCCCATGCCGGCCAAACCGAGAAGCACACCTCCAGTTGAAGCAGGTGCAACTGGCGTCCACGCTGTACCGTCCCAGTGCTCGATCAGCGGGGCGAAGTCAGGATCATTGCCCACTGAGCCGACGGCCCAGACGTTGCTTGGATCAAACGCCACGATACCCCAAAAGTCATTGTTCACATTATCGCCCTGGCGCGGGCTGGAAACCACCGTCCATGTGCTCCCATCCCAGTGTTCGGTGAGCGTGCGATCGAGAATTCCGTAATCCGGGTCGCGTACAATTCCTGCCGCCCAGACGTTGTCGGAAGCCAATGCAGTCACCGATGTCAGCCAGTTCTGATCGATACTGTGTCTCTGGAGCGGACTCGGCGTCGGGACTTGGGTCCAGCTGCTGCCATCGAAATGCACCGCGTAGGTGTAGTCGCCCTCGCCATCGTGGGGGAATTGTCCCACTGCCCATACGTCGCTTTGGTTAATTGCGGTAACCGAACGGAGAAATACCGCATCCTGCAAAAGGGTCTTGGTCCACGTTGTGCCGTCCCAGTGTTCGATCAATCCTTGACCTACATAGTTCGTGGACCCGACGGCCCAAACATCATCAGGCGCGATGGCAGTGACACTGGTTAACCATCCTTCGTGAGTGCCGTCTTGTATGATAGTCCACGTGCTTCCATCCCAATGTTCGATCAACGTCCGATAACCGCTTGTCTCTTCATAACCCACCGCCCACACATCATTGGAGGATAAGGCCGCTACCCCGAACAAAATACTTATGGGCAGCGACGGGTGCGGAGTCTGTATCGCCGTCCAGCTTGTGCCATCCCAGTGTTCGACTAAAGCGTGGTTATAGTCAGTGCCAGCGAACCGGTGCCACTGACCGACCGCCCAGACATCCGTCGAGGAGAGCGCCGCCACGGCGTTCATCGAGTTGAAGTCGCCGTATTGGCGGGTCACATCCACTGCGGGAACGGTGTGCCACTGGCCATCACAAATGATTTCGCTCACTTGCGCCTGCGATGATGTGCTTGCGCCTAACAGGGATAGAGCTAACGTCGCTACCGCCACGTAATAACTGCGCATTGCATATTTCAAGTAACGGTTTGAGTTCCGATCGGTTTCTTTTGACATGAGGTTTATGCTCCTTATTTGATGTTATGGCATTCCGCTTTTGGCCGTTGCAAAGTTGGCGCAGATCGTTTCCGTGTCGATCAAAATTGCGTCACCCGTAAGTTTTAGACTTTCAATGGAACGCCTGGCTGCCTCTTCGTTGCCGGCCCCGCACGCGTCACTAACCAAGACTGGAATGTAAACGAGGTCAGCTCCGTGACGTGGCTCTTGCGGCGGCCGAACGACCAACCTTTGGAAAGCTGTGGCCAGATGACGCGTTACCGGATCGTCACGCGATTTTGACAATTCGTAACCTGACGCGGCGCGCTCCCCGGTTTATCGAACGCTCAACTATGAGCGTGATTACAGTGAAACGAACGGTGATCAAACGAACGCCATTCCGGCGATCACTGGTTCTGAGGTCATTCCGCGGATTAACCCGAAGTTATTTCGCGAGCGAAAAGAGTTGGGAATTTGCCATCGAAGCGTTGCTTTTTGCCATCATCGTTGCGATTTCGGCCTGGCCGATCTTCGCTGCCGCCGATGCGCTGAACGAATTTCTTCAGCGCACTGGGAGTTGAGCGGCGCTTCACCGAAGCAGTGGCGCGTGTTGTAGCCCCGAACGCTTTCGGGGTGATGCCGGCCGGGTTTTAGGATCCAACGGCGGAACCGGGGTCGGCGAGCCCGGCTACAATTATTTCTTCCGCAACGCGAAAATCTCGACCGCGAGATATATCGCCATTAGCATCCTAATCTTGCGCGAGTGAAGACGGGAATTCCAAACAATCGGGAAATCGAACGCAAGTTTTTGCTTAAGCGGCTGCCTGAGAAACTAAACCGTTTGCGACGGTATATCATCGCACAAGGTTATCTGGCAACAGACCCCGCAGGAAGGCAGGTTCGCCTGCGCAAGAAAGGAAAAACCGCATCGCTGACTTTCAAGGTGGGCCGCGGCGCACACCGGGAAGAGCGCGAGATCAAGCTCAGCCCAAAACAATTCGCCGCGCTTTGGCCAGCGACGGCTGGCAGAAGATTGAGCAAGTTGCGCTACGAAATTCCCTGGAAAGATCTGCTGATCGAGATTGATATTTATCGCGGCAGACATTCCGGCCTGGTGGTGGCGGAAGTGGAATTCCCGGACCGTGCAACGTGCCGAAAATTCCAGCCCCCTCCCTGGTTTGGGCGGGAGGTGACGGGCGAAAAACGTTATAGCAACGTGAGATTGGCCAACGAATAAGCAGACAATATGGGCTTCCGTTTGAAATTGCGCGAGCCGTTGCCGGACGGGCTGACGAGAGTTTTTCGCGAACAAGTCCAGTCTGCTCTCGAATTGTGCCGGCACCCGGCGAAGGAACGGGGCGTTACCGTGCACGAGGTTCGCAAACATCTTAAGAAACTCCGCGCGGCAATGCGCCTTACCGTGGGCGAAGTTGGGAAAAATCGGCATGCACGCAAGGATCGCTGCGTGCGCGAAATCGGGCGGCTCGTCTCCGATTTGCGCGATGCCCAAGTGCGACTGCAGACGTTGATTCAATTGCGCGACGAAACAGCAAAGGGTGCGGGCGAAAACCACTTTCCGCGCATCGAAGAACTGTTGTCGCTGGAGCGGGAAAGTTTTTCTGCTGCCTTTGCCGGTTGGCAAAAACAAGCGATTCCCAAGCTGGAACGCGTCGGAGAACGGCTTTCAAAATGGCCGCTGGCCGGCATAACCTGGAAGCAAATCTGCGGCACGGTCGGAAAGACGTACAAACGCGGCCAGCGCGGACTTGTGAAAACGATCAAGAAGCCGCAGCCGGAAAATTTTCATGCCTGGCGCAAGCGCGTGAAAGACCTCTGGTATCAGTTGCGCATTTTACAACCGCTTAACCGCGTGGTTCTGGAAAAGATTGCCGCCGATGCGGAGGTTTTAGGCGAATTGCTGGGTCGGGAACACGATTTCGATTTTCTTCTGGCGCGCCTGGAAAAGGAGCGCGGCGATGAGGCGCTGCGCGATGAACTGGTGCAATTGCAGAAGCTCATCCGGAAATGCGGCAAACGATTGTGTCGCGACGCGCTCGAACTCGGGCGACGCTTTTACGCGGAGCCGTCCAAGGCATTCGCCAAGCGTATCTCCATCTTTGTGGGCAAACGGAAAGTCTGAGGAGAACAGGCTGAAGAGACAAACTTCAAGGAGCGGCGGCTTCCCAGCCGCTGGGTCCCTCGACGGCTAGGAAGCCGTCCTTCCTTGTTGCCCTTCAACCGCCAATTAACCAATACTACCCCCGCTGGGTGCCGCTGCGTTTCGAAAAGACTGTTGTTCTGTTTGTCTCATGGCATGATCGATCACCCATCATGAAACAAAAGGTCTTATTCATCTGTGTCCATAACAGCGCCCGCAGCCAAATGGCGGAAGCGTTTCTTAACGAGATTTGCGGCGATTATTTCGAGGCGCACAGCGCCGGGCTTGAACCGGGGAGGCTCAACCCGTTGGCAGTCGAAGCGCTGCGCGAGATCGGGATTGATATTTCGAAAAATCAAACTCAATCCGTATTCGACGTTTTCAAATCCGGCGAGCTGTTCGGTTACTTAATCACAGTATGTGACGGAAGTAGCGCCGAACGCTGCCCGATCTTCCCCGGGGTGACCAGGCGATTGCACTGGAGCTTTCCAGATCCGGCCGCGCTCAGCGGTACACGCAGAGAGCGCCTCGCCAGCACACGCAAAATCCGCGACCAGATTCGCGCGCGCATTGAAATCTGGTGCGACGAAATGTGCGCGGTCGAGGCGGGCGCAACCGATTCGATTCCGCACCGGTAAGATCGAGCTCAAGCGAATTACACCCTTCGATCTGTCTTCATCCGCGTCATCCGCGGTTGCTTTCTACGTCTCGTAGCAATCGAGGTATTTGATTCCTGAGCCGGTATTGAAAATCACGACGCGTTCCGCGGAAGTAATTTTGCCAGCAGAACAGAGCGACTTCAAAGCTACGAAACAGGCGGCACCTTCGGGAGCGACGAAGAGACCTTCGCTCGATCCCACTTCGCGAGTGACGCGGATCATTTTGTCGTCATCGACCGCGACGGCGCCGCCGCTAGATTCCCGAAGAATGTTCAAGACGAGGAAATCGCCGATCGCTTTAGGAACGCGCAGACCGGAGGCGCATGTGTGCGCGTCTGGAAATTCGGCTGCCGTTTTTTCGCCAGCCTCGAACGCGCGAACGATTGGCGCGCAGCCGGTCGCTTGAACCGAGAACATCCGCGGCCGCTTGTGGCCGATCCAGCCGAGCTCTTCCATCTCGTCGAACGCTTTCCACATTGCGATGAGGCCGGTGCCGCCGCCCGTGGGATAAAGAATTACGTCGGGCAATTGCCAATGGAACTGCTCGGCCAATTCGTATCCGAGTGTCTTCTTACCCTCGACGCGATACGGCTCTTTTAGCGTGGACATGTCGAACCAGCCTTCGGCTGCTGCACGCCGGGCGATCTCAGCGCCGCAATCGGTGATGAGACCGTCGATGAGAGTGACTTGCGCGCCGACCTCGCGACACTCGATAATGTTCGCGCGAGGGGTGTCGCGCGGCATGAAAACGTGCGCCTCGAGACCGGCCCGGGCGGCGTAGGCCGCCAGCGATCCCCCGGCGTTGCCCGCGCTCGGGACCGCGAGCTTGGTCGCGCCCAGATATTTCGCCATCGATACCGCAACACTCATCCCTCGCGCCTTGAAACTCTGCGTCGGGTTCTGTGATTCATCCTTGATCCAGAGCTCCGATAGGCCAACTGCGCTACCGAATCTTGCGGCCCTAAGCAGCGGTGTCCCGCCCTCGCCAAGCGAAACCGGCTCAACACCATCGGGCAGGGGCAACACTTCGCGATAACGCCATAATGATTTCTCTCGTGGGGCCAGAGTCTCGCGCCTAAGTCTTCGACCTGCCGCAGCAAGATCGTAAATCGCAAAAAGCGGTTTGTGGCAAGAGGTGCAGAGATTCTGCAGACGCGACGAATCGTGCCGGAGGTGACACGCGCTGCATTCGAGGTGGGTTACAAACATCGAAAGAAGTATTGTCCGCAGATTACGCAGATTTGCTGTTTCTTGATTTCTTAATCTGCAACAATCTGCGAAATCTGTGGACGATTCATCCGCAACCATGAGTCGAGCTGTCTCTTCAGTGCGGCCATGGTATCGGCCATCGCTCACGACGCAGATCATGATCGGGCTGATCATTGGCGGATTGATCGGCTGGCTGCGGCCCGATTGGGGAAACGCGGTTTATTTCTTGCGCGACATTTTCATTAACCTGATCAAATCCATCATCGCGCCACTCGTGTTCTCGACGATCGTAGTCGGAATCGCCGGCGCGGGTGCGTTGAAAAAAGTCGGGTGCATGGGAATCAAGGCGCTCATTTATTTCGAAATTGTCACGACCGCGGCATTGTTCATCGGACTAGCGGTGGTGAATTTCATCAAGCCTGGCGCGGGTGTCGTGCTCGCGGCGACGAACATCGACATCGTTAAAACCATCGAGCAAAGCCATCCGAAAACTTTGGTCGAAACGATCGTGCATGCGTTTCCCTCGAGCGTGATCGAAGCAATGGTGCGCGGCGATGTTTTGCAGATCGTCGCATTCAGCGTGCTCTTCGCGCTCGCCGTGTCAGCAGTTGGCGAAAAAGGAAAACCAATCATCCGGGCCATGGAGAGCCTCGCCCAGGTCATGTTCAAGTTTACGAATTACGTGATGCTGTTTGCGCCGATCGGCGTGGGCGCGGCGATGGCGCACACCATTGGCACGCAGGGTCCGGGCGTGTTGGTGAATCTCGGCAAATTGATCGGCTCGCTTTATCTGGCTCTCGTGATTTTCATCTTGTTAATTTTTGGACTGGTGATTTGGATCGTGCGGATTCCGTTGCGGCAATTTGTCATGGCGGTGCGCGAGCCTGCAGCGCTCGCATTCGCGACCACGAGCAGCGAATCGGCATTGCCGAAAGCGATGGAATCGATGGAGCGTTTCGGCGTGCCGCCGCGCATCGTCGGCTTCGTCATGCCGACCGGCTATTCGTTCAATCTCACAGGATCGACGTTATACCTGGCAGTGGCCTCGGTTTTCGTCGCGCAAGCGGCTGAGACGACAATAGGATGGCACATGTCGTTAGGCCAACAGATCACGATGATGTTGACGTTGATGCTGACTTCCAAGGGCGTGGCTGGCGTGCCGCGGGCATCACTTGTTATTTTGCTGGCGACATTGAATTCGTTTGTGCCGTCGGGACTGGGACCGATCGGTGTGGCGATTATTTTCGGCGTGGATGAATTGATGGATATGGGCCGCACATGCGTGAATGTGATCGGCAATTGTCTAGCGACTGTGGTCGTCGCGCGCTGGGAAAAAGAATTCGATGAAAGCCGCGCACGCGTTTTTGGGACGGCGGGCGAAGCGGAATTGGATTTGAAATCTGGCGACGTCGCCTTCGCCGACGCAGCCGCCCAAGGTGACTAAGATCGAAAATCGTAACTCCATCCTACCCGCGAACCCGATGGCTGGCGAACAGGGGAAACAAAAAACTAAAAGGTTACAAGCTTGTTACTTTTACGAATCGCTTTCGGTAAGCGGGCGGATTCCATTGAAAACAGGCCACTTTTTCATAAGAAAATAGGAGTTGACGGATAAGCTGTCACCACTGAAGATCGCGAACTTCCCTATCATCCAAATCTATGAAAAAAAACCTCGCACTATTCTTAATATTCTCTTCGATTGGCTTGAGCGTTATTGCTTTTGGCGTCGGCGGATCGGCAACGACTCGACCTAACCCAAACGCGGATTCCTTTGCTCAAGGCCCAACAGAAGATACATCAAGCGTGGTCGTCCAACTCAAGGGCGATCCGCTAAGCACGTATTCCGCCACCAAACCAGCTCCGGGCAAGAAAATCGATTTCAACAGTAACACCGTAAAATCGTACCGCGCCCAACTCGCGGCGGGACGCAACGATTTCAGAAATTGGCTGCGAGCCAACGCGCCGCAAGCGAAAATAAGTAGTCAGTACGATATTTCACTCAACGCGGTCGCCGTGCAACTCAACGGGACGTCGTTGGAGACGATTGCAGGCGCGCCGATGGTGCAACAGGTTCAGTACAACGCCCTTTACCATCCCAACCTGAGTGAGAGCTATAAGATCATTAACGCTACGGGCGCCTGGACCGCCGCAGGCGGCAGATCCGTCGCCGGGTCGGGCATCAAGATCGGAGACATCGACACGGGGGTCGACGAGACGCACCCCTTCTTCGATCCAACAGGCTTCAGCTACCCGGCCGGGTTTCCCAAGTGCGACGCAGCGGATAGCACTTCGCACCACCCAGACCAAGACTGCAAATACGTCTCGCCAAAAGTCATTGTTGCCAAAGTCTTCTACAACAAGGCCAAACAGCAGGGCCTTGACGCCCAGGCGATCCAAGATCATGGGACGCACACCGCTGGGGATGCCGCGGGCGTGACTGGCAAGACTGCGGTGGTGAATGGCGTGAGCATCGATGACATATCTGGGATCGCGCCGGGCGCGTTCCTAGGTAACTACAACGTCTTCCCAGGCGAGGTTCTCAACGCCCGCAGCGAGGACATCCTCAACGCAGTCGATGCCGCGATCGCCGACGGCATGGATGTGCTCAACCTGTCGCTCGGTGGGTTGCGGCCCAACTCGTCCGGCAGGGACGTTCTCTCGATCGGTCTAGACAATGCGGTCGATGCTGGCCTCGTTGTTGCCGTGGCCGCCGGCAACAGCGGTCCCGGGGCTGGTACTCTGGAATCACCCGGCCGGGCGCCCAAAGTCATTACCGTCGGTGCGAGCACGAACCAGCATTTCGTCGGCCAACCGTTCACCTATCCGGCGAGCGGCGGGACAACGATCGGTGCGGCTGTCGGAGATTTTCCCGCCCTTCCCACCGCCTCGTATGATCTTTTCGACACGCACAGCACTGCTTGCACCAGCGTCGATCCAGGCGCTTCAGGCAAGCTGGCGATAGTCGACCGCGGGACTTGCACGTTCAGCACAAAGGTGCGCAACGCGATCGCGGTCGGCGCTGTGGGTGTGCTTGTGATTAACAATGTCGCGGGTGATCCGATCGCCATGGCAAAAGACGGGCTGGGCGGCGACAACCTGCCAGCAGTTATGATTGGCAAGAACGACGGGGCAGCGTTGCGAGCATCCGGAGAAACCACCGCGTCGGCGGTCGAGACGTTCCAAGAATTCATCACGCCGGACAACAAGGACATTTTGGCTGGCTTTAGCAGCCAGGGCCCGACGACGCCGGACGTACTCATCAAGCCCGATCTCACTTCGGTGGGCGTCAACGTCCTCAGCTCGATCACGTGCGTTGGCAAGCCCGACACCTGCCCGGGCGATGGAACCGGATGGGCCTTCTTCAGCGGCACGTCGATGTCGACGCCGCACATTGCTGGTTCAGCGGCTGTGCTCCTGGGTCTCAACCCGTCATGGTCGCCCGCACAAGTCAAGTCAGCGCTCGTTAACCGCGCCGACTTGGTGATCAAAGACTCATTGACTGGCACGCACGACATCGGTCCGACAGCCCAAGGCGCCGGTCGCGAGAACCTTTCCGTAGCGGCGGACGCGACAACGTGGCTAGATCCCGTCTCAGCGAGTTTTGGGAAAGTGGCCGTAGGCCATCCGACCTCGTTTACCATGACACTATACAACCCCACCGGCAGCGACCAGACGTTCAGCGTCTCGACGACGAAGTTCACCCCGGATACCTTCGGGGGCACTGTCCCCAGCATTTACGATGCTGGGACCCTGAGCGCTGGCGATAGCCGGATTACCGTCCCGTCTAGTGTGACCGTGCCGGCCAACGGTTCGACCACGTTGACGGTGAGTGTCAATGCGGCTCACGGCGATGTGGTCCAAGGTTGGATCAACCTCGATGGCGCTGGATCGAACGATCTGCACTTCGCCTACTACGCGGTCGTAGGCCAATAAGAGCGATAAAAATCGTAAGATAGTTCTACGAAACAGGGGCGCGGATAAAAACCGCGTCCCTGTTTTTTTGCTCGGGCGAGATGCAAGATCGACAACGTTGAATTGTTCCATTTCTCTCATTCCGAGCGAAGTCGAGGAATCTCTTACTGTAACAATTAGAGATGTCTCGACTCTGCTCGACATGACAAGTTGGTGGGACGAGGAGTAGTTGCATGCCAAGCCTGCACTCATTCACCGGAGCAACATATCTCCTGCAGATTCTCGTCTCGGCGTTTCTCGCCATTCTCTTCCTTCAATCGGGCCTTGACAAAGTTGTGGATCGGCGCGGTAACTTGGAGTGGCTGAAAGGACATTTCGCCAAAAGTCCGCTGGCGGGAACTGTGCCCGGGCTGCTTAGCGCGATCACGATCCTCGAAATTTCCGCCGGAGCTCTGAGCGCGATTGGGTGCGCCGTGATAATTTTTTCGCATGATTCCACGCTCGCGTTTTATGGGGCAGTGATTTCCGCCATCGCCATCGTCGCGCTCTTCTTCGGTCAACGGATGACCAAAGATTATGCTGGAGCGGCTGTGCTCGTTCCTTATTTTCTACTTGCTCTCAGCGCAATTTATCTCCTCGCGCAGCGGTGAATTAACCGCGCGGAAATTCGCGGACGGATTGGGGAAGTGCACGCCGCTGGCTTGCTGTTCGCAGGGCTAGTTCTTCACAATCTTTGGCGGGAAAAGCCAGAGCAGCCTTCCTCTACGCAAAGAAAGATCGATGTCGACCAGCGCGACGCCGGCCTTCGAAAGCTTAAGCGAGGCGCCAGTCAACGCGGAAATGGTTTTCGTAAAATCAGGTTCGTGACCAACGATCATCAAGCTTTCAACGGAGTGTTTGCTAATTATCCACTCTAGTTCCGCCGGCCCAAATCCAGGCGCAAGTCGCTGTTCTTCGCGGCACTCCACACCAAGATGTTCGGCTGCGATTTCTGCTGTCTGCGCAGCGCGCGGGAGTGGACTGGTCAAAATTAAGTCCGGTCGCACTTTAAGTCGTACAAGAAATGCGCCGACTTCGTGCATTTCTTTCTTACCGCGCTTGGTCAGAGGACGTTCGTCATCCGATTTTTTCCAGTCCGGCCAATCGGCTTCGCCATGTCTAAGGAAATAGAGCTTCATAATAATTTTATCCGCCTTTCTAAAGGATCTGCCATTTTGGCCGGCGCGTGCGCGGGTCCATCTGCCAGAGGCGCGTTCCGCCCAGGAACGCATTGCGATTATGTCCGCGTTCAACTCCCTGCGGAAGTTCATCCAATTTCTTGGCGTTTCCACCGCCCAGGACGATGTAATCGGCGATGAGTGATTTCTTCAACTGCACGAGCGCGTGCTCGACGTCGCGCCGCCAGGCTCTCTCACCGAGTCGGGCCAAGCCCGGTTTGCCAAGGTAATCTTCAATGATGCCGCCGTTGCGATACGGCAGATCCCCCAGTTCGAGCGGGAGGACGTAGTTGCTCCACACAAGGGCTGATCCAAGGCCGGTGCCGAGCCCGAGAAAGAGCATTCGGCGCCCGCGATAACTGCCAAGCGCCTGCATGGCTGCGTCGTTAATGATATGGACCGGTTTGCCAAACGCTTTCTCGAAATCAAATCCCACCCAGCCTTTGCCCAGATGTTTTGGCTCGGTCACGATCTGTCCATCGCGCACCGGGGATGGAAATCCCATCGAGATCGCGTCGAATTTCCAGTGGCTGACCAATGGTTTCATCTGCGCCACGATCGCGCGAGGCGTCAACTTCAGCCCGGATTTGAATTTTCGCTTTTCGCGACGCGAAATCATCAATTTGACGTTTGATCCGCCGACGTCGATGACGAGGATTTTTTTCTTCATCACTTCTTTGTGTCGGCGATTGAAGTAATCGGAGTCAATTTTTCGGCTGGCGCAGTGCGTTTCGGTTTAGGTGTTTTTTCTGCCAGGCGACGCGAGCGCTCCCGGAACTGCAACTGGGCCTGTTCGCGCGGCTCGGTACCTTCTGGCTTGAGGCGCCGGTAGCTCCCGTCCGGCTGCAGTTCACGCGCTTTCACCCGATCATGGAGAAATTTCGGCAGAACTAGGTCGATAATTTCGTCACGCAAATCAGGTTGCTCGACGGGAAAAGCAATTTCGACGCGCCGGAAAAAATTGCGCGGCATCCAATCGGCGCTGGAAAGAAACACCTCCCGTTGACCGGCATTCTCAAAATAATAAATCCGGCTATGCTCGAGAAACCGGCCAACAATGCTGAAGACGCGAATGTTGTCGCTCAATCCGGGGATTTTTGGTCGCAAGCAACAAATGCCCCGAACGATCAAATCAATGGTCACATCCGCGCAAGAAGCTTCGTAAAGCTTCTCGATCGTCTCCTGATCGACGAGATGATTAAGTTTAGCGATGACGCGGGCCGGTTTCCCCGCCAGCGCGTGATCGCGCTCGCGCTCGATCTTGCCGATCAGTCGTTTGTGGAGATCGAAAGGAGCGACGAGCAATTTTTTCAGACCGGGATAGCCGGCCAGACCAGTGAGTGTGTTGAAAACCACGGCCACCTCTTCGGTTAACTGCGGCTCACAGGTAAGCAGGCTAAAGTCAGTGTAAATGCGAGCGGTGCGCGGATGGTAATTGCCAGTGCCCAAATGAACGTAATGACGAATTCGATCGGCATCGCGTTTCACAATGAGGAGCGCTTTGCAATGCGTCTTTAAGCCGACTACGCCGTAAACTACGTGCGCGCCAGCTTCTTCCAGCTGCCGTGCCCATTGAATATTGGCAGCTTCGTCAAACCGGGCGCGTAACTCGACCAAAGCAGTGACCTGCTTCCCTGCTCCCGCCGCGTTAATCAGGGCCTGAACAATCGGAGAATCGCCGCTGGTGCGATAAAGGGTGATCTTGATCGCGAGCACCTGCGGATCCTGCGCAGCCTCTTCGATTAGTTCGACAACTGGATCGAAACTTTCGTAGGGATGATGCAGCAGCACGTCCCGACGGCGCATCACTTCAAAGATGTTCACATGCGGCGGGAGCGCCGGATCACGCGCCGGTAGGAATGGCCGGTCCCGGAAATTCGCGAACGCATCGTTCGTCACGAGCGGCATGAGATGGGTCATTGAAAGCGGGCCATCGACTTTGTACACGTCCGCTTCCGTCAGGTTGAAGAACTTGAGCAACAAGTCGCGGAAATCTTTCGGGCAATCGGCTTCTACTTCTAAACGCACGGCATTGCCGCGGCTGGAACGCCGCAGTTCTTGTTCAATCGTGCGCAAAAGATTTTCCGCTTCCTCCTCGTCGATGTAGAGATCGCTGTTTCGGGTGACGCGGAACGCGTGGACGCCGTCGAGGATAAGGCCCGGAAACAACTCGCCAATGTGCTGCTTGATGAGGGAAGCGAGGTAAATGTACACCCAAGGTTCGTCGTCGCCCTTGCCGCGCGGCATCGCGATCAGGCGCGGAAGCACGCGCGGCACCTGTACAATTGCATGAAGCTGCTCCCCGCCTCGCTGGGTCTTGGCGCGGATAAGGAGGTTGTGGCTCTTGTTCAAGAGCTGCGGAAACGGGTGACTGGCGTCGACGGCCAGCGGCGTCAGCATCGGAAAAACTTCCTCTTGAAAATACTTGTGCATCCAGGCGGCGCGTTTTGCGCTCAGTTCGGTCATCTTGGGAATTCGGATGCCATTTTTCGCGAGCAGCGGAAGCAGTTCGTCGTTCCACAGTGAGTACTCCGCTGCCACCAATTCGCGCACCACGCGCTGAATGTTGTTGAATGTCTCCGTCGGGCTTAACCCATCCGGGCTCACGTCGCTTGTCTCGCTTTCGATCTGCTGCTTGATCCCTGCGACGCGGATCTCGAAAAACTCATCCAGGTTCGAGCTGAAGATGGTGAGAAATTTTACCCGCTCGATGAGCGGCTGCGTCGCATCCTGTGCTTCTTCGAGAACGCGACGATTGAACTCGAGCCAGCTCAACTCGCGGTTGATGAAATTCCGCGGATCGGAACAACGATTTGCTGTGGGTACATCCTCCCGCACGAGCTCGATCCCGGCGGAGGGCTCGTCGGCAACACTGGTCTTGGCAACAGCTGTAGGCATTTACCTCTTTGTTGAATGCGTGACTGAAAAACGACCACCCACGAAATTCAAGCAACCACTGCTTGAAAAATTAGGCAAGAGCCAGACACACTGCCACCGGGCGCGTTATGTCGTGGTCGCGAGAGTTTGATGTCGGATGTCCTCGGCGGCGGCGGCATAAACTGCCTCCTCGGCAATATTGGTGGCGTGATCGCCTACGCGTTCGAGGCAACGGCCAACGAAAATCAAATTCAAGTAGCCCCGCAACTGCTCCGGATCCTGCGCCATCCGCTCAATTAATTTGCGACTGGCCGAGTGGTTCAACTCATCCAGCTTTTCATCGCGCGCAACGACCGCGCGTCCGAGATCGACATCCTCACGCACGAAGGCATCCACACTGTCCCTAAACATCCACATGGCCTGCTCGTACAGCGGCCGGATCAATTCGACCTCGGCTAACGGCGGATGCTGATTTAACTTCCGCGCGCGTCGCGCAATCGTTGTCGCCTGATCGGCCATTCGCTCCAGATTCGATGAAAGCTTCATGGCGGCAACGACACGGCGCAGATCGGAGGCTACCGGCTGAAACCGCAACAAAATTGCCACGCCATCCTTATCGATCTGCATCTCGAGCTGATCGATCTCTTCATCGTCGGCGATCGCATTCGCGCAAAGATCGTCGTCGCGATCGAACAAGCCTTTCATCGCCCGCTCTAAACTCCGCTCGGTCAGGCTGGACATCATCAGGACGTTATTGCGCAGCGACGCCAGCGCCTCGTCAAATGTGCCGAGAATATGTCTTGAGGCGATCATCGATTGTCAATTTAATCTTACTCTTCCTCTGTTCTTGCGGGCAAGGGAGCGCTTGCCCTACAATCATCAGCCAAATCGGCCAGTAATATAGTCTTCCGTTTGGCGCTCGCTCGGATTTGTAAAAATTTTCGTGGTCGGCCCAAACTCGATCAGCTTTCCAAGATAAAAGAAAGCCGTGTAATCGGAGATGCGTCCGGCCTGTTGCATGTTGTGCGTTACCGTTACGATCGTGTATTGGGTTTTGAGCTCGTAGATCAATTCCTCGATCTTGGCTGTGGCGATCGGATCAAGCGCCGAACAGGGCTCATCCATTAAAAGCACTTCCGGTTGCACCGCGAGCGCGCGCGCGATGCAAAGCCTCTGCTGCTGGCCGCCGGAGAGGCTTGTCCCCGGCTTATGCAAATCGTCTTTTACCTCATCCCAAAGCGCGGCCATGCGAAGCGATTTTTCCAGACGTTCATTAAGGAATTTTTGGTTGTGCGCTCCGTTCAATCGCAAGCCAATAACGACATTCTCGCCAATCGACATCGTCGGAAACGGATTCGATTTTTGGAAGACCATGCCGACTCGGCGGCGAACGATCGCCGGATCGATGGTGCTCGAATAGAGATCCTGGCCCTGAAGGAGCACGCGCCCCTCGATACGCGTCTTCGGCACCAGCTCGTGCATCCGGTTGAGACAACGAATAAAAGTCGATTTTCCGCAACCGCTAGGCCCAATGATCGCAGTGACCGCGTTCGACGCGATGTCGAGCGTCACATCACTAATGGCGCGTTTCTGGCCGTACCAGATCGAAAGATTCTTCACCGCGAAAGTCAACGGTGGCGCAGGCTCGGCGGTTGGGGGAGGCTCGGCTCGCCTTTCGACACGTTCGACGACGGTTGGATCCGGATTTGCCATAAGTAAATTATCCATTCGCCAAAAAAAACTAAACGACCGACGCCGTTCGCTGCCGGGTCAGGATTCTTACTATCACATTAACGCAAAAAATTCCGGTGACCAGCACGAGAGCACCGGCCCAGGCTTGGCGATGCCAATCGTCGTAGGGCGAGATGGCGTAAGTAAAAATCTGTAGCGGGAGCGCGGCGATCGGCTGACTCAAACTGTGATTCCAAAAGCGGTTCCCAAAAGCGGTGAAAAGCAGCGGCGCGGTCTCGCCGCCGACCCGTGCCAACGCCAGCAGAATGCCAGTGATAATCCCCTTGGACGCTGTCTTCATTACGATGTGCACGATCGTTTTCCAGCGAGCGACACCGAGGGCGAGGGCAGCCTCACGATATCCGTTTGGCACCAGCAGAATCACTTCCTCAGTCGTGCGCAGAATGAGCGGGATCATGATCAAGCCCAATGCGAGACCGCCGGCGTAAGCGGAGAAGCCTTTGAAACGCAACACAACAAGCCCGTACACGACAACGCCCCACGTGATCGATGGAACGCCGTTAAGCACGTCGGCGACAAAACGCAGCACCCAATTCACGCGGGCCGGCCCGTATTCAGCAAGATAAACCCCGCCCAACACGCCAATTGGGATTCCAATGATCGACGCAAGTGCGAGCAGCTCCAGTGATCCGACAATTGCGTTCACCATTCCGCCGCCCGCCTCACCAACCGGCTTCGGCAGATGCGTGAAAAAAGCCCAGTTCACTGAGCTCGCGCCGTTGACGAGAAGATGAAAAAAGACCAAAGCCAGCGGCGCGATCACCAGCAACGCGGAAACAAAGGTCGTCGTCGAAGCCAGCACATTCTTGACCTTGCGCCAGTGATGATTGTCTGCTCGGCTGGAATTCATCATTATTGCACGGCGCGCGTTGCCGATGTCGTCGTTGTCATGGTTTTGAGAAGAAGTTGGGCGATCAGGTTCACCAGAATCGTAACGCCGAAAAGGACCAGCCCGATCTCGAACAACGCTTCAAGATAAATGTCGGTGGTAGCTTCGGTAAACTCATTGGCGATTACGCTGGCAAGCGTGTAGCCGGACTTGAAAAGTGAAGCTGCGATCTGCGGCGTGTTGCCGATGACCATCGTAACCGCCATCGTTTCGCCCAGCGCACGCCCGAGACCGAGAATGACAGCGCCGAACAATCCTTTCCTGGCGTAACTCAGAACCGCGATCCGGGTCACCTCCCAGCGTGTGGCACCCAGTGCGTAGGCGGCCTCGCGTTGCAAATCTGGAACGCTGCGCAAAATTTCGCGCGAGACCGACGTGATGATTGGCAAAATCATAATGGCGATGATGATTCCGCCGGCGAGCATGCTGGTTCCGTAGATCGGCCCACTAAAGAATGGCGTCCACCCGAACACTCGTTTGAGCCATGGAAATGGATAATCTCGCAACCACGGGATCATGACAAAGATGCCCCACAACCCCAGGATTACGCTTGGGATTGCGGCCAGCATTTCAATCAAGGAAACGAGTGGCTGGCGAATCCAGAGCGGCGCAAGTTCCGTAAGATAAACCGCAGTCGCGATGCTCAATGGGACGGCAATGACCAAGGCGATCAGGGAAGAAACCAGTGTCCCGTAAATAAATGGGAGCGCGCCAAATTGCTCCGCGACCGGGTCCCAGGTGGACGTAGTGAGGAAATGGAATCCAAACTTTTGGATAGCCAGTGACGATCCAAGCCAGAGCTGCCATCCAGTCAGAATGACGAGCACGACCACCGCCATCGCCATCGTTAACGTGAGCCACTCGAACGCCTTGTCTCCAAAGCGCGAGGGGGGCGCCATCGCGCGGGCTACCGATCGCGGATCATCCGGTGCGACTGCTGGAGGTATGGCGATCTCCATGCGTCCTTACGTTACATTTTGATCTCGTCGATTCGCTTCAGAACGCGCTGCTGGACGCTCTCCGGCAGGGGCGCATATTGGAGATCCTTGGCCATTTTTTCGCCATCTGTCGCCGACCATTTTAGAAATTCCACCAGCTTCTTTCCTTTGGCTGCATCCTTCTGCTGCTGGTAAACGAGCAACCAAGTTGCGCCAGCGATTGGGTACGCGTCTCTGCCCGGCGAGTTCGTCATCGAGAAACGGAAGTCATCCGGAATCTCCGCCGCCGCCAGCGCAGCGGTGACCGATTCGAGCGTCGGTTTCACAAATTCGCCAGCTGCGTTCTTGATCTCAGCATACGGCATCTTGTTTTGGACTGCGTAGATCAACTCCACGTAACCAACCGCACCGGGCGTTTGCTTGATTTGGCCGGCCACGCCCTCATTGCCTTTGCCACCGACGCCGGTTGGCCAGTTCACCGAAGTATTTGTGCCCACCTTCGTCTTCCATTCTGGACTGATTTTGCTCAGGTAATCTGTCCAAATGTAGGTCGTCCCACTGCCATCGGAGCGGTGTACGACCACGATTTCCTGATCGGGCAAAGTGACTCCAGGATTCAGTGCCGTGATCTTCGGGTCATTCCATTTTTTGATCTGCCCCAAAAAAATCCCCGCAATCGTGTCCGCGTCGAATTTTAACGCCGGATTCCCAGGGAGATTGTAGGCCAGCACATCCGCGCCCGCGACGGTTGGGATATGGAGAAGTTTGCCGGGCGCCTTCGCCAGATTGTCGTCACTCATCGGTCCATCCGACGCGCCGAAATCGACTGTCTGAGCAAGGATTTGTTTCTGGCCTCCACCCGACCCAATCGATTGGTAATTAAATCGTACAGATGGATCAACCTTCGCGTATTCATCGAACCACTTCGAATAGATCGGATAGGGGAACGTCGCACCCGCGCCGTTAATCATCATCTGTGCTGAGGCGCTCGTACTTACTCCGGTTAAGAGCACAATCGCCAAAATTTTGCGGCCAATTTTGAGAGATTTCATAGTGCTCAGCCTGCCGCAGCGCTCGACGAAGCGTCAAAATCTTTAATGTTACTTTTGTGTGACAAGTTGGAAAACGACGAAGCACGAAGTCCGACGAAGGCGGGTCATTCGCGATTCCCGACCGGCAGCACCACGCGAATGGTCGTCCCGTGCCCGAGCTCGCTCTCAGCTTCCACGCGGCCGCCGTGCAATTGGGCGATATGTTTTACAATCGCGAGTCCGAGACCGGTACCGCCGAGCTCGCGACTGCGAGCTTTGTCAGCGCGATAGAAGCGTTCGAAAATCCGCGGCAAATCATCTTTGCCGATTCCAAGTCCGTTATCAGTAACGCTGAGAACCAGTTCAGAGCCGCGCTGCACCGCTCGCAGATCAATCTCCCCGTTTTCGCGCGAATATTTCACCGCGTTTTCCAGCAGATTGTAGAGCACTTCCCGTAACCGGGTTTCATCCGCGCGAAGCGTCGATCCGTCCGGCGCAAGATCGACAATCACTTTCAGATTCTTCGCGGCGAGTTTTTCTTTCCAATCACGAACGACGTTATTGAACAACTCCTCCACCCTTACAGCGCTGAGCTCCAGGTTTGCGTTGGATGATTCCAATCGCGCAAGGCTCAGCAGATCGTCGACCAGAAGCCCGAGCCGTTGGGAATGCCGTTCCATGATCGCAAGGATTCGTGCCAGTTCCTCTCGTGAAGTTTTCGCATTATCGAGCAACATCTCGATGTAGCCGCGCAAGATCGACAATGGAGTTCGTAACTCGTGCGAAACATTTGCGACAAAATCGCTTCGGATTTGATCCAGCCGCTTCAATTCTGTGATATCGTGAAAAAGTACGACCGCGCCGGTCGTTTCATCGACAGCTTGCTTGATTGGAACAGCGCTGACTTCGATGTGCCGCTCGCTGCTGGCTCGCGGATCGGCAAGGCTCAACTCGCTGCGCATTGCTTTGCCGGTGCGCAGCGTTTCCGCAATCAGCCAATCCAGCGTTGCATGACGCACAGTCTCAAGCAAAGGGACGCCGACGGCTGGGTTCCGCAATTCGAACAGTTTCTCGAACGGTCGGTTCATGAGCGTAATGCGGCCGCGCGCGTCAACCCCGAGCAGACCGTCCTGCATCGCGCCAAGAATCGTCTGGGTGCCGGATTCGCGCCCTGCGATCTGGCGATCAAGTTCCTGCTGGCGCGCAAAAATATTCTCCAGCGCCAGGCCAACGCGTTTCGATTCTGTCCCGCCATTAACTAGAAAAGTGCTCGGCCGTTGACTGTCCCTGATTCGCGCAACAAGCTGCTCGATTTGTTGCCACGGCGCGACCCATTTTCGCCAAACGACTACCGCCATCCCCGCGAACAGGACGCAGATTAGACCCAGAAGCAGCCACGACATCGCGCGTTAATGCTCCCGCAAGCGATAACCGAATCCGCGCACGCTTTCGATTACATCAGCGGCCTTGCCGAGTTTTTTTCGCAACCGCCGCACATGCGTATCAACCGTGCGCGTGTCGATGACGCTTTCGTAGCCCCAGACGTCGTTGAGCAAACGGTCGCGTGCCTGGACGCGGCCGCGTCGCTGCATGAGCGTCTGCAAAAGTTTAAATTCGAGGCTGGTGAGGTTGACTCGCTTGCCATTGACAGAAACTTGGTGGCGCGCCGCATCAATCCTAATCGGGCCGACCGCCAGATGTTCGTCCAGTTCTTTCGCATCGGCTCGGCGCATAATCGCCCCGATACGCAAAACCACTTCCCGTGGACTAAACGGCTTCGTCACATAGTCGTCAGCGCCAAATTCCAAGCCCACTATTCGGTCGATCTCTTCAGCCTTTGCGGTCAACATCATGATCGGAATTTGCCGCGTTGCAGGATCGCTTTTCAGGATTTTGCAAATCTCCAGCCCAGGCATTCTCGGCAACATGAGATCGAGGATAACAAAAGCCGGCTTTTCGCTGCGCGCTTTCTGTAACCCCGCAGCGCCATCGGTTGCTGTGGAGATCGTGAACCCTGCTTTACGCAGGCTAAGCGTGAGAAGATCGACGACATCGCGTTCGTCCTCGATGATCAAAATCCTCTTGCCGGGTGCTGCTTCCATTCGCAGCCGCTTTTATCGCCCGAAATGCCTCGATTCGCCAGCGGCGCTATCTTCAGCGCCGATTTTTCTGTTCGAGGTCCGGGCGAATTTCTGTAAAGTTGAAATCATCCCGCCCATGCTGGGGTGAATTCGCTTCAGAAAAAGAGCGGCTGTGCTTAGCTAAAAGGTTTGACATTCCTCGGCAGGATGCCTGCGCAAGTTATCGGGATCGGTAGAGCGCGCCAGCACGACTTGACGAACCGCTAATGCCGGAAAATTCGGCGCGGGCGTAAGTTTCGATTGCACTTGTGATTTCTCTTGGTCGCTCTTGTTCTGTGAGCAGTATCGGTGGAGTTTACTCATTCACGATCGGCGCCCGCTCTTCATGTCAGTTATTCGACTGTTCCTGTCGCGGCTTCTTTTAACGTCTCGGCGATCATCATTGATCCAAAAGTTTGCGGCACGCTCGCCTGCGTTGTACACAAAATTCCGGCGCGAATTGGAACTGGACCATTTTGTCGAATACCGCTGCGGCAACGACCCAGTTCCAGTGTTTTTGAAAATCGATATGGCGCCGTCTCAGCGCTTGACGCGACTAACGCACGATCCGACGCCGCTAAAGCTCGGGCCTCGTGCCGAGCGGATTTGGGATCGTTGCCGCGCCTCGTAGGGCGCTGATCAAGGGCCTCACGCCGCGTTGTGGAACCTTTCCGCCGCCGCCGCCGTGAACGTGAGGCAGCTACAACAGATTCGCTGGAGAAACGAGACCATTGTGTTTAAGTAGAAGGTTCGACGTTTCTCCTCAAGATGCCTGCTGAAGTCATCAAGATCAGTGGTGCGCGCCAGCACAATCTGAAGAACCTCCACCTGGATATCCCACGTGAGAAACTGGTGGTCATTACGGGGTTGAGCGGCTCGGGGAAATCGTCTCTCGCCTTCGATACGCTTTATGCCGAAGGGCAACGGCGTTACGTCGAAAGTCTCTCTGCTTACGCGCGGCAATTCCTCGATCAGATGGAAAAGCCGAATGTCGATTTCATCGAGGGTCTTTCCCCTGCCATCGCTATCGAGCAGCGCAGCGCCGGCGCGAATCCGAGATCGACAATCGCGACCACGACGGAAACGTACGATTATTTGCGCGTGCTTTATTCGGCAGTCGGTCAGCCGCATGATCCGCTGACGGGGCGACCACTTAACCGGCAAACGCCCCAACAGATCGTCGATCAAATTCTCGCCAACGAGCCGCAGACAAAAATCATCGTGGTCGCGCCGTTGATTGAAAACCAGCCGGGCGAATTCCGGGACGTTATCGAAAAGATCAAGCGCGAAGGATTCGTTCGTGTGCGGATTGATGGCCAAATCATCGAGCTGGATCGCTCGCAGCCGATCCGGCTAAAGAAAAATGAGCGCCACACCATTGAGGCGGTGGTCGATCGGCTGGTTGTGCGCGATGGAATCCGCGTTCGCCTCACTGATTCAATTGAGACTGCACTGAGGTGGGGCGGGAACCGCGTCGTCGTCTTGTGGCAACGACTCGGTGATGGAGAAAAGGAGAAGTGGAGTAGTGAGAAATCCAGAGCCACGGCATTCCACCACTCCAGCACTCCAACAAGCGAGTGGGAAGAAGTCCGTTACTCGACTGACTACGGAAACGCGGAGACCGGATTCACGCTCGGGGAGCTCACTCCGAAACATTTCTCGTTCAACAGTCATCTGGGCGCCTGCCCGGCCTGCCACGGCTTGGGGACACAACTAATTGTCGATCCTGACTTGATGATTTCGGATGCGAGCAAAACGCTTGCCCAAGGGGCGATCACGCCGTGGCGGCGCGGGACGAAACGAATGCAGGCATATTACCGCCATCTGCAAAGGGCGCTGGTGAAACATTTCCAGGTCGATGAAGACGTGCCGTTTGCCGATTTACCTAGCGAATTTAAGAAAGCGCTTTACTTCGGCACAAATGGCGAACCAGTGGAGATGAACTTGGGCGGTAACGACAGGAAGAAAGTTGCAAAGCCGTTTGAAGGCCTCGTGCCGCAAATGCAGCGACTCTATGAGGAGACCCAAAGCGAGTTTACGCGCAATCGCATCCGCGCGTTTATGACACGCGAGCCCTGCAAAGTTTGCAGCGGCGCAAGACTTAAACCGGAGATTCTCGCGGTTACCATAAAACATCAAAATCAACGCCAATTGAACATACATCAATTCAGTGAACAAACGATTGAAGCGGCCGCACGGTTTATGGATGCCCTCGACCTGACTGCGCAGCAACGAGCGATTGTGACTGACGTTGTGCGGGAAATTCGATCACGCTTGCAATTTCTCCTCGAAGTCGGGCTCGGTTATCTCACGCTCAATCGCGAGAGCGGCACCCTTTCCGGTGGCGAAGCACAACGAATCCGGCTGGCGACGCAGATCGGCTCTGGTCTGGCTGGCGTTCTTTACATTTTGGACGAGCCGAGCATCGGTTTACACCAACGCGACAATGCGCGTTTGCTCGGAACCCTGCGGCGACTGCGCGATCTCGGCAATTCCGTCATTGTGGTTGAGCACGATGAAGAAACGATTCGGGCCGCGGACCACATTGTTGATCTTGGCCCGGGCGCAGGCCCGCGCGGCGGTGAAATTGTTGCTCAAGGCAGCATCGGGGAAGTTCTTCGCGCCAAAAATTCTCTGACAGCGGATTATCTCTCTGGACGCGCGCGCATTGCGATTCCGAAACAGCGCGTCAACCCACGATCTATCCCGCGCCGGCCATCAACCAATAACGACTCCGATGGGTGGCTCGCGGTGGTAGGCGCGAGTGAAAACAATCTTAAGAAAATCGATGTCGCTTTCCCTCTTGGCTGTCTCACCTGTGTGACTGGTGTCTCGGGCAGCGGTAAATCCACCCTGGTGGATGACATTTTGCGGCGCGCTCTGTTTCGGCATTTTTACAGTTCAAAAGAAAAACCTGGCGCCTATCGAGCGATTCGCGGGGTGGAACAGATTGATAAAGGGATCGTCATCGACCAAAGCGCGATTGGCCGGACGCCTCGTTCCAATCCAGTCACCTACACCGGTGCGTTCGCGCCGATCCGCGAATTGTTCAGTCGACTCCCCGCAGCACGGGTGCGGGGTTATGACGCGGGGCGTTTCAGCTTCAATGTCAAAGGTGGCCGCTGCGAAAATTGTGAAGGCGGTGGATTGATCAAAATCGAGATGCACTTTTTGCCGGACGTTTACGTCGAATGCGAAGTGTGCCATGGCAAACGCTATAACCGCGAGACGCTTGAGATTACTTACAAAGGGAAGAACATTGCCGACGTTCTCGATCTGACAGTGGATGAAGGGGCGCGGTTTTTCCGCAATGTGTCGAGCGTTTCGGAAAAGTTAAATTCGTTGCTGGACGTGGGTCTCGGTTATCTGCGGCTTGGTCAGGCCGGAACGACTCTTTCCGGGGGAGAAGCGCAACGCGTCAAACTCGCAACGGAACTCGCAAAAAGGGCAACCGGCCGTACCGTTTACATTCTCGATGAACCAACGACTGGACTGCACTTCGCCGATATCGAGAAATTGTTGCAGGTATTGATGAAACTGCGCAACGCGGGCAACACGCTGATTGTGATTGAACATAATCTGGAGATGATTAAGTGCGCAGATTGGATCATTGATCTGGGCCCTGAAGGTGGCGAAGAGGGAGGCGAGATAGTCGGGGCGGGGCCGCCGGAGGAGATTGTCGACCTTCCAGCCAGTCACACGGGAAGATATTTGCGACCGCTTCTGGAGAAGAGATGAAAATATTCAGTGTCTATCAGATGGGACGCATGGGCCTTATTGGATTCTCGATCTTGCTTTCGCAATTGGCGCGCGCTGACATTTCGGCCGAGCTTGCCGAAGCCAGCGCGCCGCTTGCAGAGGGCGTGCCGGAGGTTGCGGTCGCGCGCTTGGAAGCGTTGGTGAACAAAAATCTGCCCGATCCAGAGTGGCGCGCAGTCACGGAAAAACTTGCCGAGGCAGAGGTCGCGGCAAGGCAGCCAGAGGAGGTCCTCGTGTTACTGGCGGATTCGCGGCTGCGCGACATTCCATGGGCAAAGTTTTGGCGCGCCCAAGCCTTCGCCTGCCTGCATCGATGGGCTGACGCGCTACCGCTTTACGAAGAACTGGCGGCGGATCGGAGTTTGCCCCTTCACGGGCCAGCAACTTTTGGGGCCGCGGAAATGCTGCGCGCGTTCGGAAGACGGGATGAAGCGCTGACAAAACTCACCGTTCTCCTGTACGACAAAGAATGGGCTATCCGAGCGCAGCTCCGATCAGCCGAATTGTACATCGATAGGGCCGACGCCATCAATGCGCGCCGCGTTCTGGATGAGATGCGAGCAAAATCGGTTGCGGACCGGACGGAGCGGCGACTTTTGCGTGGACGGCTGGAGCTCATTTTGCAACGGCCGGAGAGAGCAATCGGTATATTTCAAGCGCTTCTGAAGAAACCGGAGGGTGCGCCTCATGCCACCTTGATGGCGGCACTCTTCGGCATTGCCGATGCGCACCTGCAATTAAAAACGCCGGAAGCCGGGGATGATGTCATTGAGCAGTTTATCGATAATCATCCGGCGGACCCGGACCTGCCTGTCCTTTTTGCAAAATTAGACGAGCTCTATCGCGCGGAGCACAGACCATCACGCAACGGGCTGGAGAAATGGGTGCGCAATCCCGAACAGCCACGGCGAACATTCGCGCGATGGTATCTTGCTCGGCTCGAAATTCGGGCCGGGCGCCGAGAGCGAGCTCGGCAATTGTTTAACGATCTGCGCCGCACTGACGTACAATCGCCGGCGATCGCGCCTGCTCTCTTCGAGTTTGCGCAACTCGAAGTGGAGGATCAGTATTTCGACGAGGCGACCGCGATTCTGGGTGATGCACGCTTGCTCCATCCGGAACCGTCCTTGCTCGATCGAATCAATCTGCTCTTCGCGCAAGCGCAGTATCTCGCGAAGAGATTTGAGGCGGCGACGACAGCATTTGAACAAATCGCACATTCCACTTCACCATGGGCGAAGGTTGCGCTGTTTAATGCGTCCACCGGTTGGCTGCAACTTGGCGATCACGCCCGTTTTTTGACCGATTACAACGAGCTTGAAAAACAGGGCGGCGACGAAGAATCGCGCGCCAGCTTGCGATTAGAGGAAGGCTTGATGCAAGCTGCCAAAGGCGACAAGAAAGCAGCAGAATCGCTGCAGCGATTTATTCGCGATTTTCCTAAAAATCCTCGTGTCTCTGAGGCTTGGGTTAGCCTGGCCGAACTGGCCTTCCATTTCTCGCCGCCGCGCCTTGATGAAGCACGCAGGAATCTGTCGCGCGCGGCCGACGCGAAGCCGACAGCAGCGGCGGCGGAACGCGCCGATTATCTGATGATCTGGATTGAGGACTCAGCTGGTGGGAACGAGGCCAAAGTCATCGAGCTTGCGAAGCGTTTTGTTGAGCAATATGGAGCCTCGCCATTTACTTCGGAGGTCCGAATGAAATTAGCGGAGATTTATTACCGGCACCAGGATTTCGCAAACGCACAGACGCAGTTCGAAATTCTCGCACAGCACGATCCGGATAATCCACTTGGCGAAAAAGCTCTCTTTTTTGCGGCGGAATCGGCCATGTCGAGCATGGGTGAACATTCGCTCGATCAGGCGATCGTCCTGTTTGATCAGGTCGTGCGACTGAATGGCGAACTGCGATGGGCTGCCCGCAATGAACAGGCTGTCATCGAGCGAAAGCTGGGGAAGCCACAGGATGCTCTCGTGCTATACGATGAAGTTCTGAAGAGCGAGGCTGGGCCGCCTGAGAAACGTGAGGCGCTTTGCGGGAAAGGGGACATTTTTTTCGAGTTGGGCGGAAGCGACCCGATTAATTACCAACGCGCAATCGAAATCTATGGCCAGCTAGCATCCGACCAAAACGGGCCGATTCACTGGCGGAACCAGGCGCTTTTCAAAAAAGCTCTGTGCCTGGAAAAGAAAGGCGATCGAACTTCGGCTCTCGCGACCTTTTACAAGGTGCTGGAGGATGAGGCCCGCCCGGATCGGAGGCGCGAGATATTCTGGTATTACAAAGCCGGATTTAACGCGGCGCGGCTATTGGAGGACGAGTCAAAGTGGGAATCTGCTGCTGCCATCTACGAAAAACTGGTGGCCGCCGAGGGGAGTCGGAGCGAAGAAGCAAAAGCGCGTCTCAACCATCTGCGTCTGGAACATTTTCTTTGGACGGATTGATTTGGGATGGCCGAAAGGGTCGTTTTTCTGTCCTGACGCCGCTTGGAATAAGCTTGCAAAAATTCGGAACGGGGGAAGAATCAAGGCATGAAAACAGGAAGCAGGTTCAGTCGCGCATGCGGCTGGCCGGTTCGATGTGCAAGTGTCGTGCTCGTGCTCGCATTTTGCGCATCGGCATATGCGGATCCGAGCAAAAACGTGGTCCTGCCCGTAACACAACAGTCGGCCACGAAGACCGCGAGGAAGATGTGCTACGTTGTGGAAGGAGGCTCCGCCATCCCGCAACCTTGCACACGGCTCGCCGCAATTCCGACCACCGCCACCCCGATGATAATTTTCGGGCACGCGACGACTAGATAAAATAAGTTCCGGCAAAAACTGGGTTCGCCGAAAGGGCGCGCTGCCTAACATGGCAGCGCTAGGAGGTTTTTGTTTTTTCTTTCCAAGACATTAGTCCACGCAGCCGCGCGCCGACTTTTTCGATCGGGTGCTTTTCCGCTTGGCGGAGCAAGCTCGCATAGCGTACTCGGTCGCTTCTCATTTCTTGAATAAAATTGCGCGCGAATCTTCCTGACCGGATATCCCGCAGCGCCGATCTCATGTGCGTTTGCACCGTTTGATCGATGATTTTTGGGCCGATTGTCAACTCGCCCCATTTCGCGGTATCGGAAATCAATCTGCGCATCCCCGCAATGCCCTCTTCGTAGATAAGATCTACAATAAACTTGAGTTCGTGCAGACATTCGAAATAAGCAAGCTCGGGCGGATACCCCGCGTCAACGAGAGTTTCAAAGCCAGCGCGAATCAGCGCGCTTGTGCCGCCGCAAAGTACTGCTTGCTCGCCAAAAAGATCGGTCTCCGTTTCCTCCCGAAAAGTCGTTTCTAGCACGCCGGCACGTGTGCAGCCGATTCCTTTTGCCCAAGCCAACGCCGTTTGCCTGGCGTGCCGGCTGGGATTTTGATGAATTGCGATCAGCGCAGGCGCGCCACGTCCTCTCAGAAATTCCCGGCGCACCATTGGTCCGAGGCCTTTGGGCGCGACCATCACAACATCGACATTCTTGGGTGGAACGATGGTGCGATAATAAATGGTAAAACCGTGTGCAAAGAGCAGCGTTTGGCCGGGACGCAAATTCGGAGCGATCTGTTCCGTGTAAATGGCAGGCATTTGCGTGTCTGAGAGCGCGAGAAAAATAATGTCCCCGCGTTGCGCTGCTTCTGCTGTGCCGAGAACGACGAGACCACTTCGCCTGGCGCGCGCATGGGACTTGCTGCCAGGATAAAGTCCAACAATTACCTTAATCCCGCTGTCCCTTAGATTGAGAGCGTGAGCCCGGCCTTGCGCGCCGAAGCCGATCACCGCGCATGTCCTGCCCTTCAGCCAGCGAAGATCGACATCTTTGTCGGTGTAAATGCGTGCGGCCAAATCTAGCTGGGGCGCTTAGCCAAATAGGACTTTGCCGTGGCGAGCAATGATTTGTCGTCATTGTCCGTCAGCCCGCTGAGAAAGTGACGGACTCGGCGGAAGGATTGGCGCAAGAATAGATCAGCGGCAGACTGATCTGGTGGGGCGGAGTCTCCATTTCGCCGTGCGAACTGAATCTCGGCATCCTGACGGCTGAGGACACAGGTTGAGGCAAAAAGATCCATTGCCGCTCCAGCAATCCGTTCTTGAACAAGCTGCATATCGAGGATCGGCTCGCGATAAGCGATCAACGCGCGATTGACGGCGAAATTAAAACGCCAAATGCAGCGGCCGAGCTGGCGCGCATGCGCGCGAAGCTGCTCGCTTTTAACAGGTACGTCAGGGACGCGAATAGCCGCGCCAAGGCGGTTCATCCCGGCAGTCCATGCTCTGCTGATCTGACCGCGGGATGGTTTCATCATGGTGTCGTAAATTTCCTTGAACTCCATTCCCGGCCCGCGCATGCCGACCAGCGCAACAAATGAGGTCAGCACTTCGTTACTGCCTTCGCCGATTTGGTTGATCCGTGCATCGCGCAGCATTCTCTCCAGAGGAAGATCAACAAAGTAAGCCGAGCCGCCATAAATCTGAAAAGCATCGTTGATCACTTCCCAAAGCCGCTCAGTCGTGAAGACTTTGAGCATGGCTGTCTCGATCATGTAATCCTCCAGTCCACGGTCGATGAGCGACGCCGTTATCGTGGTCATCGCTTCCATGGCGTAAGCGTCTGCCGCCATGCGCGCGATCTTCTTCTTGACGAGGTCGAATTCACCGAGCGTTTTATTGAACTGCTTGCGCGTATTCGCGTGGTCGATTGCCAGCCGCAAACACGTTTTGGCCGCGCCTGTACAACACGCGCCGAAAGTAGTCCGGCCAAAATCGAGCACGGTCAGCGCCACTTTCAGTCCTTTGCCCATCGGTCCGAGGATATTCTCCTTTGGAACCTTGACGTCGCGCAACGCGAATCGTCCCGTGGCCGTGCCGCGAATTCCCATCTTCTGCATACGCGCATCGAGGACCGTGAAGCCGGGCATGTCGGGTGTGACGAGAAATGCCGTGATCGCCGTTTTGTCTGAGCCGGGCACCGGGGTGCGCGCCATCACGGTCAGTACGTGCGCGATCGCCGCATTGGTGATGTAACGCTTCTCCCCATTCAAAATGAAGTGCGCGCCGTCGTCAGTCGGACGAGCCTGCATTTGCACGTTTGCTGCATCGGAGCCTGCTTCCTGCTCGGTCAACGCGAATGCACCGAGCTGCTCGCCAGTTACTAATTTCGGAAGCCATTTCTGCTTTTGCTCGTGTGTCCCAAAAAGCAGCAACGCACGAATCCCGATGGAGTGATGCGCGTTTACGAAAACCGACGTGGATGCGCACCGACGTCCGATTTCCTCCAAGAGCTTACAGTTAGCCATTTGGGTAAAGCCCCGTCCGCCGTATTCCACTGGCGCAGTCGCACCGAGCACGCCGACGCGCCCAAGACCATCGATGACCTTGCGCGGAATATCTGCCTGTCGATCTATCTCCGCAGGATCGAGCTCATCGAGAAATTGCCGCAGTTCAGCCAGCGCCTTGTTCAACTCCGTCTGTTGCGCTGCCGGGATGCGTGGATAAGGCATCACCCAATCGGAAACGAAATGACCCTGGAAAAGCCCCTTGGCAAAACCAAGCGCCTGCGGCCCAGCGAAAAGCAGTTCCTCAGCCTGTTGGATTTCCTTTTGCCGTTGCGCGTCGAGTTTGTTCATTAAATCTGTCTCCAGAAAACAGCGGGCCACGCATTGTAGCCGTGCGCGTGCACGTGTCCAATTAGGCGCAGCTCAGTTCCGATTATTCAGCGTATTGGTGTTAGCCCGATTTCACGTCTGAAGTTGGCTGAGCGCGGGAACTCGGTAGAGACGCAAGTCCTCCTCGGTGAGTTCTTCGGGCGGGACGAGGTGGTAGTGGCGCTCTGTTCTGATGCGAATGCCATCCGACGTTGTTTCAAATTCGAAAAGCGCGATTAAATCAGATTGAATGAATTGCGCCCCCAATGGCCGACAGACTGCATCTCTGAACTTCGCG
>Ga0209690_1000147_pt1 | contig 33493 bp, 36 predicted proteins | sample GraSoiAngelo_150_FD_186164 | JGI IMG/M metagenome (GOLD analysis project Ga0209690, IMG submission 186164) | Grasslands soil microbial communities from the Angelo Coastal Reserve, California, USA - 14_1009_09_40cm (SPAdes) (version 2) | ecosystem: Environmental > Terrestrial > Soil > Grasslands ... | reverse complement strand
AGCTCCGCGCCACGTCGAACCGGACCTCGGCGGCAAGCAGGCCGAGCGCGGCCGTGACACCGGCGGCCGCAGGGAGAATCACGCGCGGGATGCCGAGGGCCCGGGCAAGGCGGCAGCCGTGCACCGGACCCGAGCCGCCGAAGGCGACGAACGTCAGATCGCGCGGGTCGCGGCCGCGCTCGATCGAGACGACGCGCGTCGCCAGCTCCATGTTGGTGTTGACGATCATATGGATCCCCCACGCCGCGTCCTCGAGCGCCAGGCCGAGCGGCCGCGCGACCTTCTCGTCGATCGCGCGCGCTGCCGCCCGCGGCTGGAGCGTGATCGAGCCGCCCGCGAAGTAGTCGGGGTTGATGTAGCCGAGCACCACGTTCGCGTCGGTGACTGTGGGCTCGGCGCCGCCGCGCCCGTAGCAGGCGGGCCCGGGCACCGACGACGCGCTCTCCGGGCCCACGGCGATCACGCCGAGCCGGGCGCGGGCGATCGAGCCGCCGCCCGCGCCGATCTCGACGAGGTCGATCGCCTGGATGTTCACGGGCAGCCCGCTGCCCGGGGCGTTGTCGACACGATGGAGCTCGAACGCGGTCGTCGTGTAGGGCCGCCCCTTCTCGATCAGCGCGAGCTTGGCGGTGGTGCCGCCCATGTCGAACGCGATCAGATCGCGGTGGCCCACGAGCTCGCCGTACACTCCCGCCATCAGGGCGCCCGCGGCGGGACCCGACTCGATCATCCGCACCGGGTAGCGCTGCATCGCCTCCGCCGTCGCGACACCGCCCGAGGACTGCATGACGAAGAGCCGGCCGCGATAACCGCGCTCCGTCATGGCGGCGGCGAGCCCGCGCAGGTACTCGCGCACGGCCGTCATCACGTAGGCGTTCACCACGGTCGTCGAGGTCCGCTCGTACTCGCGGAAGGTCGGGGACACTTCGTGCGACATCGTGACGGTCACGTGCGGCGCCTCCCGGGCGACGAGCTCGGCCAGGCGCTTCTCGTGGACCGGATTCAGGTAGGCGTGCAGGAGGCAGATCGCGAGCGTCGTCACCCCGCGCGCGACGAGCTCCCGGATGACCCGACGGGCGTCCGCCTCGTCGAGCGGGCGCTCCACGGAGCCGTCCGCCAGGACGCGCTCGGCCACCTCGCCGATCAACCGGCGGGGGATCAGTGGCGCGGGCTTCTCGATCTGGAGGTCGTAGACCTGGTAGCGCTTCTCGCGTCCGATGATGAGCACATCCCGGAAGCCGCGCGTGGTGACGAGGCCGACGCCCTGCGCCTTGCGCTCGATGACGATGTTGGAGCCGAGCGTGGTTCCGTGGACCGCCAGAGCCACGTCGCGCCACTCGACGCCGCTCTTCGCGATCAGCTCGTCGAGCCCCGCCAGGCACGCCTCGGACGGGTCGGGGTAGGTCGTCAACATCTTCGCGATGTGGAGCTCCCCCGACGGCGATTGCAGCACGAAGTCGGTGAACGTCCCCCCGACGTCGAAGCCGATGCGGTAGGCCATCACGGTTGTGGCGGGGTCCGCGAGCCCGGCGCGCACGGTGGGTGGCCGGAGACGAGGTGCGCCCCGGCTCCGTTCCGCCAGCCGCTTCTCATTCCAGCGAGCCCCGGGGCCGGCATTCTAGCTCCGGCGTTCGGCCCTGGAGAGCACGAGGCGATAGGGGTAGCGCCGGGGCATCTGGTAGGTGATCGCGTATTCGACGGGCTCGCCGCTCACCGCAAAGTACGTGCGCTCGAAGCGCAGCAGCGGTGAGCGCGGCCGCACCTGGAGCAACTCGGCGATCGCTCGCGGCGCGAGGGCCGCGTCCACCACCTGCTCCATGAGCTTGATCGGCACGCCGAGCACGCGCTCGATCGCGCCGATGAGCGAGGTCTTCGAGAGGTCTTCGTCGGAGAGCGCCGTGCCGATCGTGAGCGGCACGTACGCCGTCACGTGCTGGAAGGGTCCGTTGTCCGCGTGGCGGACGCCGCTGATCCGATACACCGACGAGCGCGGCGGGAGACGCAGCGCCTGCGCGATGTTGGCCGGGACCGGGACGATTTCGCTCGCGACCAGCTTGAACCACGTCTCGTCGCCGAGCGCCATCATGTCGCCGACCGAGCCGATCACCCGAAGCTTCGGGTCGGCCCCGGCCGACGGCGTCGAGAAGGTGCCGCGCCCCGCGTGGCGGTAGAGAAGCCCTTCCTCCACGAGGACGTCGAGCGCCTGCCGGATGGTCGGCCGGCTCACCTTGAACCGCTTGCAGAACGCGTGCTCGGAGGAGATGCGCTCGCCCTCGCCGCGCAGGTCCTGGCGGATCGCGTCGGCGATCTGGAGATACCGGGGAATCCCGGGACGGTAGTTCACCCGCTGGGCCTCCGCTGTCAGGATGTCTAGACATCTAGCACCGTCGCCCCCGGGTCGTCAAATCGCCCGCTCGCGGCCCGCGCCTACGCCGGGGACGCGGGCGCCGCGCGGGCGAGCATCGCCAGCACCTCGTCGTCCGTCACGGGCGAGAAGTCGAGGTAGTACTGGCCGACGGCCTGGAATTCCGCGTCCACGACGAGGCTCACAAAGCGATCCGCGGCCCGCTCGAACTGGCGTGCAGCCTGCGCCGAGGCGCACGGCACGGCCACCGTGACGTCGCGCGGCCCGTGGCGGCGCGCGTACGCGAGTGCGACGCGCATGGTGAGGCCCGTGGCGAGGCCGTCGTCCACCAACACCACGCCGGGCCCCGGGAGGTGGGCGCCGAGGGGCGGCGCGCCGTACGCCGCCATCCGGCGCTGGATCTCTCCGCCCACCCGCGCCTTCGCCTGCTCGACGTCCTCTGGCGAGAGCCCGAGCATCGCGACCGACTCGGCCTCGACGTGCGCCTCACCGTCCTCGTCGAGCGCGCCGAAGGCGAACTCGGGGGCGACCGGCGAGGTCAGCTTGCTCGCGTAGACGAGCGCGAGCGGCGCGTGGAACCGCTCGACGAGAGGCAGCGCCACCGTCACGCCGCCTCGGGGGATCGCGCCGACGACGAAGGGCGGCGCCAGCACCGGAGCCAGCGCGTCGGCGAGCGCAAGCCCGGCCGCGGCGCGGTTACGGAACGTCATGGCTCATCGGCGTGACCGCGCGGTCACCCGTCACGGGCAGGCTAGGCGCGCGCCAGCTCGCGCGCGATGACCACCCGCTGGATCTGATTCGTGCCCTCGTAGATCTGCGTGATCTTGGCGTCGCGCATGAAGCGCTCCACCGGATACTCGCGTGTGTAGCCGTAACCGCCGAAAATTTGAACGGCGTCCGTCGTGACCCGCATCGCGGCGTCGCCCGCGAAGCATTTCGCCATCGACGACTCGAGCGCCGTCGCGGGCGCGCCGCGGTCCACGAGCGCCGCGGCGTGGTGGACCATGAGGCGCGCCGCGTGCACCTGCATCGCCATGTCGGCGAGCATGAACTGAATCCCCTGGAAGGCCGCGATCGGCTGGTCGAACTGCCGCCGCTCCTTGGCGTAGGCGACTGCGGCGTCGAGCGCGGCCTGGGCGATCCCCACGGCCTGGGCGCCCACGGCCGGGCGCGAGCCGTCGAGGACGCGAAGCGCGATGGCGAATCCCTCGCCCTCCTCGCCCAGGCGGTTCTCGACGGGCACCTCGCAGTCGCTCAGGTGGATCGCGACCGTCGGGGAGCCGCGAATCCCCATTTTGCGCTCGAGCTTGCCGAGGGAGAACCCGGGAAACGCCGGCTCGACCAGGAATGCGGTCACGCCGTGCCCGCCCCGGCCGCGGTCGACGGTGGCGAAGAGGGTGATGACGCTCGCATGGCTGCCGTTCGACACCCACATCTTGGTCCCGTTGAGGAGGTAGCGGTCGCCCCGGCGCTCGGCTGTCGTCGTCAGCGACGCAGCGTCGGAGCCCGCGCCCGGCTCCGAGAGCGAGAACGCTGCGGTGGTCTCCCCCGCGGCAAGCCGCGGCAGGTAGCGCCGCTTCTGTGACTCGCTCCCCGCCATCACGATGGGGAACCCGCCGGCATACTGAACGAGATAGATGACCGCGGTGGACGCGCACGCCCACGCGATCTCCTCGACCGCGAGGCAGAAGGCGAGCGTGCCCAGGGCGGTGCCGCCGTAGGTCTCAGGGATGTAGAGCCCCATGAGCCCCTGCTCGCCGAGCCACGCGAGCTGGTCGGCCGGGTACGTCTCCGTCTCGTCCACCCGCGCGGCGAGCGGCGCGATCCGCTCGCGGGCGATCACCCGCACGAGGTCGCGCATCTGGCCCTGCTCGTCGGTCAGGCCGAGGAGGTCGCGCATCCTGGAGGCATTATCGGCCACGCCGGAGCCGCTGACAATTATCGTCAGGCCACCTTGACGATTCCCGACCTCCTGCCTGATCATTGCGCCCTCCGCTCTTGTCCTTCACAAAAGGAGACGCGTGATGGCACTGCTCAGGACGAAGAAGCGCCTCGTCACAAGCTTCGCCGTGATCGTGCTGCTGTGTGGGGCGGCGTTCTACGCGTTGGCCCAGCAGACGGGCGAGGCGAAGAAAGCGCCGGCGCCGCAGGCGGGTCCGAAGCGTCACAAGCTGGCGGCCACCCTCGAGACGGTGCAGTGGGGCTGGCTCGACCCGAAGGAGCCGCCCAAGCTCACGGTGGACTCGGGCGATATCGTGTCGGTCGAGACGATGATGCATTCGCACGGCAAGGTCCGGCCCGGAATCACGATGGACGAGATCGTGGCCCTCCGCAAAGCCAACCCGGGCGGAGGCCCCCACTCGGTGACCGGCCCCATCTACGTCAACGGCGCGGAGCCCGGCGACGTGATGGAGATCCGAATCCTCAAGATCGTCCCGAAACCGTTCGGCATCAACTTCAACCTCCCGGGCAAGGACTTCCCGACCATCGGGGCCCTCGCCCTCGAGATGCCCGACGGCTTCGTCAAGTTCTTCACCCTGGATCTCGCGAAGCGCCAGGCCGAGTTCAAGCCGGGCATCATCCTCGACCTGCGCCCGTTCCCCGGCACGCTCGCGGTGGGCATCGATCCCAACGATCCCGCGCCGCGCAAGGGTGGCACCACCGACCCGATGGCGCCGGTCTCCACACTCCGGCCGTGGAAGAACGGCTCGAACATGGACATCAACGAGCTCCAGGAAGGCACCACGATCTTCATCCCGGTCTTCCTCAAGGGCGGGCTCGTGTGGACCGGCGATTCGCACTGCCGGCAGGGCAACGGCGAGGTGAACCTCACCGCGCTCGAGTGCTCCTATCGGGAGATCGCGATGCAGCTCATCGCGCGCAAGGACATGAAGCTCGAGTGGCCGCGCATGGAGACGAAGACCCACTGGATCATGATGGGGTTCGACGAGGACCTCAACAAGGCGCTGGTCAACGCGGTGCGGGAGACCGTCAACTTCCTGGAGGCGCAGCAGATGATCCCGCTCAACCGCTACGAGGCGTACTCGCTCGCCTCGATGGCCGCTGACTGCCGCGTGACGCAGGTGGTGGACATCCGCAAGGGCGTCCACTGCATGGTCCCGAAGTCGCTCTTCGTCAAGAAGTAGCGGGTGCTGCGGCTCCTCGCCCTCGCGGTGGCGCTGGGCGGCGCCGTCCCCGCCTGGGGCGGCGCCCTCGCCATCGTCACCACCTCCACCGATCTCAAGGCGCTCGTCGAGGCCGTCGGCGGTGACCGCGTCAGGGTCGAGAGCCTCGCGCCCGCCGTCCACGACCCCCACGCGGTGGACGTCAAGCCGGGTCAGCTGGCGAAGCTCAAGACGGCCGCGCTCCTCGTGAGGATCGGCCTCGACCACGAGCCCTGGCTCGCGCGCGTGCGGCGCGCCGGCGGCGATCCGCGCTTCGCCCCGGGCGGGCCCGACGACCTCGACGTGTCCAAGGGCGTCGAGCTGCTCCAGACGGAGACGGCGCGCGTCCGGAGTGAACGCGGGGTGCACGTTCACGGCTTCGGGAACCCGCACTACTGGCTCGACCCCGCCAACGCGCGCCCGATCACCCGGGCGATCCTCGAGGCGCTCGCCCGGCTGGCGCCGGCCGACCGCGACGCCTTCGCCGCCAACCGGACGCGCTTCCTGGCGCGGCTCGACGACGCGCTCGCCCGCTGGACGGAGGCGCTCGCGCCGTATCGCGGCACGCGCGCCGTCGTCGTCCACGATAGCTGGCCCTACTTCGCTCGGCGCTTCGGGCTCGTCGTCGTCGCGGCGATCGAGCCGGCGCCGGGCGTCCCGCCGTCGGCGTCGTCGCTCGCCGCGCTCACCCAGAAGATGCGCGAGACGGGCGTCCGGCTCCTCATCGCCGAGCCCTCCTCGAACGCGGCGCTCGTGAGCCAGGTGGCGGCGCGGAGCGGCGCCCGCGCGGTCGTGCTCGTGCCGTCGGTGGGCGCCGCCCCCGAGGCGGGCGACTACCTGGCCCTCTTCGAGATCAACGTCCGCCGGCTCCTCCACACCCTCGGCTCGTGATCGAGGTCCTCTGGGCACCGCTCCTCGCCTGCCTCGTCCTGACGGCGATCCACGTCTACCTCGGTCTCCACGTGCTGGCGCGCGGCGTGATCTTCGTGGATCTGGCGCTCGCCCAGGTCGCGGCGCTCGGGATCACCGTCGCGTTCCTCGCGGGGCACCCGATCCAGAGCGACGCCGCGTACTGGTACGCGCTCGCGTTCACGCTCGGCGGTGCGGCCCTCTTCGCGACGAGCCGGACGCGGCGGGTGCCGGTGCCGCAGGAGGCGATCATCGGGATCGTCTACGCGGTCTCCGCGGCGGCGGCCGTGCTCGTCGTGGACCAGGCACCCCAGGGGAGCGAGCACATCAAGCAGCTCCTGGTCGGGAACATCCTGACGGTGACGCCTGCCGAGGTCGGGACGCTCGCGCTGCTGTACGCGCCGATCGCCGCGCTCCACTGGCTCGTCCGCCGCCCGCTGCTCGACATCTCGTTCGACCCCGACGGCGCCGGCGCGCGCCGGGCCGTGCCCTGGTGGGACTTCGTCTTCTACGCCTCGTTCGGGCTCGTCGTCACGAGCTCGGTGAGGCTCGCGGGCGTGCTCCTCGTGTTCGCCTACCTCGTCGTGCCGGCGACGGCCGGCGCCCTGCTCGCGCGCGCACCCTGGAGCCGCCTCGCCGTCGGCTGGGCGCTCGGCGTCCTCGTGAGCGTGGGCGGGCTCGGCGCATCGTGGGCGTGGGACCTGCCTACCGGCGCCACCGTGGTCGTCGCGTTCGGCGCGCTGCTCGCCGCCCTCGCCCTCGGGCTCGCCGCGGGGGCGATCGTGCACGCGGCGCGGGCCCGGGGGCCTGCCGCGTTGAGCGGCGTCGCCGCCGCGCTCCTCGTGGCCGTCGGCGTCGCGGGGCTCCTGCTTGCGCTCTTCCCGCGGATGGACCACCTGTGGCTCGACTGGCTCGAGGCCGCCGCCCCCGCAGCGCACGCCCTGTTCCTCCGCGTGGACGAGCGCGAGACGTACCGGGACGCCCGCGAGGGCGTCGAGCGGAGCGTCGCGGAGCTCGGGCGCGTGCGCGCGATGCAGGAGGAGGCGCAGTGGGGCACGCGACCGATGTCGGAGGACACGCAGGAGCGGGTCCGTCAGTACCTGGCGGGGCGGACCGAGATGCTCGCCGGCGACCGGATGGTGCTCCGCACGCTGCGCGCGCGGGCGCGCCAGCGCCAACGCTGGTCGGTGGGGCTCCCGCTCTTCGGGATCGGCGCGGGCGGCGCGCTCTGGCTCCTGCGCCGCCGGCGGGCTCAGGCGTTGTAGGTGTAGAAGCCGCGGCCCGTCTTCCGCCCGAGACGGCCCGCCAGCACCATGCGCTTGAGGAGCGGCGGCGGCGCATAGCGGGGCTCGCGGAACTCCTCGAACATCACCTCGGCGACGTACATGGTCGTGTCGAGCCCGACGAGGTCCAACAACGTGAACGGTCCCATCGGGTAGCCGCAACCGAGCTTCATCGCCGTGTCGATGTCCTCGAGCGCGGCGAGACCGCTCTCGTAGAGCCGGACCGCGTCGAGCAGGTATGGCACGAGCAGCCGGTTCACGATGAACGCCGTCGAGTCCTTCGTCTGGACCGGTGTCTTGCCGACCGTGCGGACCCACTCGGTCGCCGTCGTCACCACGCCCTCGTCGGTCAGGATCGTGCGCGCCACCTCGACGAGCTTCATGAGCGGCACGGGGTTGAAGAAGTGGAGCCCGAGCACCTGGCCGGGGCGCTTGCTCGCGGCGGCCATGGCCGTGACGTTGCACGACGAGGTGTTGGTCGCCAGGATCGCGTGGGGCGGCGCGATCCGGCCGAGCTTCGCGAACGTCTCGTTCTTGAGCTGCTGGTTCTCCGTCATGGCCTCGACGACGAGGTCGCACCCTTTGAGGTCCTCGAGCCGCGACGTGCCGGCGATGCGCGCGAGCAGGGCGTCCTTGGCTTTGGCGTCGAGCTTGCCCTTCGCCATGAGCCCCTCGAACGTCTCGCGGAGCCGGTCCAGGCCCCGCTTGGCCAGCTCGTCGTTCGCCTCGACGACGGTCACGGGGAACCCCGCCTGGGCCGCGACCTGGGCGATGCCCGAGCCCATGAGACCGCAGCCGATGACGCCGACGTTCTTGATGGTCACGTCAATTTCCCCGGAACGGCGGCGACCTAGTAGACTTCCAACGAATTCGGACTAAGCCTCATGCCGGACTCGAGGTGCCGGGCGAAGTTAGTTGGAACGGCACTAGTTCCGCGGGCGGCGCCCCGGCAGGGGCGGAGGCTCGTAGTGGGCGGTCCCCGGCGGGCACGGATTCTTCACGGTGACCGAGACGGAGCCTGCACCGGCGCCGCAGCGGACGCTGCCGTCGGGCTGCGCCTCGCAGTCTGCGGCGCGGCGCGGTGGACCGTCCTCTTTGAGCGCCCGGTCGAATGCCGACACGCGCGGCGTGACCGGCTGCGCGAAGATGCTCAGGATCATCGACGCGCTGATCGGCGTCTTCGCCTCCTCGGCCCCGGCGACCGGCACCCACGCGCCGAGCGCCACGAGCACGCAGATCAGCACGGCCACGCCCTCGCGCACGATGACCACCTCTCGCCTCCTCGGTGTCCGCACGTTCGGCGACGCCTCAGTCGTAGACGATGAGGGAATGCAGCGGGTAGTTCCTCAGCTTGTCGCGGCCGTGGAGGAACGCGAGCTCGATCAGGAACGCCACGCCCACGACCTGGCCTCCGAGCTGCTCGATCAGCCGGAGCGTCGCAGCCATCGTCCCGCCCGTGGCGAGCAGGTCGTCGACGGCGAGCACGCGCTGCCCCGGCTTGATCGCGTCCTCGTGGACCGCGAGCGCGTCGCGCCCGTACTCGAGCTCGTACTCGACCTCGATGGTCTTGCCCGGCAGCTTGCCGAGCTTCCGCACGGGGACCAAGCCCGCGCTGAGCTCGTGGGCGAGCGCACCACCGAAGATGAACCCGCGCGACTCGACGGCGACGACGATGTCCACGCGCTGTTTCTGGTATCGGCCTGCGAGTACATCGATCACGTAGCGGAACGCCGGACCGTCCTTCAGGAGGGTGGTAATGTCCTTGAAGAGGATCCCTTCGGTCGGAAAATCCTTGATGTCGCGGATCTTCGCCCGGAGCTCGGCGACGTCCATCGCGCGCCTATATTACTCGCTCCATGTCGCAGCGCGCAAGACGCAAGGCGGCGCCAAAGTGTCCGCGAGGCTGGCACCGTGACACGCTCGGGCGTCCTCCGTCACGCCACGGACGCGCGCCTCACGCGCTCGCTGCCGCTCAACTCGCCAATTTCACGGCAACGACGTCGGAAGGAATTCGGCGTGGCATCCAACTTGCTCTCGGGTGCTGCGAAGGATTCGTGAGGAGAACTCCCGTGCTGCTCCCGGAACAAGTGCAGCGGCTGTTCCAGCTCGCCCTGGCCGAGTTCGCGTCCGACTGGGAGATCGCCGGCGTCTGCACGGAGCTGAGCCTGCACAAACCGGAGCATTGGGCGTCCGGGCTCGGCACGTTCGGCCTCGTCCTCCGCAACCGCATGACTGGCGGTGCCAAGGTCCTCGGCTGGCGGACCGGGGAGCCGTCCGACGCGACCTACTACCGCGGCATCTCCTGCCGCATCCTCGAAGCGTACGCCGACCGGATCATGGACCCGATCCGACGCTACTTCGAGGAGATCGGCATCGTCACCGCGTCGGAGTCTCCCTGGCGGCTCCACCAGCCGCCGATGGGTTCGGGCCTCAGTCACACCTAACCGCGCGCCGCCCGCAGGCGCGCGCCGACGTCGCTCTCCCCAACCGCCGCGATCATGACTCGAGCTGTGCGATGGCGTCGGGCAGACCCGCGAGCCGCGGGATCGCGCCGTCGGGGCTGAGCAGGCCGCGCGCCCGCGGCGCGTTGCTCGTGACGTGGATGACGCGCATTCCGGCGGCACGCGCACCCTGGACGTCGAGCACTTCGTCGTCCCCGACGTGCACCGCGCTCTCGGGCCCGGCTCCGACGGCGCGCAGCGTGAGGGCGAAGATCTCGGGGTCCGGCTTGCGCACGCCCACCTCGTCCGAGAAGGTCGTGTGCCGGAAGTAGCCGAGCAGCCCGTAGCGCTCGAGGAGCTTGCGCAGCGTGACGCCGGGCGTGCGCATAATGTTCGACACGACGGCGAGCGTGTACCCGCGCCCGGCCAGAGCCTCGAGCGCCGCGCGCGCGGACTCGTCCACCGTCGGCGGTACGAGGAGCGCGGGGCGTGAGTAGGCCTCGATCAGCATCGCCATCGCCTCTCCGGTCACTTGGCGCGGGAGCCGGGCATCGACCGCGGCGAGGATTGCGCGGACGTGCTCCGCCACCGGCACGTCGCGGTTCTGGCTCCAGACCCTCGAGAGGAACGCCCCCGACTCCTCGTACGCGCGGTCGAGCGCCGCGGCCCGGGCGCGCAGGCCGGCCGCGGTCAGGATCGTCGCGAAGTCCGCCATGCGGCGTTTCTTGTATCGGTTGTCGCTCGACGGCGGATCGTGGAGCAGCGTGCCCCAGAAGTCGATCGTGATCGTCGTGATCTTCAGCGTGAGCTCCCGAACTTCGGCGCCCGTTTCTCGAGGAACGCGCTCATACCCTGGTACGGCTCGTCGGTCGCGTATGCCGCGGCGAACGCGTTGATCCCGTAGCGCACCGCCGTCGCCAGGTCGGTCGCGCGCCAGCGGACGATCAGCTCTTTCTGCAGCCGGATCGCCTCGGGGCCGCACGCGAGAATCCTGTCCACGAGCGCCTGGACCGTCGCGCGCAGACGCTCGACGGGTACGACGTCGTTGACGAGCCCCCACTCGCGCGCCCGCTCCGCCGTGATCGGCTCGCCGGTGAGGAGCAGCTCCGCGGCGCGGCCGGGACCGACCAGGGGCGGCAGGAGCGCCGCCTGGATCACCGACGGTACGCCCACACGGACCTCGGGCAGGCCGAGCGACGCCCCCGCGACGGCCACGCGGAGGTCGCATGCGAGCGCCAACTCGAAGCCGGCGCCGAGGCACGCGCCGTTCACCGCGGCGATCACCGGGAACGGCGCCTGGTGCACGGCGTCGATCGCGGCGTGGAGCGCGGTGATCAGGTCCTTCGCCCGTGCCGTGTCGAGATCACGCAACACCCGCACGTCCATGCCCGCCGTGAACGCGCGCCCGCCGCCGGTCAGGATCGCCACGCGCGTGACGCGATCGGCGGCGAGCGCGTCGAAGGTCGCGCGCACGGCGTGGATCAGGCCGGGCTCGAGGAGGTTGAGCGGCGGACGGTCCAGCGTGCACCAGGCGGCGCCGCCGGCCCGCTCGACGCTGAGGGGCGCTTCCGACATCAGTCGCCCGCCGCGCTCGGCTCAGGCACCGCGGAGAGCTCGCGGTGTCACTTTAGTAGCGGCGCATGGTCGGATCAACCGTCCGCGCCCAGTGATCGAGGCCGCCGAGGAGGTTCTTCACGTTCTTGAAGCCGAGCTGGCGGAGGTAGTCGGCGACCGCCGCGCTCCGCACGCCCTGGTGGCAGTAGACGACGATCTCGTCCTCGGGGTTCAGCTCGTCCGTCCTGAGCTCGACCTCCTCGATCGGGATGTGCACCGAGTTCTCGAGGCGGCAGAGCCGCGTCTCCCAGTCCTGACGCACGTCGAGCAGCAGGGGCCGGTCGTTCCGCAGGAGCCGCGCCTTCAGCTCTTGAGGCGTGAGGGAGTCCATCGCGATCTCCTCTCAGCGGGGCGCGGGCCGCCCGACGAGGAAGTCCACGAGCCAGCGGTTCACGGTCTCGGTCTGCTCGATCTGGGGGAAATGCCCGCACGCATCCACCCAGCGCACCGTCGCGCGGGCGAAGCCTTCGGCGACCTGCGCGCAGTGCGCCGGCGACACGACGTGGTCCTGGCGGCCGTGGATCAGCAAGACGGGCACGTCCAGGGTCGCGATCGCCCGGCGGTAGTCCGGCGCGTGGCCCTCGAAATCCGTCCGCACGTGACGGAGCGTGGCGAGGTAGGCCGCGCGCGCGGCGGCGGAGGACCGCGCAGCGAACCCGAAGTCGACGAAGAAGTCGACCTCCTCGCGTACCGGCCGGTCGAAGCAGCGCGCGAGCGCCACCTTGTAGAGCCTCGCCGAGCGGCAGAGCGAGAGCGTCTCGCCGACCAGCGGCAGGGCGACGAGGCGGTAGATCCACGACGGACGATAGCCGAAGCCCGGGACGACGCCCCCCACGAGCGCGAGCCGCTCGACGCGCGCCGGATGAGTCAGCGCGTAGGTGACGGCGGCGGCCGCGCCGAGCGAGTGGCCAACGAGAGAGGCCTCCCGGATCCCGAGCACCTCCATGAACCCGTGGAGCGCGCTGGCGAAGTAGGACAGACGATAGCGGGCGGGGGGCTTCGCGGACGCGCCGAAGCCGGGAAGGTCGAGCGCGTACACGGTCGTCCGGTCCGCAAGCGCCCGGGTGGTGTGCCGCCAGGATTCCGCGAATCCGCCGAGGCCGTGCACGAGGACGACGGCGGGGCCGCGCCCCGCGACGATGTAGTGGAGATCCAGCCCGTCGACTTCCCCGCCCCGAAGCCGGAGTTCTGGCATGAGGCTACGATTCTACCAGACCGCCTCCGCCGAGCATCCGGCTCAGTGGACGCCGGTACGGGAAGAGACTGAAAATGCCGCCCGTGTGGATGAAGCAGACGCGCGGGCCGAGCTCGCGCGGATCGCGGCGGATCCGGTCGAGGAGCGCCGCGAAGGCCTTGGCGGTGTAGACGGGATCGAGCACGATCCCCTCGAGCCGCGCGACCCGCACGACCGTCTCCAGCGCCTCGGCGCGCACCTCGGCGCGCCCCGTCCCCTGGTAGCCGTCGAGGAGCCGGATCTCGCCGGGCGGCTCCACGGAAAGGCCGTAGCGGCGGCGGGCCTGGCCAATGAGGTCGGCGACATAGGCGCGGACCCTCGCGGCCTCCCACGCGATCGGCACGCTGACGACCTCCGCCCGGAGCCCGTGGAGCTGCTTGGCCATGAGCAACCCGGCGTGGCTCCCGCCGCTGAACGCTGTGATCACGACCGTGTCGAACGCGGGAGCGCCGTGCCGGATCTGCTGCACGAGCTCCTCGCCGCACGTGACATATCCGAGCGCGCCCGTGACCGTGGCGCCGCTCTCGGGGATGATGTAGGGCGCGCCGCCGCGCGAGCGGACCCGCGCAGCGAGGTCCTCGAGCAGCTCGTCGATCCGCCCCCACTCGTCGTCGCTGCAGAACCGGACCTCGGCGCCGAGCAGCCGGTCGAGCAGCAGGTTGCCGTCGTACTCCTCGGGCGGCGCGCCCTTGAGCGCGAGGATCGCTTTCATGCCGAGCCGGGCGGCGACGGCGGCGACGGTGCGGCAGCAGTTGGACTGGAGCGTCCCGCACGTGATCAGCGTGTCAGCGCTCCGGGCGAAGGCCTCGCCGACGAGGAACTCGAGCTTGCGGATCTTGTTGCCCGTCTCGAGCAGCCCCGTGAGGTCGTCGCGCTTCACCCACAGCTCGATCCCCAGCTCCTGCGAGAGTCGCTCGAGCTTGAGCAGCGGGGTGGGAACGACGGCGAGCTCGATCCGCGGGATCGGAGGCGCGCCCGTCACCATGGGTCTCACTATCTCAGGCGAACAGGTCGCCAGGCAAGGAATCGGCGGGCGCCCGGGGCTCGCCGACCGGCTGGCCGAGGAGGCGCTTCATCATGCGGGCGTTCTGGACCGGGTAGTCGCGGTTGTTGTTGTTGAAGGAGATGAAGACCTGCTCGGCCTCCTCCCCGATCCGCCCGATCTCGGGAAGGAGCTCACGGAGCTCCGCCTCGCTGTAGAGGTAGTCGTACTTCTCCCGCACGGCTGGCTCCTCCCCGCGGAGCTGGCGGAGCCATCCGTCGGCGTTGCGCCCGTGCAGCCGGAACACCGCGGTCGGCGCCGTCGACGCCGTCACGCGCGGCACCGCACCGGCGCCAATCGGCGCGTCGACGATCACGTGGGCGAGCCGTGCGTCGCCGAGCGCCGCGAGCGCCTCGGCTGCGTGCTCGGGGAACCACGAGCGGTGGCGGAACTCGACCGCGATCGTCCAGCCGGGCAGCCGCTCCGCAAGGGACGCGAGGTAGTCGAGCCGCGCCCGTTCGAAATGCACCCACGGCGCGAACTGGAAGAGGACGTAGCCGAGCTTGCCCGCGTCAGCCAACGGCGCGACGGCCGCGCGAAAGAGCCTGAACGCGGCGTCCACCGCTTCGGGCGGAAAGCTCGCCGCCTCGATCTCCCCGCGCCGCGTCCGCCCGGGCTGCCGCGGCAGGAGGGCCTGGAGCTCTGCCGGGAGGCTCTCGGGCTTCGGGTGATGCCCGGTCAGCAGCGCATACGCCTTGACGTGGAAGACGAAGCCGAGCGGCGTGCGCTCGACCCAGCGGACGGTGTTCTTGATGTCGGGGATCGCGTAGTAGGAGCTGTTCACCTCGACGGTGTCGAACACGCTCGCGTAGTAGCGCAGGCGCGCCTCCGCCGACATGGACCGCTTCGGATAGAAGCCGCCACTCTCGATGAGCGCGGGATCCGCCCAGGAGCAGATCCCGACTCGCACGCGCTGGGTGAGGCTAGGCGATCTTCTCGTAGATGCCCGGCGGGATGACGCGGTAGACGTGGATCGGCTGCGAGACGTTCTTGAAGGTCTTCTCCCCGAGGCTCTCGAGGACGAAGTGGTGGCGCATGCGCTCGGCCGTCGTCGGGCCCACGACGATCTCCCCGCCCTGCGCCGACCCGGCGAAGCGCGCGGCGACGTTCGTCGTGGGGCCCGTCGCCGTGAATGTCCACCGCTGCGCCGCTCCGGTGCCGAGCTTGGTGGCGCCCACGAGCGCCTCGCCGGTATTGATGCCCATGTGGAGCATGATGGGCGGGAACACGCCGCCGTACTCCTCGTTGAGACGCAACGTCTTCTGGTGGATCGCGAACGCCGCACGCGTCGCGTTCAGCGCGTGGTCGGTCCCGCCGCGATCGGACTCGAAGATGACCATGAGGCCGTCGCCGGCGGTCTCGTTCACGTCGCCGTGGTGGCTCTGGATGATCTCCAGGAAGCTCGAGAAGTAGGTCTGGACGAGCTGGTTGAGGCGCTTGGGGTCGAGCTGCTCGGACAGCTTCGTGTAGCTCGCGATGTCGAGGAAGAGCACGGACACGTCGACGCTCTTCTTCTCGAGCTCCGTGGCGTTGGGGTTCTGCTCGAGGAGCTTCTTGACGGCGTCGGGCACGAACTTCGAGAGCTCGCCCTTGAGCTGCTCGAGTAGCTCGAGCCGCGCTCGCGACTCCTGGAGGTTCCGGAGCGCCGACTCGAGCTCGGTGTTCTTCGCGCCGAGGTCCTCGTGGGCCCGGGCCAGCCGCCCGGTCATCTCGTTGAACGCGGCGCCCAGCTCGCCGATCTCGTCGCGGGCACCGGCGGGCGCGCGGACGGCGAAGTCGCCCTCGCCCACCCGGCGCGCGGCCGCCGCGAGCGCCTCGATGGGACGGACGATGACCGAGCGCATCGCGACCGTCAGGACGATCGCCGCCGAGACGATGGTGAGCACGCCGATCAGGATCTGGCGGTTGCGCAGGCGCCGCACTTCCGCGTAGACCGGCTCCATCGATGCCTCCACGCGGACGACCGCGCGCACCGTATGGTCGCTCCCGTGGCAGCCCTGGCACGCCTCTCGGTTCGGGATCGGATAGTGAAGCGTGAAGAACGAGACCCCGTCGTGGACTTCGATCGACTCCTGCGTCCTGAGCGTCTCGAGCGCCCGCGCGAAGAGCGGCCCCGTCATCGGCGCGCCCGGCGCCCGCTGCATCTTCGTGATCTTGGCGAGGACGTCGGGCGCGAGGCCGGCCCTCCGCTCGACTTCCCCTGCGGTGGCGAGGTCGGTGAATGCCTCGACGCCATTGCGGCGGTAAATGGTGAACCCTTCGACGAGTGACGAGGACTTGAGCTGCTGGATCATGGTGCGCGTGACGTCCGGGCGCTCCTGCAGCATGGCGCCCTCGACGGACGCGACCACAGCCATGGTCAGCCGACGGGCCCCAATCTTGTTCTGGTCGATCAGGGCGACCGACTCGCGCTGGATCGTGACGAGCATCGAGGCGCCGAATCCGATGATCAGCACGACTACGATGAGCAGCCCGATCTTGATCGCGAGCCGTGCGTGGACCATCGACGGGCGCCTCAGCGCTTCGCGGCGTCGCGGTACGCGAGCTCGGCGCCGGACCAGTCGTTCCGGCGCGCGATCGCCGACGCCAGGACGAGACGCATGGCCGATCCTACCATGACTACGATCCGTGACTACGATCCGGCCGTCCGCAGCCCGCGCGGGCGCAGACAGCGCTTGTACGGTCTGCTAGAATTCTCCTCTGATGGCCCGACCCGACAGCTTCGAGGAGTTCGAGGCGACGAGCCTCTTCTGTCCGCGCTGCCGCCGCGCGACGCCGGCGCGTAAGAAATTGCTCCTCGTGCTCCCGAGCGGCAACAAGTACGACTACGTCTGTGCCGAGTGCGGCACGACGGTCGGTGGCAAGACCGACAACGACGCGCGCGCGTTTCACGACACGATTCCTCCCGCACCCCGGCGCCCTTTCCAGTAATTCGCTAACTCGGTCATTCCCTAACTCCGCGCCAGATCAGCCTCGCAGGCTCGGGTGTCAGCCAGTTGACACCGCGCGTTGTGGTGATCGACGTCATCTCAACATCCTGTTGCAGAACACTCCGCACCTTGGCATACTCACTCGACTTCATACCGTCTTACCCTTCCCTCGCTCATCAGAACGCTCGTTCATCAGAACGCAGATTCCGAGGTTGAAACTGGAGGAGGAACCATATGGGCAGACACAGCAAGGCGCTTGCGGTCCTGACGTTCGCGGTCGCCGTCGCGGTGGGTGGGTTCATCCTCACACGCCAAGTCATCGCCGTCGCGGGAGAAGCCGACGCCGAGCGGCTTAACCGCGCGATCCTCGAGTACATCGCCGAGAAGAACCCGCGGGCGCCGATCAAGGCATTCCAGAAACTCCCTGACGTGCTCCTCGCCGAAGCGGAGCGCGCGAACATCGACCACTGCCTGGTGCTCGCGCAAGCGGAGGTCGAGTCCGAGTTCCGTCACGACGCGGTCGGCAGCGCGGGCGAGGTCGGGCTGTTCCAGATACTGCCGTCGACGGCCGCGCTCTTCGAATCGACGGTCGGTCCCTTCCGGCGCCCCGTGCTGAAAGGCCAGCATGATCTCGGCGACCTCGCCGACCCGCGCGTCAGCACGCGGTTCGCGATGGCCTACCTCCGGGACATCATGAGCCGAAAGCCGAACATCAAAGACGCGCTCACCGAGTACAACGGTGGCCCCTCAGGACGTCACCCGCACTACTATCGGATGGTGATGGGCGCGTACGTCGAGCTTCTGGAGCGGACCGATCTTCGCTGTCGCTTCCAGCCCGCGCCGAAGCGGCCGCCGGTCCTCGCGCTCCTCTCTCGCGTCTGATCACCGACGCGGCCCTCGCGAGCCGCAGCGCGCGGGTGGAGGATCGGTCGCAGACCGAGAGAGGCCGGGAAGGATCGGTGCCCGGAGCCCAGGGAGGCGAAATGCAAACCCGACAGCCCATGACGCTCGTCCTCGCCGGTCTCCTGGCACTCGGCGGGTGTGCCTCGAGCCAGTCGCCGGTGCTCTACCCGAACGCGAAGCTGAAGCAGGTCGGCCGCGAGCAGGCCAGCCGCGACATCGAGGAGTGCCGCAAGCTCGCCGATGACTACGTGCAGAGCACCGCGGCCAAGGACGTCGCCAAGGGCGCGGCCGTCGGAGGAGCGGCGGGCGCGGCGATCGGTGCCGTCGGTGGCGCGGTCAGCGGCCGCGGCGCCGGAACCGGGGCGGCGGTCGGCGCGGCGACGGGCGCGACGGCGGGCGCCGTCCACGGAGCCGCCAAGCAGACCGAGCCGAGCCCGGTCTACAAGCGCTACGTGGACCGCTGTCTGGGGGAGCGGGGCTACGCGGTCATCGGCTGGCAGTAGGGGCTACGCCAGGACCGCGTCGATCGTGCGCGCGAGCGCGAAGTCCTTGGCGGTGAGGCCGCCCGCCGAGTGCGTCCAGAGCGAGAGCGCGACCACGTTGTAGTGGACCGCGATGTCCGGGTGGTGCCCGGCGCTCTCCGCGAGCGCGGCGACGCCGTTGACGAAGAACATCGCGTCTCTGAAGCTCTGGAAGCGGTACGTCCGATCGAGCGTCTTGCTCACCCGCGTCCAGCCGGGCGTCTGCTCGAGCTCGGCCAGGACCGCCGCGTCGCTCAGCAGGGTCATCGATCGAAGCAGCGCCGGATCAGCGGTGCCCACGCGCTGAGTGGCCGCGTGGCCTTGCCCACGACCTTCGCGCCGTCGTCCCAGCGCCTGAGGGCGAGCGCGTCCGGGAGCCACGGGTGGACCGCGAGTCGCGCGACCTCGACAGCCGTCATGACGCCGCCCTGCAGCCGGAGCGTGTGGCGGGAGGCGGCGGACAGCCGGGCGAAGTAGTCGGGCTCGGTCGCGCAGAGGTAGCGTTTGGCGTCGGCGTGCGCGCGCACACACCACGCGACGCGCTCGGGAACCCACGGCGCGAGCAGCTCGGCCCCGACCTCATGGTGTCCCCGGGCGTGCGGTCCCGCGCGCGAGGGCTCGCCGGTGTCGAAGACGAGCGATGGATCCACGGCGTAGCGGCCGACGTCGTGCAGCAGGCACGCGAGCTGCAGCTCCTCGTCGGCGCCCGCGGCCCGCGCGAGCTCGGCGCACTGCAGCGCGTGCTCCAGCTCCGACACAGCCTCGCCGCCGTAGAGGCGCGACGCGGAGCGCGCCATGGCGTCGAGCAGCCGGTCGGCCATCGTGCTCACTCGCGCGCGAACTTCTGCAGCGAGCGGATCTCGCGCGGCGGCGTCTCCTTGCTTCCCTGCGCGGTCCAGGACACTTCCGCCACGTAGAGCGCGCCGCGCGAGTCGACGGCGCAGCCGTGCGGCGCGACGAACTCGCCGGGCTTCTCGCCCTGGAACCGCCCGCCGATCCGCCCGACCAGATCGCCCTTGAGAGTGACGATGCTCACGCGCGCGCCGAGGTTCGGCACCCTGGCGTTCACGGCGAGGTGTGTCGGCAGCTCGCCGACGTAGAGCAGCCCGCCGTTGCGCCGATCCGCGAAGAGCCCGCACGGACGGTGCAGGTTGTTGAGCTGCGTGAGGTAGTGCCCCTTCCCGTCGAAGACCTGTACGCGGTGGTTCTCACGGTCGGCGACGTACACCACGCCGTCGGCGTCGGTGGCGATGTTGTGCGGGACGTTGAAGCAGCCCGGGTCGGTGCCCGGCTCGCCCCATGAGAACAGGTGCCGTCCCTTGGGGTCGTACTTGTGCACGCGCGAGTTGCCGTAGCCGTCGGAGATGTAGAGGTCGCCGGTCTTCGGGCAGAGCGCGACGTGGGTCGGCCGGTTGAACGGCTTGCCGCTCTGGAGCGTGGACGGCGTGTCGGGATCACCGATCGTCAGGAGCGGCTTTCCCTCGGGGGTGAACTGGCGGATCGTATGGTGCGTGTCGTCGGTCAGCCAGAGCGTGCCATCCGGGGCGATCGTGATGCCGTGCGGCCGGCGGAAGACGCCTTCGCCCCACGATCGGAGGAAGTTCCCCTCCCGATCGAAGACGATGACCGGGTGCGGGCCGCGGTTGAAGACGTACACGTTGTCCTTCGCGTCGACGCCGACGCTCGTGGCCTCGACGTAGGACCACCCCTCGGGCAGCCTTCCCCAACTGTCGACCGGACGGTAGTTCATGGCGTGAGCCTCCTCGTTCGGAGACTCATACTGCCACAACACGACCACGCCGGCCATCGACGAACGTCGCCAAGCCGCGCCGCCCGCTCGCGTAGAATATCCACGATGCGATGCGCTGCCTGCGGTGTGGACAACCGCGCTGGCGTGAGGTTCTGCGAGGAATGCGGCGCCCGGCTGGAGGCGCTGTGCCCCGCGTGCGGCGCGAGCGTCCCGCCCGGGAAGAAATTCTGCGGCGCGTGCGGTGCGGCGTTCGGTCCCGCCGCGAGATCTGCGGACACGCCCGGGGACCGGTTCGCAACGCCGAAGGCGTACACGCCGGCCCACCTGGCGGAGCGGATCCTGAAGGACCGCACGGCGCTTTCCGGCGAGCGCAAGCAAGTGACGGTCCTTTTCGCCGACGTCTCCGGCTTCACGTCGCTGTCCGAGAAGCTCGATCCCGAGGACGTGCACGCGCTGATCAACCGCGCGTTCGAGCTGATGCTCGCAGAGATCCACCACTACGAGGGCACCGTCAACCAGTTCCTCGGAGACGGGCTCATGGCGCTGTTCGGCGCGCCCATCGCCCACGAGGACCACGCGCAGCGCGCCGCCCACGCCGCGCTGGCGACTCAGCAGGCGCTCTCCCGGTACCGCGACGACCTGCAGGGGACGCGAGGGATCGACTTCCGTCTCCGCATGGGCCTCAACACGGGCCTGGTCGTCGTCGGCGCGATCGGCGACAACCTGCGCATGGATTACACCGCGGTCGGCGACACGACCAACACGGCGGCGCGCGTGCAGCAGCTCGCCGAGCCCGGCCGGATCGCGGTGGCCGAGGCGACCCAGCGCCTTATCGCCCCCTACTTCGAGACGCGCGCGCTGGGCGCCATCCCGCTGAAGGGCAAGAGCCAGCCCGTGGCGGCGTACGAGCTCGTCCGCGCGCGCGAGGGCGTGACGCGCCTCGAGGCGCGGGCGGCGCGGGGCCTGTCACCGCTCGTGGGGCGCGACGACGCGCTCGCGACGCTCGAGCGCGCCTGGGCGCAGGCCCGGAGCGGCCGCGGCCAGGCCGTCTTCGTGGTCGGCGATGCGGGCATCGGCAAGTCGCGGCTCCTGCTCGAGTTCCGCCGGCGCCTCGGCGACGCGGCGACCTGGGTCGAAGGCGACTGCATCTCGTTCGGCCAGTCGATCCCGTTCCTTCCCATCGTCCAGATGCTCAAGCAGAACTTCGGCATCGAGGCTCGCGACGCTGAGGCGCAGATCATCGCGAGGGTCCAGCGCGGCCTCGCCTTCATGGGCGAGGAAGCAGCCAACATCGCGCCCTACCTCCGGTATCTGCTGTCGGTGGACCCTGGCGACCCCGGGGTCGCCAGCCTGGATCCGCTCCTGCGGCGAGCACGGATCGTCGCCGCCATCCAGGGGTTGGCGGCGACGGGCCGCCGACGCCGCCCGGCCGTCCTCGTGGTGGAGGACGCGCACTGGATCGACAGCGCCTCGGAGGACTTCCTGACGTCACTGACGGAGAGCCTGCCCGGCATGGCGGTGCTGCTGATCGTCACCTACCGCCCGATCTACGCGCAGCCGTTCGGCGATCGCACGTACTACTGGCGGATCGGGCTTCACCCGGTCGACGAGGAAGCCGCCGTCCGCATCGTGCGCGCGACGCTCGGCGTCGCCGATCTGCCGCGCGAGCTGGCGGCGACCATCGCGGCCAAGGCAGAGGGTAACCCGTTTTTCCTGGAGGAGATCGGCCGCACGCTGGTGGAGACGGGCGCGGTGCGTACCGAGGACGGGCACCTGGTGCTGGCGAAGGCGGCCTCGACGATCACCGTCCCCGACACGGTCCAGGACGTCATCGCAGCCCGCCTCGACCGGCTCGCCGAGCCTGAGAAGCGGACGGTCCAGACGGCGTCGGTGATCGGACGCGAGTTCGCGCGCTCGCTCCTCCGGCGGGTGTCCGAACTCCACGATCGACTCGAGCAGAGCCTCGGCGAGCTGAAGCGGATCGAGCTCATCTACGAGAAGGCCGGCTTCGGCGACGTCGAATACGTCTTCCGCCACGCGCTGACTCAGGACGTCGCCTACGCATCGCTGCTCCAGTCCGAGCGGCGGCGGCTGCACGCGCTGATCGGTGCCGCCATCGAGGAGCTCTACGCCGGGCGCCTCGAGGAGCGCGCCGAAGAGCTCGCGTACCACTTCTCACGCGGCGAGGTTCGGGACAAGGTCGTCCACTATGCGCGGGCGGCGGCCGAGAAGGCCACAGCGCTCTTCGTCGACGCCAAGGCCGTGGAGTTCTACGAGCTGGTCCTCGATGCCCTCGGCCGACTCCCGGAGACGGCCGAGACCGCGCGCCTCGGTATCGACATCCGCCTGGCCATGCGCGCGCCCCTCTGGCGCTCGGGCCGTCTGGATCCCCTCTTCGAGCGTTTCAAGGAAGCGGAGGCGCTCGCGACCCGGTATGACGAGACCGAGCGCCTGGACACGATCTACGCGTTCCTCGTGCAGTACTACTGGGCGAAAGGACAGCAGGACCAGGCGATCGAGTACGGCAAGCGCTGCCTCGCGACGGCAGAGGCGCGGGGTGAGCTCGGGCTTCGCGTCACCGGCCACTTCTACCTCGCCCACGCCTACCAGGCACTCGGGCAGTTCCCGCCCGCGATCGAGCACTCGAGGGAGATCCTGGTACTCCTCGAGGGCGGTAAGGAGGGCGAGCGGTTCGGGCTCTCCGGCCTGCCCTACTCGGGCGCCTGCGCGACCGCCGCCGAGGCCCTCGCCGAGCTCGGCGACACGCACGGCGCGCTTGAGCTTGTCCGGCGGGGCGAGCGGGCCGCCGAGGCCGCCGACCACCTCTACAGCAGGATGGTGCTCGCCGTCGCGCACGGTAGCTTCCTGGCCCGCGAAGGCGCGCCCGCCGAAGCCATAGCGGTGCTGGAGCCGGCGGTCCAGACGTGCCGCGAAAAGAACTTCGTCGGCCAGCTCATGCGGGGCCTCACCCGACTGGGCCACGCCTACGCCCTCGCCGGCCGCCCCGAGGAAGGCATCCCCCTCGTGAGGGAAGCGGCCGCGCTCCAGGAGAAGGCCGGCGCCTTCGTGAATCGGGCGCTGTGGCTCTCCATTCTCGGGGAGGTCTACCTCGGGGCGGGTCGCCTGGACGACGCCGAGACGACCGCTCGCCAAGCGCTCGGGTTCGCTGAGCGGCACGGCGAGCGCTGGGTTGAGGGATGGACCAAGCTCGTGCTCGGCCAGGTCGCGCTGGCACGTGGTGACGGGAGAGCGGCCGCGGAGCACCTCGACGAGACGCAGGAGATCGCGGAGGAGCTCGGGATGCGGCCGCTACTCGAGCGGTGCCGCGCGGAGCTGGCGAAGCTCCGCTAGGCTAGGCCGGGGCGGAGCTACTTCCCGTAAACGGTCGACAGGTACCCGACGATCGCCTTCGCATCCTCGTCGCTGATCGACGCGCCGAAGACCTTGATCATCTTGGTGAGGACCGCTTCCCACTGCCTGGCGTCCCCCCGCGGCTGCATCACAATGTAGTCCGTCGAATGGCACGCGCGGCACGCGCGCTGCGTGACTTCGACCCCGGGTCCGGGCTTGAGGTCGCCGTATGGGTGATCGGGCGGGAGCGTGATCGTCTTGAGCTGAGCCGCGGCAGCGAGCGGGAGCGCCAGCACGAGCGTCGCGATACCGAGCGTGCGTCGCATGGCGCTAGCCCGCGTGAACCGTGACGCGCTCGACGACGTTGCGCAGATAGCCGGCAGGGTTCCACAGGGGCTCGTATCCCTGCGACTCACCGATTGCGTTGAGCGCCCGAACCATAAGCGTATAGTCCCCCGCGCTGGCCGGCGTCCAAGCCGCGTCCCACTCCCGGAACGCGTAACGGCCGAGGTCAGGCCCGAGCTGCGCGCGCCGCCACGTGACGCCGCTGTCGTCGGAGACCTCGACCTCGCGCACGCCGTAGCCGCCGTCGAACGCGATGCCTTTGAGCGTCACGGGTCGCCCCGGGACAACGCGCGCGCCATTGGCCGGCGTGCCGATGAACGAGCGGACCGTCATGCGGCTGATCGGCACGGTGTTCTTCGGAGCCGTGCCGGGCTCGACGCAGCCACATGGCGTGTCGGGGATTCGGTAGGCGGGCTTCATCCAGAACTTCTCGAAGACGTGGTCGATCACCGCGATCTCCGAGAGGTTCTTCACCCAGTAGGTCGAATACCAGCCGGGCACGACAAGCCGTGCCGGAAAGCCGTTCAGCATGGGCAGCTCGCGCCCGTTCATCTGGTAGGCCACGATGACGTCGGGATCGTCCATCACGCGCCGAATGTCGAGGCTCTTGACGAAGTGGGGGACGCTCGGGAAGGCCGGCTTGTCCAGGCCCTCGAACGTGGCCTGCACGGCGCCCTGGCGGACGCCGGCCGCCGCGAGGAGATCCCGGAGACGCGCGCCCACCCACTCGGCGTTACCCATCGCGCCGTCGCCCCATTCGCCGCCGAGAACGCGCGGCGCGAAGCGCCCTCGGCTGTTGCCGGAGCACTGCGCCACCGCGGTCACGGCCGCCTTCGAAAACTTCGCCTTGAGGTCGTTCAGCGACAGCTCGAGCGGCCGGTCCACGAGGCCCGTTACGCGCAGCCGCCACGACCCGACGTCCACGCTCGTCGGGACCGGGAAGGTGTGGTACCGCACGAAGAAGGCGTCGTTCGGGGTGATCGCCCGGTCGAAATACGTCATCGGGGTCTCGAGTTGCGGGGGTCTCGACGTCAGCAGGATCAGGTCCGTCTTCTCCGGGTAGCGGACGAGCGGCCGCCCGGCGAGGATCGGATCCGCCTGCTGCGCGAGCGCGCGGGGCGACCGCGCGAGGAGCCCCGCCGAGACGACGATCGCTCCGAGTCCGCCGACGGTTCTGAGGAACTCCCTGCGAGGGCTCCGCACTATGCTCCCCTCCCCGGCCCGAATAACCGCGCCACGACTCTACCCGGCTTCGAGGTATTCTTCCACCCTCTCGCGCCCACGTCGGCGTATACCCTTCAGCCCATGGACGAGCGCGCGTTCACCCGTGTGGCCGAGGAGTACGCCGGGCGGCTCTACGCTGTCGCCTATCGGCTCCTCAGGAACCGCGCGGACGCCCAGGACGCCGTGCAGCGCGCCCTCATGAAGGCGTTCGCCGCGCGCGCGTCGTACTCCCCGCGCTGGGCGATCTCCACGTGGCTCTACCGCGTCCTGTCGAACGTCTGCATCGACGAGCTGCGCCGGCGCCGGCCTGTCCCCGAGCCCCCGCCCGGCCAGGGCGCGCACGTCACAGGCGGGGTCGAGCGGTTAGACCTGGCGCGCGCCCTGGGCGCAGTGCCGCGCGAGGCGCGGCTCCTGCTCGCGCTCCACTACGTCGACGGGCTCTCGTACCGGGAGCTCGCCAGGATTCGCGGCATCTCCGTCAACACGGTCAAGAGCCAGCTCGCCCGGGGCAAGGCGATTCTCAGGCGAGCGCTGGAGGACTGACGATGGACCTCGACCTGAAGCTCAGGGAGTTTTTCACCGAGGCGGTTCTTCCGCGCGACGCGCTCGCCCGCCTTGTCCGCGGGCTCGACGATAGCCCGCCGCAGCTCGAGCCGCTCGCTGGCCGATTTCGCATCGAGGCGACCGACCGCGGGGTCTCGCGCCTCCGGCCGGGGCGAGGTGTGGGCGCGAAGTCGCGGCGCGCGCGCCGCCACGCCGAGCAGGCGCACCAGGAGCTGCGGGAGTACCTCGCGGGCCGCCGGACGTTCTTCACAGTGCCGGTGGACCTCGACGGGGTGCTCGAGTTCCAGGCCAAGGTGCTCGCCGAGGCGGCGCGCGTCCCGTTCGGGGAAGTCGTCTCGTACGCGACGCTCGCCGAGCGCGTTGGCCACCCGCGCGCCGCACGCGCCGTCGGTAGCGCCCTCGGCAGGAACCCGGTGCCGGTGATCGTCCCGTGCCACCGGATCGTCCGCGGCGACGGGAGCTGGGGGCACTACGCGTTCGGCCACGAGATGAAGACGCTCTTGCTCACGCTCGAGCGCGCAACGCCGGTGCTCGTCGGTTGCACGACGACGCGAATCGTCTGCCGGCGCGGCTGCGCTCACGACCAGCGCGTCGCCGAGCAGCATCGCGTCGTCTTCGCCTCGCTGGCCGACGCCCGGAGCGTCGGTTACCGTCCCTGCCGCGTGTGCCGACCGGCCCGGGTCGCGTGACCGGCCGCGTGATAGGATGCCGGCGATGAGGGCTCGCGGCTCGCTCGTCTCGCTCGCCGCCGTTCTGCTCCTCGTCGGCGACCCGCGGCTCGTCGCCGCTCAGTACCCGATCTTCGACGCGCACATCCACTACAGCCGCCCCGACTGGGACGCGTACCCGCCGGAGCGGGTGCTGGCGATCCTCGTCCAGGCGGGCGTGCGTCGCGCGATCGTCTCGAGCACGCCGGACGACGGCACGCTCAGGCTCTACGAGCGCGCGCCGAGCGTGGTCGTGCCGTTCCTCCGGCCGTACCGCACGCGCGACGACATGGACAGCTGGCACGAGGACACGGGCGTCGCCGCGTACGTGGAGGAGCGGCTCAAGCGAGGCGTCTACCGCGGCATCGGCGAGTTCCACCTGGATACCGCTGCGGTGGACGCGCCCGTGGTCCGACGGATCGCCGAGCTGGCGGCCGAACGTGACCTCTTCCTGCAAGCCCACGTGGACGCCGAAACGATCGAGAAGCTCCTCGGACGCTACCCGAAAGTCCGCTTCCTCTGGGCCCACGCGGGCATGTCGGCCGACGCGGAGACCGTCGGCCGCCTGCTCGACCGCTTCCCGAAGCTCTGGGTGGAGCTGGCGCTACGTGGCGACGTCGCGCCGGGCGGCAGGATCCATCCCGAGTGGCGCGCGCGCTTCCTGCGCCACCCGGATCGCTTCATGGTCGGGACCGACACGTGGGTGACGTCGCGCTGGGAGATCGTCGGGTCCTCCATGCGCGACGTCCAGCGGTGGCTCTCAGAGCTCCCGGTGGAGGTGGCCGAGCAGATCGCCTGGAAGAACGGCGCGCGGCTCTTCCCGGTGCCCTAGCGGCGCAGGCCCTCGACGAGGCGACGGTCCGAGTCGTAGCGGAGGCGGCGGAGCGCCTCGTCGGGCTCGAGCCACGCGACCTCGTCCACCTCCTGGTCGTGGTCGCCGACCTTCTCGAGCGGCCGCATGAGGAACCAGCGCACCGTCTTCTTGATCCGCCGCCCGTCGCGCTGGAACCAGTACGTCACCGCGTCCAGCTCGCGCACGACCTCGCACCGATAGCCGGTCTCCTCGCGCACCTCGCGCAGCGCCGCGTCCGCGCTCGACTCGCCGGGGTCGAGCGTCCCCTTCGGCAGCGTCCACACGGGTTGGTTGCGAAGGTCGCGCGCGCGGATCAGCAGCACCCGGCCGCGCTCGTCCACCACCAGCCCGCCCGCCGAGAACTGCAGCACCGGCTGCGTCCGGCTCTCCGCCATACGCCCATGATACGATGCGACGCGAGATCCGATTCGAAGGAGAACGGACGCGCTCGACCTCCTCGCGCACTTCCCGGGGGGTGCGACGCCGCGCCCCGAGCAGGCGCGCCTGCTCGTCGCCGTCGCGGACACGATCGCCGAGGCTCTCGACGATCCGACAGCCCCGCGCGTGTTCCTCGTCCAGGCGCCGCCGGGCGTCGGGAAGAGCCACATCGCGATGACGCTCGCGCGGTGGAGCGGCGACGCCTACCTGCTGACCTCGCAGAAGGTGCTTCAAGATCAGTACGAGCGCGAGTTCGGCGCCGAGCTCCAGATCGTGAAGGGGCGCGACAACTACGCGTGCGACCACTACCCCACGGCGCGCGTACCGACCTCGCGCGGCGCCTGCCGCCGGCCGCGCGGCCCGCTCTGCCAATGCCCGTACGCGCGCGCCAGGACGGCGGCCCTCGAGGGGCCGATCTTCTGCACCAACACCGCCTACTTCGCCACGCTCCGTCACTGGCACGCCGAGCGGCTGCGGCGGCGCCGACTCCTGGTCGTCGACGAGGCGCACAACCTCGAGGCGCAGCTCGCCTCCGTCTTCACCGCCGGCTTCTCGCCGGAGCAGATGCGCGCGTGGTTCGGCGCCCCGCTGCCGCGCCTGACCTCAGCCGACGACTACCGCCCGCTGCTGGCCGAGCACCTCGACCGCCTCGAGGGACGGCTCGCGGCGACCCGGCGCGAGCTGGAGGCGCTGCGTCCGCCCGAGAGCGCGGCCGACGTCTTCCTCCGCATCCCGCCGTCGCGCGCCGAGCAGGAGTTGATCGCCCAGCGCGACGATCTGGAGGCGGCGCTGGCGCGCGTCCATGTCTTCCTCGACGCCGAGGACTCGGAGTGGATCGTGCGGTACCCGCCCGACGCGGCCGCGACGCTCGAGCTCGTGCCCCTGACGGTCGCCGCGATGGTCCGGGAGCTCTTCGCCGAGTCCGCGGAGCTGGTCGTGCTCTCCTCCGCGCACCTCGGCCCGAGGCGCGCGGTGGCGGAGTGCTTCGGCCTCGACGAGGGCGGCGTGCGCGCCTTCGCGGGCGCCTCCCCCTTCCCCGTCGAGCAGCGCCGCATCGTGTACCGTCCGGTGGGTGCGCTCTCGCGCGCGAGCCTCGCCGCGCTCGAGCCCGCGCTCTTCGCGGCGGTCGCCCTGATCCTCGCCGAGCACCCCGCGGAGAAAGGACTGATTCACGCGCCGTCCTACGCCGCGGGCGAGCGTCTCGTCAGGGACCTTGCGGCGCGCGCACCAGCCCACGCGCGCCGTCTCATCTGGGTGGAGTCGACGGAGGCGAAGGCGCGCGCCCTCGACGCGCACCGTGCCTCGCCGGCCGCGACCGTCCTCGTTTCGCCGTCGCTGCGCGAAGGCGTGGACCTACCGGACGATTTCCTGCGCTTCCAGATCGTGACGAAGATGCCGTTCCCTGACCTCGGCGATCCGTGGACCGCGGCGCGTCGCGAACGGGATCCCCGCTGGTACGCGCTCGAGACCGCGAAGGCCCTCGTGCAGGCGTATGGGCGCTCGTGCCGCCACGCCGACGACCACGGCGTCACCTACGTCCTCGACGCGCAATTCGAGCGCTTCCTGACCCGCTATCGCGTGCTTCTGCCCGAGTGGTTCCTCGACGCCGCAGAGCCGGCGCTCCGCGCGAGGTACTCCGAGAACTGGGCGCTATAGGCTCCGACAGTGGGCGGCGGCCGACCGCCCGGCGATCCGGCCGAACACGGCGCCCGCCATGAGCCCGGCGCCGCCCGGGTAGTTGTGGTAGAAGAGCCCGCCCACGAGCTCGCCGGCCGCGAAGAGCCCGGGAATCGGCCGCTGCTCGGTGTCCACGACTTGCGCGGACTCGGTGATGCGAAGCCCGCCGAACGTGAAGGTGATCCCGGTCGTGACGGCGTAGCCGACGTAAGGCGGCGCGTCGAGCGGCAGCGCCCAGTTCGACTTGGGCGGCGCGAGCCCGCGCGTGCCCTTGCCGTCCTTGATGGCCGGATTGAACGTGCCGGGCTGCACGGCGGCGTTGAACGCCGTGACCGTGCGGACCAACCCCTCGACGTCGATGTCGAGCTTGCGCGCCAGGTCCTCGAGCGTCGGGGCCTCGGCCTTCGTGACCTCGCGGATCCGGTACTCCTCCCGCAGGAGGTGCAGGACCTTCGCGTCGAAGATCTGGAACGCGGCGCGCCGCGGCTGCTCGATGATCGCGCGCCCGTACTTCACGTACGTGTAATTGCGGAAGTCGGCGCCCTCGTCGACGAAGCGGTCGCCGCGGGCATTCACGATGATCCCCAGTGGGTACGAATGCTTCTGAAAATTGTCACCGACCTTCCGGTCGCCGTGCCACGGGGCGTTGAGGTCCCACGCCACCGCGTGGCAGCCGCTCCAGTGGCCCCACGGCAGGGCGCCGACCTCGAGCGCCATGTGGATCGCGTCGCCGGTGTTGTAGGGCGTCCCGCGAACCCGGGCGAGGTCCCAGTTGCGGCCCAGGTAGCGCGAACGCATCTCGGGGTTCGCCTCGAAGCCGCCGGCCGCGAGCACGACGGCGCGCGCCGGGATCGTCTCCGTCCCCGCCGGCGTCCGCACGACGACGCCGGTCACCGCCCCACGCTCGTCGGTCACCAGACGCGTCGCCTTCGTCTCGAAGCGCACGTCGATCCCCGCACGGGCGGCCGCCTGGTACTCCATGTCGATGAGGCCGGGTCCCCCACCGACCGCCTCGAGGACGAGCCCTCCCCAGAACCGGAACCGCCCGCCGACCTTGTAGGCCTGCCGGCCGAACATCGGAATCCAGCGCACGCCCCGGTCGCGCATCCACCGTACGGTCGGCTGGGACGTGCGCACGAGCAGCATCGCCAGGTCAGGGTCGGCGCACTCCTCGGTGACCCGCATGAGGTCGTCGTAGAACATCTCCTCGGTGTAGGGATCGACCTCCATCGACGCCTTCTCGTCGTCGGAGAGATCGCCGACGAGCTCGCAGAGCTCTTCGAAGCTCTTGAAGGCGAACCGGAAGCCTCCCGCTGTGAAGAAGCCGTTTCCGCCGCGCCAGGCCTCGGGCGCCTTCTCGACGACGAGCACGCGCGCGCCCGCCTCGCGCGCCGAGAGCGCGGCGCACATCGCGGCGTTGCCGCCACCCACCACGACGACGTCGTACGTCGCGGGCACGGCCGCGCGCTAACCGATGATCTCGCTGATCTGGATCTGCGGCTGGATGTTCGTGTAGTTCGGGACGTCGGCCATGATCTCCTTGCCGTGCTCGCCCATCCCCTTCTGGAAATCGGCGAGCGCGTTGAAGTAGAGGTGGCCGGCGGTGACGTAGGGCGCCGGCGCGCCGGGCGCGCCACCGGCGACACCCTTGTCGACCTCGGTCCGAACGAGGCCGTACTTGCCGAGCCGCTGGCGGACCAGCGCCATGTGCTTCCGGACGTAGTAGTCGTGGTCGAACTTCTTGCCCTCACCGGCGGGGTACAGGACGGTGATGCGGACCATGGGAACCTCCTCACGCGGGAATTCCGATCCAGGGAGTGGCAGTGTACTACGGAATGCGGCGGAGCATCGCGATCAGCACCTCGCGGCTCTCGCCCGCCGTCCGGACCTCGCGCGGGAACGCGATCCGCACGCTGTGGAGACGATCGCCCTGACGCAGGCGCAGCTTGAAGCCGAGGCGGTCGACGGCGACCATCGTCGCCTCGTCGGCCTCCTCACCGGCGTAGAAGCGCGCGTAGGCCACGAGCGCGTCGGCGTGGTCCCGGTTCATGTGCTCCATGACGCCGGCCGCCGCGTCGGCGAGTGGATCGGGCTCGGCCGCGAAGTAGTCCGGCGCGGACACCCAGTCCATCGCCGCGAAGCCGCCGACGAAGTACAGATCCACCACCTCGAGCCGCCAGAACGCGAAGTCCTCGAAGTCCACCCAGTGCTTGGCCTGCGCGTGGTGCGTGAGGTAGGCGGCGCGCGCCGCGCTCGCCTCCCCCGGGGGCACGACGCGCGCCTCGCCCATCAGCGTGAGGCGCGCACGGGCGAGCGGATCACCCGATTCTTGTCGCTGGGGGCCCAGGCCGGGCTGCGTCACGAGGAGGCTCGCGCGCGGATCGGCCTGGAGGTTCTGGGTGTGCATCGCCATCGAGCTGATCAGGAAGAGCGGCCGCCCCGTGCTATCGAGCGCGTACGGCATGACCGACGCGAACGGGTGGCCCGGGTGCCGGCGCGAGAGCGTCGCGAGCGTGCCGACGCGCCCGACGTGGGCCAGCGTCCGCGCGCGCTCGGCGTAGGTCGGCTCGGGGACGGACGACGCGCCCGAGGCGTCCGCGGGCGGGGCGTGACGGTTCACCACGGCCAATCCCGCGGGGCGCCGGCGCAGTTCGAGCGCCGCGTGATGTCGCAGATCGCCTTTACAGCGGCGTCCACCGACTGGGGAGTCGCGAGGCGCTTGCCGTTGTTGGCCCGATCAGTCCTTGGCCTTGGCACGCGTGTCTCTCTTCATCCGCGCATTTTCGAGGACTCGCAGGATCGGCTTCGCCAGGTAAAGCCGACGCCAGTCCCGTCCGGTGACCTCCGTGAGCAGGCCCAGTTTCTCCAGCCGTGCGACGGCTTGCCGCGCAGTTGGATTTGATACCTCGAGGAGCCGCTGGGCCCTCGCCACGCTCATGTAAGGGTTGACCAGGAGCGCATCAACGAGCTGGACGGTCTTCGGCCGGTCGGCAAGACGTGCACGCCATCGCTCACGAAGGTCCATGAGGCGGCCGGCCTGTGCAACAGCCTCGCGCGAGATCTGTTCTACGCCAGCCAGAAAGAATCGAATCCAGCCGGTCCAGTCGCCGTCGGTCCGTACCCGCTGAAGCCCGTCGTAGTACTCTCGCCGGTGCTCCTCGAAGTAGGCGGAGAGATACAGCAGTGGTTGCGACAGGCGACCACGCTCGATGAGAAACAGCGAGATGAGGAGGCGCCCGACGCGGCCGTTGCCGTCGAGGAACGGATGGATCGCCTCGAACTGCTCGTGCATCAGCGCGCACTGAACGAGATCAGGGGTCCGGCCGCGATCCTGAAGGAACCGTTCCCATGCGCCGAGCACCTCCATGAGATGCTCGGGCGGCGGCGGCACGTAGACGGCGGTCTCCACCGTGCTCCGAGGCACGCCGATCCAGTTCTGGGAGCGACGGAATTCGCCGGGCGTCGCGTACTCACCGCGCACACCTCTCATGAGGCGTTCGTGCAGCTCCCGCACGAGCCTCAGGGAGAGCGGGAGGCTTCGCAGACGCGGAATCCCGTGCTCCAGGGCCCTCACGTAGTTCCGGACCTCTCGGACGTCGTCTGGATCACGACGGGCAGACCCGGCGGCGACCTCCTCCCGCAGCAACTCCCCGAGGCTGGTGGTGGTCCCTTCGATCCGCGAAGAGAGCACCGCCTCCCGCCGTACGTACGGCGCGATCAACAGGTGGGGATTCGGCAGGTGCCGCCCCAGGCCAGACAGCTCGCTCAGCGCCGCGTCGGCCTGGGACAGCGCCAGGACGAGATCGTCGTCGTACGTGAGCTTCGGCGGCAGCGGGGCCGGTATGAAGGCGTGATACCCGCCGCGCGCACGGATGACCCTGCCGGCTTCGGGTGCCCGAAAGTCGGTGGGATTCACAGGGCGCGACGAGGGCTCTGAAAGTCCGTCTTCAAGGTCGGAATCTCTTTGAAAGATTTTGAGCTAATTCTTTCAAAGTTCGCCGGGCTTTGCAAGCCGGCTTTCAAAGCTCCCCGCTGGACGCCCGGCGCAACAGAGCCGCGTCCAGTGCGCGGAGCGCAGATCCTCGTCGACGCGAAGCGACGTGCGCTGACCGGGCTGCTACTCCCGCGTCGCGGTGTAGGGACAGATCTGGTTGTACGCGCAGTGCCGGCAGGCGTTG
>Ga0209690_1000145_pt1 | contig 33545 bp, 29 predicted proteins | sample GraSoiAngelo_150_FD_186164 | JGI IMG/M metagenome (GOLD analysis project Ga0209690, IMG submission 186164) | Grasslands soil microbial communities from the Angelo Coastal Reserve, California, USA - 14_1009_09_40cm (SPAdes) (version 2) | ecosystem: Environmental > Terrestrial > Soil > Grasslands ... | reverse complement strand
CGGAACGCCGACGCTTGTTCTGCGCATGCGATGGCAAGAAGCTAGTTTCCGTGGATGTCCTTTCGGGTAAGGTGTTAGCTGCGCTGGATATCGGCGGCGTCCCGGACGTGATTTTCTTCAACCCAGCGCTCAAGCACTTGTATGTTGCTATCGGCGATCCTGGCCTGCTTGAAGTTATCGATACTGAAGCGATGAAACTTCTGGAGACCGTGCCGACGGAGACGGGTGCGCATACCATTGCGTTTGATGCGCCAAGGAACAAGGTCTACGCGTTCTTGCCGCAGACCAATCGAGCCGCTGTCTACGTTGACGAAGGCTGAGCATGCAAGACTGCAAACTGATTCGAGAGGAAACCGACGATAACGTCTGGACCATGTATATAGGACTGACAATTGATCGGGCCGCAACGGTTGAAAAGTCCCTATGGACGAGTCAAGCGAAGGGCGCTGGCTGCTCCTGATCCATCAGCTTCCGCCGAAGCCAGATTACTTCCGGGTAAAGATCTGGCGCCGGCTTCAGCGGCTAGGTTCTGTCGCTATCAAAAATTCCGTTTATGTTTTGCCAAAGAACGAACAGACACAAGAGGATTTTCAGTGGGTGTTGCGGGAGATCGTTGAAGGAGGTGGAGACGCATCTTTGTGCGAAGCGCGTTTCGTCGAAGGTCTCTCTGATGATCAAGTGGAGGCTCTGTTCCAAGCGGCCCGCGGTACCGAATATGACCAGGTCGCCGAGGAGGCTCGCCGCCTTGCCGAAACGCCTCTGCCGGACAGGCAAGTTGAGGAGACGCGCCGTACACAGAGCGAGGTCGATCTTGCCCGGCTTAAACGGCGCCTTGCTGAGCTTGTTGCCATCGACTTTTTCGGAGCGCCAGGCCGCGAGGCAGCAGAGGGACTCGTTTCTGGAGTTGAAGCACGTATGCGTGACAAGAGATTGGGCAAACAAATCATGAGCACCGCAGTCGCTCGCCGAGAGGATTTTCAAGGGAAAACTTGGGTTACCCGCAAGGGAATTTACGTTGATCGCATGGCGAGCGCATGGCTCATCCGTCGCTTCATCGATTCGGGCGCCCGCTTCAAGTTTGTTCCTCCAAAAGGATATAAGCCACTGCCCGATGAGCTGCGCTTCGATATGTTCGAGGCAGAGTTCACGCACGAGGGTGATCGCTGCACTTTGGAAGTTCTCATCGAGCGGACCGGTCTCAACGAACCTGCCCTCGGACCGATCGCAGAAATAGTTCACGATATTGACCTTAAGGATTCAAAGTACAGCCGGCAAGAAACTGCGGGAATCGATCGGTTAATAGCTGGTATCGCTATGGCTCATAAAGACGACGAGACCCGCCTGGCTCGTGGTACCGCCGTCTTCGATGACCTGTACGAATATTTCAAGAGAAAACGCGGCTGAAATGGTGCAGCAGTTAGTGCGTGGGACGACCTCTGATCGGTAGACAAAAGGAGATAACCGATGGAATCAGCGAACACGCCTAGCAGGGTGCCGATCCGAGATTTGGTTCTGTATTACTTGCGCCTCGGTGCGCTTGGCTTTGGAGGACCAGTCGCTCTAGTTGGTCAGATGGAAAAGGAGCTTGTTCAGGAACGAAAGTGGCTCACGAAGGAGGAGATGCGCGAGGGAATCGCGGTCTGTCAGTCTATGCCAGGCCCGCTCGCGATTCAGGTTGGAATCTATATTTCCTATCTTCGTGGAGGCTTCTGGGGAGCATGGGCTGGCGGTTGGGCTTTTATTCTTCCGAACTTTGTCATCGTAGCCACATTGGGCGCCCTGTACAGTTACTTTGGCGGATTGTCTCCGGTGACCGCGATCTTCTACGGCGTAGCTCCGGCCGTTATCGCCCTTATCCTCTCCTCTTGTTACAGCCTCGCCAAACTCGGGATGGAAGACTGGTTGCAATGGGCCATCGCCGCCGTGTGTTTTGTTGTAACCGTCGCGGTACAGGCCGAAGTGGCGCTGCTGTTCCTGGCGTCGGGGATCGTAGGTATTGCCTATTACGGATCACTATTTCGCGGAAAGACTGTGCCCTCCTTGCCGCTGTTGGCTGCTCTTGCTGTCACTGCCCCAACCACTAACGCCGCTGCTGGTTCGATCTTGGGCAAACTTCTTCTGTTTTTCCTCAAGGCGGCATCTCTTACATTCGGTAGCGGTCTGGTGATCGTTCCGTTCCTAGAGAAAGGGCTGGTTCAGCAGACCGGCTGGCTTGATGAACGGCAGTTTCTAGTCGCAGTGGCGATGGGGATGATTAGCCCCGGACCGGTCGTTATTACTGCGACGTTCGTGGGTTATTTAGTTGCTGGTTTTTGGGGCTCCCTTGTTTCAACGGTGGGGATTTTTCTTCCCTCGTTTCTCTTCGTCCTGCTCGTGGCGCCCATCCTTGTTCGCAATCGGGCAAACCTTAACGTCAAAGGCTTCGTCAAAGGTGCGTATGCGGCTGCCATTGGCACGATTCTCGGTGCCTCCGTCCTATTGGGAAAGATAGCTATCGGCGACTGGCTTACGGCCTTAATCGCGGTGCTGAGCCTCGTAGTGTTGGTTCGCTGGAAACTCAGTAATCCAATTCTCGTGGCAGCGACCGCTGTCATTGGACTCATCGCTTTTCCGATTCTTCAGCCGACGTGGGTCTTTGTAAAGTAATAGGTAATTTGAATACTACGTAAACTTCAAAGCTAAAGGGGGTCCTGTTATGAAAAAGAGTACTACACTTATGTTGGTGGCCGCGTTTGTGTGGCTGCTGGGAAACCATGCGACGTGGGCTCAGAAGTATGATGATAAAGCACTTAAGGGCGTGAAAACATCTTTAGAAAAGGGGCTCTCGGCGAGCGAACCTCAAGGCAAGCCGATCTCTGGGAAGTTTGAGGTCGAAGACGGGAAGCTCCAGCTCTCGGTCTACACGATGAAGGGTGACAAGTTTTCAGAGGTCATCGTAGACCACAAGACCGGCAAGACAGCAAAGACTGAGGCGATCACAGGTGGTGAAGACCTCTCAGCCGCAAAATCACAAAGCGCTGCGATGGCCAAGGCAAAGTTGTCCCTTCGCAGTGCCACTGAGAAGGCCGTCAAAGCGAGCAAGGGATTCCAGGCGGTCAGCGTCACGCCTTCCCTGAAAGATGGGCATCCGGTGGCAGATGTTACCCTCGTTAAGGGTGATGAGTTCAAGACGGCCTCAGAGAAATTGGATTAGCCCGAGGCGGCTATGAGAGTCACTCACGCTGTAGTGTTCGAACTGACTCTTGGTATGCTGGGATTGCTCGGATTCTTTGCCTTGAATGAAGGAGACCAGACAGTGGCAAACGCCGCAGAACTCAAGTTACCTGAAGGTAGCACGGTGCAGTGGTTTGACTTCGAACAAAGGGGCATTGAAGGGTGGAAAACCGTCGATGGCAAGTGGACGGTAGAAGAGATACCTGGAGCGCCGAGCCGTAAGAAGGTGCTGGTTCAACGTGCCGTGGAGAATCAGTTCAACGTGATCGTCGCACCTGGTGGTCCCTATACTGACGTTGACGTTTCCGTTCGGTTCAAGCCAATCTCAGGCCGGGAAGATGCCTCAGGCGGCATCGTCTTTCGCTTCTCTGAGGGACGATACTATGTCGTCAGAGCCAATGCCCTGGAGAATAACTTTAGGCTTTATTACTACGACCGGGGGCGGCACCAACTAGCCACGGCAACAGTCCAGCCCCCTGTACTCGGCCAATGGCACACGTTACGAGTGATCGCTGTTGCTGACCTCATCCAGGCCTATCTTGACGGCAAGCTTTTGCTTAATCATCGTGACTCTCGCTTTCGATCAGGCCAGATTGGCCTGTGGACAAAATCGGATAGCATAACTGCTTTCGATGATCTGGAAATAAAAAGCAACAAACCACAGTAGAAATAATTGAAAGGAGTTTAATATGGAAAAGAATTTTTGCAGGAAGATAGTGCGTTCCTCAGCCATAGGTGCATTCGCGGCGTTTGCATATTTAGCTCTGGCCGGCGCTGTATCACCCAGTCTCGCAGCGGAGGGGAAACTCGACACCGCCAAAATCGAGCAGCTCACGGGTGTAAAAGGAGAACTTAGCGAAAAAGAGGGCGTATTTAAAGTCACCGCTCCGCGTAGCGATCTCAAAGTCACCGTCGCTGGCGTAAAGATGACGCCACCTATGGGTCTGGCTTCCTATGCAGCCTTTACGAAGGCCGATGGCAAGACGATGATCATGGGCGACACTACCCTGCTCGAAGACCAGGTCAATCCTGTAATGAGTGTCGCCTTAGACAATGGCTTGGAAGTCACAGCGCTCCATAACCATTTCTTCTGGGATTCCCCCAAAGTTATGTTCATGCACATCGGTGGCATGGGTGATGAGGAGAAGCTTGCCTCTGCGGTTGGAAAAGTGTTCGCCAAGATCAAGGAAACCAGCGATGGTAAGGGACAGACACCAAAGGCCGATCTTGATCCCGCCAAGACCTCGTTGGATCCCAAAAACATTGAAGGCATCATGGGCGCGAAGGGACAAATGGCGAGTGGTGTTTACAAAATCACTATCGGCCGGACAACGAAGATGGGCGGACATGAGGTCGGGAACGCCATGGGCATCAATACATGGGCAGCTTTTGTCGGGAGCGATCAACAGGCGGTCGTCGATGGCGATTTTGTGATGTTGGAGAAAGAGCTTCAGTCCGTGCTCAAGGCGCTGCGCGGCGCAGGCATCAACGTCGTTGCCATTCACAACCACATCGAGACGGAATCCCCACGTATTGTGTTCCTGCACTACTGGGGCGTTGGCTCGACGACTGATCTTTCCAAAGGGTTGAAGGCTGCGCTCGATACCCAAAAGAAATAAACGTGGAAAACGCCGAGGGCTGGCGAGGTAGAAAGAAAATGAAAAGGCTGCACAGTATTTTTCTGATTGGGCTTACTGCGCTTGCAGTTAGGGCTCAAGCAGAGGAGCCCACACCGCTGCGGTTGGTGCAAACGATTCCTTTGCCGAATGTAGAGGGGCGGATTGATCACATGGCCGTGGATCTTAAGGGCCAACGGCTATTCATTGCCGCGCTTGGCAACAACACGGTAGAGGTTTTAGATCTTCGTGCGGGCAAGCGTATTCGGAGCATCACCGGATTGCATGAGCCGCAGGGCGTAGGTTTTATTCCTGAATTCAACAAGATTTTCGTCGCCAATGCGAAAAGTGGCGCGTGCGAAGTGTTTGACGGCTCGTCGTTTAAGCCCATCAAGAGCATCAAATTCTCCGATGACGCCGACAATATTCGATACGATGCAGCCGCCCGCCGCGTCTACGTCGGCTATGGGAGCGGCGGGGTCGGCATCATTGATGCGGCAACCGGCGATCACCTTGGCGCCATTAAGCTCGAGGGTCACCCTGAATCCTTTCAACTAGAGAAGTCTGGGCCACGCCTCTTCGCGAATATTCCTACATCCCAAAAGATAGTGGTTGTGGACCGGGAGAAACGGGCGACGATTACAGCATGGCCAACCGCGGGCGCTACGGCCAATTTTCCAATGGCGCTTGACGAAACTCATCATCGGCTGTTTGTCGGGTTTCGAAAACCCGCTAAACTCGCCGTCTTCGACACCGAATCCGGTAAAGTCGTGACCAACATGGACAGTGCTGGAGACGCCGATGACGTTTTCTATGATAATTCGCATCAGCGTATTTATATCTCCGGTGGAGAAGGCTTCCTCAGCATTTTTCAACAAGATGACGCTGACCATTACAGGGCGATGACAAAGATTCCAACGGCAATGGGCGCTCGCACATCACTATTCGTTCCTGAACTGAGTCGCTTCTATCTTGCGGTTCCACACCGCGGCACTCAAAGAGCAGAGGTGCGGGTGTACGAAGCACAGCCATGAGGAGGATATCCATCTCAGTTACGTTCCAGACCCTGCTGATAGTTTTGCTGCTGCTTTTTCCCCCGTCTGTGGCCTGGGGATACCGGCCTTTCGTGTCAACTGATGCTGCCGTGGCCGATGTTAAAGAGATGGAAATCGAGATCGGCTACTTCAATTTGGAACGAGACAGGGGGAAAAACACCTTCATCATTCCAAAGGCCGTGCTCAACTACGGTCTCATTCGGAACCTCGAGCTCGTTGGTGAATTTGGCATTGAAGAGCCTTCCCACGGTCCCGTGCGGCTGGCAGATCCTGCGTTATCGTTGAAAGCGATCCTTAAAGAGGGAGTTCTCCAAGAGAAAAGTGGAGTCAGCTTCGCCGTCGAGGCGGGGCCGCTTTTACCGTCTACGAACAAGGCGGAAAACAAATTCGGTTTCGAAGGGATCGGGATAGTAAGCGGAAAGTTAGCGTCGCTGACCTATCACGTTAACTTCGGCGGAGGTGTGGATAGGGCAGAGACTAATCCTTTTGTGGTCTGGGGAGTGATCGCGGAACTCCCCATCATCTCAAAACTGAGGTTGGTGGGAGAAATCAATGGAGAAAGCGTTAGACGAAACACTCCGAATAATTCCGCCCTCGTCGGCTTCATCTGCGAAGCGCCATGGCAACACGTCTTCATCGACGCGGGAATTCGGAGGGGCATCAGCAGCGCCGCCGCTGACTGGATGTTTACTACTGGATTGACTTTCAGTTTCTCCCTAGCAACTGTCGCTCATAACTAAGCTGCCAAATTTGTTCTTGCCTCTTCCCTTGTGGGGTTCTGAACAAAGCACTTTGTTGGGGGAACAAAGCAAAAAATGTGGACAGCAATTCCATGCAGGATTCTTATAGAACGCCACCGGCCGGATTTATTCATCTTCCCACGTGCTGAACCAGTCAAGTTTTTCTCTTTGTTTTTGCTCAGTGGCTTCTGAGCCATGGTCTTTACTGGTTTCAGTTAACTTGGGAGAACGCTGTACTCTTAGGGAATCGGATTGCTTTGAGGCTTTTTCTCTCAATCCGTCGGAACCAGGATGCTGGTACATCAAACGGCACCGACCGCACCGAGACAATTGAAACAACCTGCGCCCTTTACACCGGGGGGCCCTTTCAAAGCAAGCGTGCGGGTGAAATCAAGTTGTTATCTATGTCGTAATACGACAACGGACTTTCTAACGCGTGGGCTGAATGATGAACTGCAAAGGTAAATTATTTGACTCTGATTCTTTTACTCGGTAGGAGCCTGGCGATGCTTGTGAGGCGATGAATTCCTGACTAAGGAGAGAAGTTCTTCCGGGGGCATGTTGGAAACTAACATGCAGATCACATTATCCTCACGGTGGAGCACGGCGTGGAATCCATCGCGGGAGAAGCTATAGAATCTAATTTTCGTCTCGGGGTCAAAAAAGACAGCGGCGTTTTTGGGTGCGTCTTCCTCTGTCCCGAGAAAAGTGAAACACGTGATTGAAAGCCCATTCCCTCTAAAGAAAGCCACCAGGATTTGGCGGCCTTTAACTTCCTGCACCGTTCCGCCTATAGGCTTTAGGCCTAAGGGGGAGAAATCATACCCCAGCGGACCGAATTTGCCATCCACAGCACGACGCAGCCAATCATGTAGTTCATCGGTATTTGTAGCCTCCCGAAGAGAGACCTCGCCCCTATCAATCTTTGCCCGGATCTGCAGAGCCGTCAGAGAAATGGGTTGGCTGGGTCGCGGCATGAGAAAAAGTACAGAGATAACCAGGATGATAAGGAGAGCGGAAGCAAAAGCTGGACGGAGGAATGGCTGCAAGCGCAGGATCAGCTTGCTCCCTGCATTGGAAGATTCGGCTTGCTTTGGCATGGTGCGCTGATCAGATAGAATCCTTCTCCTGAGATCATCGGGCGCAACCACGCTGGCGCTAACCGTGCGAATTTCACTGTTCAAAGACCGGTGCCACTCATAAGCTCGCTGGCACCTCGGGCAATCTTTGAGATGATCTTCTATAGAGGATCGCTGCGGGTCAGATAGCTCATTGTCGGCCAGCGTACTTATAAGTTCTTCTGCCTGTTCGCATTTCATTTTTTTCTCTCGCTCTTCTCTTTGATGCCAATGTACTCCTTAAGTTCTTTGTAAACCAGTTTTCTGCCGCGGAAAAGCCGCGAGCGGATTGTACCCACTGGGCACGAGAGCATTTCTGCTGCTTCCGCGTAAGAAAAACCTCCCATGATTACCAAAATAATGGGCAGACGGAACTCCTCAGGGATTTTGTTTAAGACATCAGTAATTTGCCTCTTCATTTCTTTCAGCAACATCTGGGTTTCCGGCCCGGGATTTTCGGTCGGTACCTGCTCCCAATAGTCCGACGGCTCTTCGTCCTGAGCGAAACTGTCTTTTACCGAAAGCCATTTTTTCTTCTGGTTGCGATCATGGAAAAAGAAATTGCAAAGGATCGTAGTGAGCCAAGCCTTCAGGTTGGACCCCGGAGTAAACTGCTTGTAGGAACCGAGAGCACGCGAATAGGTCTCCTGAACCAAGTCTTTAGCCTCGTTAGATTCCTTTGCGAGGTAGAGAGCGACCCGATAGAGATGATCGAGATGAGTCATGGCTTCATGGCAAAACTTTTCCTTCTCTTTGTCCCTTGTGTCTTTTCCCCGGCGCATGCGATGACTGATACATAAGCCAAGACTAATGTTCAATCAGTAGCCTAGTAGTACAACGATTTTAGTGTGTTTAAAGTTCCGCGGATGAAGGTAGAGCCTAGGTAAGAGCGAATTCTGAGGGATCGGTTGCGGGATAGCTCTAAGAGCTAGAAATTTTTCTGGCCTTCATTAACTGTCGGAATTTCTGTGTCTTTTCGGCTCCATTGGTCTACTCCGCTGAAGGCTCTCCTCTCTGGCCAAGGTTTTCTGTTAAGAAACTCCTGGGAACCTTTTCAGGTCCATTTTACTTAAAGGTGGTATAGGCCGTCAGAAAGATTGAGGCATGCTGCATTTGATAAGTATTCGTTGGGTTTTCGGATTAGCTCTCTTGGTTGTCATCCCCATAATTGCTACTCCCGTCGTATACATACAACTGGCCAAAGCTCAGGAGAAATTGAAACTGCCTCTGGGGCTTCAGGAAGATGCGGCCTTCATTCCCGACGACAATCTCCAGACACCCGAAAAGATTGCGCTCGGCAAGATGTTCTTCTGGGACAAGCGGCACTCAACATCGGGAACGGTAGCGTGCCTTAATTGCCATCAACCCAATCACGGCTGGAGTGATCCTCGGCAGTTCTCGATTAATTTCGCGGGCAAGCCGATGCCGCGCCACACTCCGACCATTGTGAATCGACTTTTCAGCGATCAACAGCTCTGGACGGGCTTGCGCCCCACACTCGAGGAGCAGGCGCTGAAGGACCTCAACCGGACAGACGAGAAGGTAGTGGAACACTTGGGCTCGATTCCGGCTTATCAACAACAGTTCCGGAAGATCTTCGGCCACGACCTTGAGCCTATCGGAGTAGCCAAAGCCATCGCGGCCTACGTACGGACAATCGTCTCCGGAAATTCGCCCTACGACCGTTTCGTGGCAGGAGACAAGAGTGCGTTGTCGACGGAAGCCCAATGGGGTCTCGCGCTCTTCGAGGGCAAGGCCCGTTGTGTAAGCTGTCACGCGGGGTTCAACTTTACCGATGAGAGTTACCGCAATGTCGGCGTGGGCATGGATAAGCCCGACCCGGACCTCGGTCGCTACACTGTGACGAAGAAGGAGGCCGATAAGGGCGCTTTCAAAACACCAACCCTCCGGGACGTGGCCAGGCGCGGTCCCTATATGCACGACGCCAGCGAGAAGACGCTAGACAAAGTTGTCGCGTTCTACAACCGCGGCGGAGTCAAAAACCCCTGGTTGTCCAGCGATATCAAGCCGCTTAGTCTCACCGTCCAAGAGCAGAAGGACTTGGTAGCGTTCCTGCAATCCCTGACCGGCGAGATTGACCCGGAGGTGGGGAAGCCCCCGACGTTGCCCCGTTAGTTTAGAAAAAAAGAAAAACTTAGAAAGGAAACGGAGGAGAAAGTATATGAGAACAATACAGATTGGTCTGATAGCGATGGCACTCACATTTAGCTTACACGTTGTCCCTGCGAGCCGGGCGGCCGATAGTCATACCACGTCCAGGGATCACGTAATGGTAGAACCCAACGATCTAAAATGGGACGATGTGCCCACGTTACCGCCGGGAGCTAAAGTTGCCATCATTGAAGGGCCGCCGAATGAAGCGGTCCCGTTCATGATGCGCTTGAAATTTCCCGCTAACTATAAAGTTCCTGCCCACTGGCATCCAGCTATTGAACATCTCACCGTGCTCTCCGGAACCTTCAATATGGGCATCGGCGATAAGCTGGATATGACAAAGACCAAGGCATTGTCGCCAGGCGGTGTCATGATCATCCAGCCAAAGATTCCTCATTTTGCTTGGACAAAAGAAGAAGTGATGGTGCAGGTGCACGGGGTGGGACCGTGGGGAGTCACTTACGTTGATCCGGCAGACGATCCCAGAAAGAAATAGTCCTGTGAATGGTGCGGCATCCTGGGCAGTGGCCTAATACTAGTGCTGGTAAATTTAGTCTAGTTCCGCTCCACGACACGACTGTGGAGCTTCTATCGCGCATCCAACGGGGAGATGACCCGTCAATACCTCGTTTATCCGTCGTTTCATCGATCCGAATACTCGCTTCAAGTTTATCTCTCCTAAAGGGTATAAGCTACTAGCCGCTGAAATACGCCTCGACATGTTCGAAGCGGAATTCACCCACGAAAGTGACCGTTGCACGGTGGAAGTTTTGATCAATCCTGGACAAAGCATGCGCGGTGGGAATATATTCTTTATAGGAGGGGAAAAATATCAAATGCTCAAGGTGATACCCGTAGAAGAAGCGGTAGGATTGCCCCTGGCCCACGACATCACGGAGATTGTTCCTGGGAAGCACAAGGGTCCGGCATTCCGGCGCGGCCATGTGGTGCAACCCCAGGATATTTCCAAGCTATTGGATGTGGGCAAGGCTCACATCTATGTCATGGAGCTGGAGAAGGACGAACTCCATGAAGAGGACGCAGCCAGAAGGCTGGCGAAGGCCGCGGCGGGACCGAATATCCGCTTAACCGATCCGGTGGAAGGTCGGGTCAATCTAGTGGCGCAGATCTCAGGTCTTCTGAAAGTCGATAGTGATCTTCTTTATCGGTTCAACTCACTCGGCGATTTGATTCTCGCCACGTTGCCGGAAAATAGATATGTACGGCAGGGAGCTGTCCTGGCGGGAACGCGGACCATTCCTGTTGCGGTGAAGGAAGAGCTAATTCAACGGGCCGAGGCGCTTTGCAAAGATAGACCCATCGTTACGCTTTTACCGATGCTCATGAAGCGCGTGCACTTAGTCGTTACGGGAAGCGAGGTTTTTACCGGCCGGATCGAGGATGGTTTTGAACCCGTGGTAAGTCGCAAAGTGAGCGAAATGGGATCGAACGTCGAATCCGTGAAGTTGGCGCCGGACGATCCTGACGTCATCGCCGGCCATATCAAGAACGCTCATCGAGCGGGCGCTGACGTCATTCTAGTGAGCGGCGGGATGTCGGTGGACCCGGACGACAAGACGCCGGAAGGCATTCGGCGGAGCGGCGCGAAAGTGGAAACTCACGGATTTCCGGTATTGCCCGGTTCGATGTTTCTCATGGCCTATTTGGATCAGACTCCCGTCATGGGTCTTTCCGGTTGCGTGCTCCACGATCCGTTTACGGCGTTTGATGCTCTCCTTCCAAGGCTTCTCGCCGGAGAGCGCGTTACCCGTGCAGACATCATGGCTTTGGGACATGGGGGACTGCAGAGAAAGCACGATCACTAGCGAAAAGGAGGAAGCGACAGTGGAGATTTTACGGAGCTTGAAGGAACGGTGTGATCCGAGGCTTGCGGCGCTGCTCGTGGTCGATGTGCAGAATGATTTTGTCAGCCCCCAAGGGAGCGCCGCCAAACGGGGCGACGATGTGAGCGCGGCGATGGCGATGGTGCCGAATCTCCTTCGACTCATCGACGAAGCGCGCCGTGTTGGTCTCACGATTGTCTATATTAGAACCACGCACAGCGAGTGGACTGATACGCCATCCTGGATCTATCGCACGTCACAAAAGGGCGGTCTCAGCACCTGCCGCGAAGAAACTTGGGGAGCGGAATTGTACGAAGGGATTTCGCCCCTGCCCTCGGAACGAGTGGTGATCAAGCATCGCTATAGCGCTTTCATCAATACCGATCTTAACACCGTGCTTAAGGCCAGAGGCATTCAGAGCGTTCTGGTATGTGGCGTTGCCACGAACGTCTGCGTCGAGACCACGGCGCGTGACGCCTACATGTACGATTATTACGTGACGATGATCGATGACTGCTCTGCGGCCTATGAGACGAAGTTACACCTGGGAACGCTGGAAAATATTCGGCGCCACTTTGGGCTCGTGGCGTCTTCAAATGAGATTATCGAAACCTGGGGTGGGGTAGAGAAAAGGAAAGCCGCAGGTCTCTAATCCGATTCGGGAGAGGCGAAAATAAAAAGGCCTGACGGGAGTTTCCCTCCAGGCCTTTTTGTTACTTCATGAAGTTCGCGTTGATCTCGTCAAGCTGCTCTACGGATGGTTGCAAATCGTCTTGGGTCAACTCAGATAAAGGCGTGTCGCAGAGATTCAATTCTTCCGCGAAGTCCTTGCGATTTGGGTTATAGTAAATCAGGCCGGTTAAAAATTTTCCCTCGGCAATAGCGCCATGGATCGCCGAGATCGCTTGCGCCTTGTTGGTGGGATCGTAGCTTTTACTCAGCTTGTGCAAAATGATACGCGAGCCATCGTGCAGCTTCACCTCGTGATCCGTTCCTTCATCGTAGTCCGCTTCGATATTTTCGTACGGCGGAATAAAATCAATGTCATGGATGGGATCGAGATGGGCTTTAGCGTACTTTAGGCTTTTGGTCGAGCCTTCGTGATTGTTGAAAGTAACGCAGGGGCTGATGACATCCAGTATAGCGCTGCCCTTATGAGCGAGGGCGCCCTGGACCAAGGGGGCCAACTGCTTGCGATCGCCGGAAAAGCTCCGGGCCACGTAAGTCGCGTCCAGAGTGATCGCGAGTTCCGCCAGGTCGATGGCCGGGATATCGTTGACCTTCCCGCCCTTCATGACGGATCCGACATCAGCCGTGGCGGAGAACTGTCCTTTTGTCAAGCCGTAAACTCCGTTGTTTTCGATGATATAGGTAATGTTTACATTGCGGCGCATCATGTGACAGAAATTCCCCAGCCCGATAGCCGACGTATCGCCGTCGCCTGACACCCCGATGGGCATGAGGCTGTGATTCGCCAAATTGGCGCCGGTGGCTACGGCTGACATTCTGCCGTGAACGGCATTAAATCCGAACGACTGGCTTAAAAAATAAGCCGGCGTTTTCGAAGAGCAACCGATGCCGCTCAGTTTAACGACTTTTCTCGGATCGATGCTGTTCTCGAAATAGGCGCGCATCACGGATGCCGAGATCGCATCGTGACCACACCCTCGGCACATCGTCGAAGGCGCTCCCTCGTAATCCTTTTCCGTCAAATTTAAACGATTCAGTTTTGCTTCTGCCATTGCTCTATCCTTACATTTGGGCTGTCTTGCGTTCGGTTGACTGGGCGGCGGCGAAAATCTGATTGACGACTTCGAGAGGGGTCGCTGGTAAGCCGTTGTAAATAAGCACGCTGACGATCTTCGCGCCCAGATCGGGGTGCTCGTCTTTAATGATCGCCGCCATCTGAGCATCCCGATTCTGTTCCACCAGATAAATCGTGTCGTGTTCCGCCAGAAAATCTCTCACCTCACTCGTCAATGGCAAGGCACGAATTAACATGTGATTGGTTCTTAGTCCCCTCGTCTTCAGCCGGTCGCGGGCCTCGCGCACCGGCTCGTAGCTGGAGCCGTAACAGATGATGCCGGTCTTTACACTTTTCTCCTTTTCGACGATCGGTTTCGGCACAAACTTGCGGGCGGTTTCGAACTTCTTTCGCAGCCGGTCGAGAATAGCCTTATAATCATGTTCATCTTCGGAGTACTTGGCGTCGACGTCGTGACCGGAACCGCGCGCGAAATAGGATGCCATGCGGTGCTGGTTGCCCGGCACGGTTCTGTAGGGGATGCCGTCCCCGTCCTGATCGAAGTAACGGCGGAATTTCTTGCCGGCTTTGGTCCATTCTTCGAGTTGCTCCGCGGCCAGGCGTTTGCCTAAATCGAAAGGCTCCCGCTGCAATTTAAGCGGCTCGGACAACCAAAGATTCATTCCGAGATCAAGGTCCATGGCGACAAACACGGGCGTCTGGAAACGGTCGGCGAAATCGAAGCTCCGACGCGCGAAATCGAAGCACGAATTCGTATCATGCGGGATCAAAATAACATGGCGAGTATCGCCATGGGATGCGCCGTACATGAGCGAAATATCCGCCTGCTGAGTTCTCGTTGGCAGACCGGTTGATGGGCCACCCCGTTGAATGATGAAAAACACACACGGGATCTCAGCGTAATAGGCGAGACCGAGGGACTCATTCATAAGCGACAGTCCGGGCCCGGACGTGGAGGTCATAGAACGCGCTCCAGCCCAGCCAGCGCCGACGATCATGCTCGCCGAAGCGATCTCGTCTTCCGCTTGTACGATAGCGTAAGCTTTTTTGCCGTCCTTGGGCTTGCGAAGTCGCGGAAGATAATACTCCATGGCTTCCGCAAGTGAGCTCGATGGCGTGATGGGATACCAACAAATGACAGAGGCTCCGCCATAGATCGCCCCCAATGCCGCGGCCGTATTGCCCTCGGTGATGATTTTGCCTTTGTTCCCGTTGGGAATAACTTCGAGCCGGGCGATGTTCTGCGTATAACCTTTCTCTTTCATATGTTGATACCCGGCGTCGATACAAGCTAGGTTGGATTCAATAACTGCAGGCTTCTTGCCAAAGGTGTCCTCCAGAACCGCCTTGATGATTTCCATGTCGATGCCGAAGAGATAGGCCAAGGCGCCCACATAGATCATGTTACGCTGTTTCGCTCGCAGCGGTGAAGCCGGCACCAATTTCGTTACCAGCTTATTGGCTGGCACTCCCAAATACTGTACCCCGTCTCTTCTCAGATGGGCTGGCAGCGGAGTTGAATCATCGTACAGGATAAGGCCGCCGTCTCGTACGCGGTAGATATCCTTTGCCGCAGTAGCGTCATTGAACATCACCATGACGTCGATGACGTCTTTGCGACTTAAATAGCCCTCTGCGGACGCGCGGATCTGGTACCAGGTGGGCAACCCTTGGATATTCGACGGAAACATGTTCTTCGATGAGCAAGGTATGCCCATCTTGAAGATCGCCTTAAACAAGATATTGTTCGAGGAGGCGCTTCCCGAACCGTTCTCGGTGGCGACACATATATTCAAATCGTTGATTGTCGGCGTATCCAAAACACAACCTCCTTCAGCTGCTTGGTAAACTTTACGATAGTAGCATATTCCCCTTAGATGACAAATGTTTGGTCCCTTTACCCGGGCGTATATTGGTCTTCGGAATTATAGTATTCCTCAACTTCTTTCCAGGCTTGTCTAACCTTTTCATCAATGTCGAAAGCCTGCGCATACTGCAGTATATCGGGCATCGATACGATTCCGATGAGTTCGCCCTTTTCGCCGCCAACCGGCATGTTCCTGATGTCGCGCCGATACATTTCAGCCATGACATCTCTAACAAGGTCCGTACTTGCCATGGTGATTAGGGGAGAGGTCATCAATTCTTTGATCGCGGTTTTCTTCGTATTAATGTCTTTGACGGCCACGCGCTTAAGAACATCCCGCTCGGTAAAAATTCCGTTCGGCTTGCTGCCCGCCGTAACAATGACTGCACCCAAACCGTTCTTGACCATCAGATCGATCGCTTCATAGACTGATGTCGATTCGTCGACTGTTGTCGCTCCCGGAGACGTGATACTGCCCAAAGTCTTTGTCGGGCTGGTTCCCTGATCCAACTCCACCGCAAGTCCCAGGATGCGACGCATCGAGACAATACCGACGATTTTTCCTCTCCGCCCGCGCACTAGCAGGTGGCGGTACTTTCCTTTGTACATCTTGCCAAAGGCCTCAACGATATGAGTTTCCTCCCGCACGGCTCGGAAAGGAGACGTCATCACTTTACGAATGCTGGTTTTCTTGGCGTCGAGTTTGTTTACAACACGCCGCAGCACGTCCTTCTCGGTAAAAATGCCTACAGAGACATCCCTGTCCGTTATAACGATTCGGCCAACATCCTCGGACACCATCTTTTCCATGGCCTCGAAAACTGTCTGCGAGGCAACGGCAGTGGTGATATTAGTGGTCATTATCTCGCTTACTTTGTTGGTAAGCATGGGACACCTCCTTGCGTTGGCAATCCATTCATGGAATCCATCACCTTGTAAACGCCTAATTACCATACTACTTCTTTCTTATTGAAGCGCAAAGATTTAAAGTTTGCCCATAACTTTCCGCTTCGCATGTGGATTGCGATAAGGCCGAGCGGCGTGGTAAATTCACATTTAGGAAAAAGGGCGTTAAGGACATGAGCCGCAGAGAAACGGAATTCGAGCACGGGCTAGTCACCGAAACCAAGAAAAAGTTAAAAAAACCTCCCTTATATAAAGTTTTGCTGCACAATGACGATTATACTACCAAGGAGTTCGTAGTGCAGCTCCTGCAGTATGTTTTCCATAAGGAGCATACGGCCGCGGTCCAAATCATGCTCCATGTCCATAAAAAGGGTATTGGAGTGGCGGGTGTCTATACCTACGAGATCGCGGAAACCAAGGTGGCGCTGGTAGAGAACTTGGCGCGGCAGCACGAATACCCCCTGAAGTGCACGATGGAAGAGGCTTAAAATGATCAGCAAGGAACTCGAAGGAACCCTCAAGACCGCGCTTAAGGAAGCGCAGGGCCGCCGCCACGAATACCTCTGTCTGGAACATCTGCTTTACGCTCTACTGCAGGACAAAGATGCCAGCAGAGCAATAATTAATTGCGGCGGTGATATCGAGCGGCTGAGAAAGTCCCTGGAGGAATTTTTTAACGGTGAATTAGAGACTCTGCCCGCCGGTTTCGATCAAGAGCCGCAACAGACTTTGAGCTTTCACCGCGTGCTCCAGAGAGCTGTGATTCATGCCCAGTCCGCTGAGAGGAAGGAAATCAACGGGGGCAATTTGCTCATCGCGATGTTCCGCGAATCGGATTCCTATGCCGTCTACCTTTTAGAGGAGCAGGGGATCACGCGATTTGACGTGGTAAACTACGTCTCCCACGGTATTTCGAAGATTTCCACCGGAGAAGACTGGCCCCAGAGCGAGCAGGAGCACGATGACGAGGAGAAACCGGCCCAACGCGTCAAGCCCTTGCAAGCTTTTACCGTCAACTTAGTAAATAAGGCCGGGCAAGGCAGTATCGATCCTCTCATCGGTCGCGACGACGAAATCGAACGGACGATCCATGTGCTCTGCCGCCGGCGCAAAAATAATCCCATTTACGTCGGGGATCCTGGGGTGGGAAAGACCGCGCTGGCGGAGGGTTTGGCGCTGAAGATCCATCGCGGCGAAGTACCCGACACGCTCAAAGATGCGGTCATCTACGCGCTGGACATGGGAGCATTGCTTGCTGGCACAAAGTTCCGCGGCGATTTCGAGGCCCGGCTCAAGGGAGTCTTAGCCGGGCTCAGCAAACAGCCTAACTCCATTTTGTTCATCGACGAGATTCACACGGTCGTGGGCGCCGGGGCTACCAGCGGCGGGTCGATGGATGCTTCAAATATTCTAAAGCCGGCGCTCGCGTCAGGCGAGCTCAAGTGCATCGGATCGACGACCTATCACGACTACAAGAGCTACTTCGAACGCGACCGGGCGCTCGCGCGCCGCTTTCAAAAAATCGAAATCTCTGAACCGAGCGTCGACGAGGCCTACAAAATTCTTCAAGGATTGAAACCACACTACGAAAAGCATCATGGGGTTCACTATTCGACGACGGCGTTGCATGCGGCGGTGGAGCTCTCTGCCAAACACATCAACGATCGCCGCCTGCCGGATAAAGCAATTGACGTGATTGATGAAGTCGGCGCCGCAGTGAAAATCCTTCCACCGGAAAAGCGCAAAAAAATCATCGGTCCCAAAGACATCGAAAAAATTGTCGCCAAAATTGCCAAAATCCCGCCGCGGAGCGTTTCGACCTCCGACAGGGAACAACTACAAAACCTTGAGCGAGATCTAAAGCTAACGGTCTTTGGTCAAGACGCGGCGGTTGAAATCCTGGCGAGCACCATCAAACTCTCACGCTCCGGCCTGGGTCATCCCGAGAAACCCATCGGTTGTTTCCTCTTCTCGGGCCCCACGGGCGTCGGGAAGACCGAGATGGCGAAGCAACTGGCGCACACTATGGGTATCGAATTTATTCGCTTTGACATGAGCGAATACATGGAAAAGCATACCGTATCGCGGCTTATCGGCGCGCCGCCGGGCTACGTTGGGTTCGATCAGGGCGGACTACTCACGGACGCGATCAACAAGAGTCCCTATGCAGTGTTGTTGCTTGATGAGATTGAAAAAGCCCATCCGGATCTCTTCAATATCCTGCTGCAAGTGATGGACCACGCGACCCTAACGGACAACAACGGGAGAAAGGCTGACTTCCGAAATGTTATCTTGATCATGACCACCAACGCAGGAGCGCGCGAAATGAGCGGTGCACCGTTAGGCTTCGGCGCCCAGTCCAACGTCGGCAAAGGTAAAGAAGCCATCGAAAAGATGTTCAGCCCTGAGTTTCGCAACCGGTTGGACGCGATGATTACTTTTAATTCGCTGAGTATGGAGGTCATCGAGAAAGTGGTGGATAAATTCATCATGGAGCTCGATGAACAGCTCAATGAGAAAAAGGTTTTCCTCCACCTGACTGCTAAGGCACGTCGCTGGTTTGCGGAACGTGGCTATGATCCGACTTTCGGCGCCCGGCCCATGGCACGGCTGATTCAAAACGAGATCAAGCGGGTCCTTGCCGATGACATCCTGTTCGGCAAATTGCAAAACGGCGGCAAGGTTACGGTCGATGAGAACGAAGGGAAGCTTACCTTCGAGTACAGTGCGCTCACTGTTTAACCATTCCGTTTTTCCGCTGGTTATTTCCTGACGCGAATCATTCACCGCTGTGATGGAACAGCTGATCGTCAGGTTATTCCTCGCTCTTTTTGCCCTGGAATTCCTCGTCGAATTTGGCCTTAACGAATTAAATCTGCGTTATGTTCGCGCGCGTTGGAACGAGAGGAAGATTCCTGATTTTTTTCAGGGCAAAATAGATGCTCGGGAATACGACAAGTCCGTCGAATATACGCTGGCCAAAGGCAAATTCCAGCGTTGGGCCGAGATTTATGGTCGTCTGGTGACCTTGTGGGTTCTATTCAGCGGCCTCTTGCCATTTTTGGATGGGCTCTCCAAGGATCTTGCAAGCCGGTTCTTCCCGGTCATGCAGGCCCAAGGAATTATCTTCTGCTTCAGTGTCGCTTTGATATTCACATTCGCGAGCTTGCCGACCGATCTTTACGCGACGTTCGGGCTTGAGGCGCGTTTCGGCTTTAACAAGACCACCATAAAACTCTATCTTGCTGACAAGTTGAAGGCGCTATTGCTGGCTATCGCGATCGGCGTTCCCTTTCTTTTCGTTGTGCTTTGGCTGATGGATGCGACCGGTTCCCACTGGTGGATTTGGGCGTTTCTGTTCATATCAGGTTTTCAGCTCATCATGGTTATCGTCTATCCAACCCTCGTCGCACCGCTGTTCAACAAGTTTGAGCCTTTGAAGGAAGGTGAGTTCCGCGACCGAATTTTGGCTTTAGCCGATCAAGTAGGTTTTAGGACGAGCGGGATCTATTCGATGGACGGATCGAAACGGTCGTCTCACTCGAATGCCTACTTCACCGGGATAGGAAAGGCTAAACGGATCGTTTTGTTCGATACTTTGATGCAGCAGATGACAACCGATCAGGGGCTGGCAGTTCTAGCGCATGAGATGGGTCATTATAAGATGAAACACATTCGCCGGATGTTAGTTATTCAAACGGTTCTGCTTTTTTTTGGGCTCTATATTCTGAGTTTGCTAGTGGACTACAGACCTCTCTTCTCAGCTTTCGGCTTGGAAAATCCTTCCAATCACGCTGCCCTCGTACTTTTTGGTCTCGTCTCCGGACCGGTCACATTCTACCTTGGGCCGCTGATGAACCTCCTCTCACGGAAGCATGAATACGAGGCCGACCGATTCGCCGCAGTCACTCTGCGCGAGGGCAAGTCCATGGAAGAAGCGCTCATCAATCTAACCATCAAAAACCTATCGAATTTGACCCCACACCCTTGGTACTCTGCGTACCACTACTCACACCCATCTCCAGCTGAACGGATCAGAGCGATCCGGCAATATTCCGCCTGACACTTTCTCCGCTCGTTGCGAGACCGCCCTGAAAACGATCGGGTGGCCAATTAGGGTCTGTAGCGTTCACCCACGTGGCTGACTCGCCTGATCCAGCGTCACCTATAACGCAACTCGCTATCGCTTAAAGCGCCCCACGAGATGGTGGGACTTGGGAAGCGATTCTCCTTCGCACTTGAGCGTGACGATTCCTTAAGCACCGTTTGTTCGGAGTGAGACTCGGTGCTCAGACAAGGCCGACCATGCCCGCCAGCGCACCGGCCGCGAGCAGCCACAGCGGGTTCCATGACGTGCGCAAGACCAGCGCTACGGTGACCAGCGTGATCAGGTATCCGCGCCAGTCGTGGTTCACCGTGCGCATCAGTATGGTCGCGCTCGCGAACATCAGTCCAATCGTAATCGGCGCCAGGCCGCGGCGGATGGCGCGGCCGATCGGCGCATTGGGATAGCGCTCGTTCAAGTGCCCGACAAGCAGCGTAAGCGTGGTAGCCGGCACGAGAATTGGGATCGTGGTCGCGGCGGCGCCCGCCCATCCCGCCAGGTGCCAGCCGATAAGCGTGACGTACATGAAGTTGGGGCCGGGCGCCACCTGGGCCAAGGTGTAGAGCTCGGCAAACTGCGCGCTCGTCATCAGGTGGTGCACCTCCACCACATAGCGGTGGATATCCGGCAGGATCGCCGAGGGACCGCCGACGGCCACGAACCAGAGGGCCAAAAAATGCAGAAACAGCGCGCTGAGATCGACGCGGTCCATCACTCCTTTTCTTTCCAGGCCACCAGGATGGCCCAGGGCGCGAGAGCACCTATCACCCAAAGGAGCGGCCAGCGGAGGACGCCGACGCCCACAAAGGCCAGTATGACGAACAGCCACGGCCGCGGCCGCCGCGGCAAGACCATCGCCATCTGGATAAAGGTGGCGAGCAGCAGCCCCGCCGCCACGATGGACATGCCGGCGAGCGCCCGCTGCACCTGCGGCAGGGCACCGTATTGCTGGTACAGTACGCCGATGGCGATGACCACCAGACACGGCCAGCCCAAGAACCCGGCGACGGCCGTCGCGGCGCCCGTCCAGCCACCGAAGCGATACCCGACCATCACCGTCAGGTTGAGTCCGGGCGGCCCGGGCAGAAGCTGTCCGAGCGTCAGCAAGTCCACAAACTCCTGCTCGGTGAGCCAGCGCAGTCGCTCGACCAGCGCGCGTCGCGCCCAGAACATCACACCGCCAAAACCAGATAGAGTAATGCGGGAAAAGGTGAGGAACAGCGCGAACCGGCTGACGCGCGTTTTTTGGAATTCTGTTTGCCCCATGGTTTCTTGACTCCAAGCATTCAACGGGACGAACGTATTGAACGGCGTGAACCGAAGGATTCTTACAGCATGCCGACAGGGTTTAGACTTCTACGCTCGCTGTTGTTAGTTCAGATTTTTCTTTTTATTCGGATCTGACGCCCTTGGTATTCTGCCTACCATTACTCACACCCAACGCCTGCTGAGCGCATCAGCGCGATTCGACAACATTCAGCTTAATGTGACTCCAAGAGCAGATCGCCAACGCTCCAAGCGGGGCTCAACTGAAGTGACTAAGTTTGTCAAGGCTGTCCATTTCTGACAGCATTGGTGCATTTTTGTCAATTTTGTCAAGGAATAAGCCAATCGGGATATTAAGTCATCACTTTTGCTCAATTTTGCCAATTGGCACAACACGTGCGTATGCAGTGGCTTCGGCAAAACTGGGAAGTGCTAGAGAATGAGGCGAAATCAAAGTCAAATTGGTACGCAAAAATGACGGCTTCTACAACTTAATCGGGACGACAAGCTTTGTCTACAATTTGTATCCATTTGACAGCCAGTGTCACAGTGAGGTATATCCACGCACCCGGCAATGAACCAATAATGAGATCGTCTAGCGCGTTTGTTAATGCTTTTCTTAGCTTGAGATGAGCTCACAGAGTCCAGGTGAACTAGCTGAGCAGTCGTTATATTAGGAGGACCTATGGGAATTGTTCCTGTCTACGTACGGAATCATCTTCCAAGCGCCAACAATGATGATGGACTGGTTGCCCGGTCAGAGCAGCCCGTGCAACCGGAAGTGATCGACGAACGTAGGACCCAACTCCGACGGCGGCAGGATCATGATTTCTCCTTGCTGGAGAAAATTCCACTAGAGTCTCGGGTTCTCATTATCGAAGGCATCTCTGGATCTGGCAAAGACACGTTTCAGAAGTATCTCAAGTCGAAGCTTCGTAGCCGAGTTGTACATGACTATTCCGAAGGTGAGCTCTTGTGGTCGTGGAAGCACCAACAGATCAAAGACATTTTCAAGATGCAAATTCGACTGATGAGAAACTTCCTCGACTACGTTGCAGTGACACTCGAACGCGACGACAAGGCACTTTTCTTACTCAACCGATTCCATTTGTCTACGTATACGATGTACACGACGGGAATTACTGAGGAAGCTACACTGGAGCATGAGTACAACATGGTCATCAAGGCATTGCGAGCGCTGCCCACGCATGTATTCCTTTTGCAATTGATGGAAGCTGAAATGGAAGCCCGCAGCTCGCATCCGGAGCGGGGCGTCGCTTGGCGCAGATTCCAACAACACATTCTCGAACGAGAGGGATTTGGAAACTTCGTTAAGCGAAACGTGACACTGCAGAAAGCCATGATTGAAGCGGCCATACGTCAAAACATTCCTTTCTCCATTCTCCGATTGCCGTCTGCGCCTAACCTGGGAATTGCTGTGCGTCGTTCGCCCAATGCGAAAATTACCGCGAATCTCGATGCAGCCCTTGACCCGCTAACCCAAAAATTAAATCCGCGGAGACACCCTTCCCAGCAAACTTTGTAGCGGCGATTTTCCAAATGGGTAATGATGCCGCGATATTCAATCTAGGAAATTTGGGGGACAGAAGATGATCGTCACCGACAAGTTTGTGTTTGTACATCTCCCAAGAACTGGTGGGACATTTGTGACAGATATGATCATGAAATTCTTCCCGTCAGCACGTGAGATAGGTTACCACCTGCCTACATCTTTGCTTCCGAAAGAATACTCTCACTTGCCGGTACTGGGGGCAGTCCGCAATCCCTGGGAGTTTTACGTATCCTGGTATTACCACATCTGGCCGAGAGATATCGGAAAACCGCTATTCTCATGGCTAACAGACAATTGCAAGGAGCAATTCGAAGGTGCAATTCGGAACGCGCTAAATCTCGGTGTCGATAACAATCGACTCGATGCTCTCATCGAAAAACTGCCGGACGCGGTAGACTACCGCACGCGAAATATTTCAAACATTACTAAGGACTCGATACGCAAGGTGCACGGAACCGGTGTGGGATACTACACTTTCCGTTTCAATCAGCTTTTCGGAAATGCTGATGAAGTTTTTTTCTGCCGGCAGGAGCGGTTGCGAACCGACTTGATCCATTTTCTCGAACAGGTGTGCGCTGCCAATGATGAAATTCGGACCCACATTCTAGAATCGGAGAAAAAGAATACGGCAGAACACAGGCATTACTCAAGCTATTACACACCGGAACTGGCGGAACTGGTTTCGATCCGGGACCGCTCAGTGATCGAGCGGTTCGGTTACGTGTTCGAGAAAGCTCCCGCCGCCAACCATGCCCAGCGTGAAACCATAGACTATCAAGACACGTCAAAATGCCACCCTATGGCTGCTATCCCTTAGAATGGCTGCTCTATCGGGGGACAGAAGTCCGGCCTCGGAGCTCCGGCGCTGAAAGGAATCGGTGACTCACTGGCTACCTACGAGTGAGCCAAAATGCCTTTGAGCTCCCATATTTTCTATCCAGTTACGGCGTTCCCTTCCGCGAAGAATCTGAGTGCGCTGGTTACGGGAAGGCCCCCACGCGGTCGTTCCCACAGATAAGCCAAGACTACCCTCACAAAGCCAAAATTTACCTCCAACAAACTTTTGGACCGTGTTATAATTAACTTGGTATCATAATGGACGGCAATCCAAAATGACGGCCTTAGGTTATCGGCTAGTGGACCGTAAGTTTATGAAACTTACCAATGTTTACTTGCTCACGTTAGTGCTGTTCCTTGCGTTGAACATGCCATCGGGAGCTCAACAGCCAACAAAGGGCCTTCCAAGAGTCGGGGTTATTTTCTCCTTCGGCACAGCAGCGGATACGCCTTCACCGATTTACCAGGCCTACACGCAAGGCTTGCGGGATCTGGGTTATATCGAGGGAAAGAACATCATTCTTGAACGTCGCTACGCGGAAGGCCGATTGGATCGGATGGCACCGTTTGTACAAGAGTTCGTGCAACAGAAAGTTGATGCAATTCTTGGAGTTAACAACGTGGTCATCCGGGCGGCGAAAGAAGCCACCAAGACCATCCCAATCGTAATGATCAGCTCAGTTGACCCCGTCGCCGCGGGTTATGTTGAAACCTTTGCTCATCCTGGTGGAAATATTACAGGGGTAGCGTGGCTTAATAGAGACATCAGCGCCAAGCGCATTGAACTCCTAAAGGAATTGCTTTCAAAGCTGTCAAGGATCGGCATCCTTTGGGATGTCGACGGTCCAGGACCGGCGGTGGCCTTCAAGGAATACAATGCGGCAGCGGGGGCATTTAAGCTGGAGCTTCGCTCCCTTGAGATACGTGGCCCTACACCCGATCTCGCCGGTGCACTACAAGGAGCTAAGAACGCTAACACCGATGCTGTTATCGTCGTGGGAAACCCGATGATGTCTCAACACATGAAAACACTATTTCCGCTCGTAACGAAACATAGAATACCGTCGATGACCGAAGAAGATCGGTACGTCGAAGCGGGCGGGTTGATTTCATACGGTGCGAACCTATCCGATCTTTATCGACGTGCCGCCGAGTATACAGTCGAAATTTTGAAAGGTGCTAAACCCGCCGATCTACCGGTAAAACTAGCCTCAAAATTTGATATCGTCGTGAATTTGAAGACTGCACATCAAATTGGTGTCGTCGTGCCCCACCACGTGCTAGTCCAGGCGGATAAGGTGATCAAATAGCTAGCTTTGTCGTGAGACAGAGGAAACGCCGCAACGAATCCGTGCACCTGACAACGGAGCGCTTCCTAGCCGATAGTTTTCATTTGCTGTTTCTGGTGCGGGTGAAGAAACCGGTTTATCCGCGCGCTGGGTGGAATGACCAAAACACATTTCCCTATGATGCTTGATACGATCAGTTCCTTTTGTATGTGGCTCCCGCTCAGACTTTCATTATCTATAGGCAGAATCTGTGCTCTCACAAAAATCTGAGCCAGGAACCTGTCCTGACTGTGATCTGGGAACTCGATGCCGGCTCGAAGCGCCAGCAATTTAACTTTGTTCTGTCTATAAGTTGTTTGCGACAAATGGAGATGCCCGTCAATATGGAAACTTTTCGAGAGGCAGCATGCACCAGCGACAAATCTGTTCATTTTCGGCAAAATTGACGTTTTTGGCATCAGCAGCGCCTGGCCTTCTTAGGGCAAATACGATAATCCTGTCGAAAATACGCTAGTTACGGGCCATGGATCGCCCTAATGGGCATGGCATAATTCCTGCGTTAAACGAGTTTGCCCAAATAGAGTCCATCCCTACTAAAATCTGGGTGTTAGAGTTGAGAGGAAAAAGTTGAAAGCAGCGGATCGGAATTAATGAGTGAGACTAAGAAACCGAGACCGCTCCGCCTCCAAGCCAGCAATAATGGGGCTTAACATTCCCACACAAATAGTACCGATGGCGAAGGAAGTGATCCCACGGGCTCTGGCCATGCGGGATTTTTGGAAAACAATACTAGTTCCTATTCGTGGCGGCGGTATCCGCCGCCGCCTCATGGCGTGGGGCCTTAGCATTTTTGGACTTGCACTGTTGGTTGTCGTTGTCGCCGGCTATTTTTATATGGCAAGACAGATCCGGCAAGACGCCGCCGCGTTGCAGTCGGAGCTCGCCTCGGTCACCGGCGAGCGCATTCGCAACTTTGTTCGACGAAAGATCGAGCGGTTTTCGGACAACGCCGACGCCTTAAGTTTTTATCCTTTAGGGAGGAAAGAGCAACAATTACTCCTGGGTCTCCTGGTCAAGAACGACAACAGCTTCACCGAGGCTTCCATTATCAACTCACACTCCGATCTAACCGACCAGAGTAAATCGCCTAAATTCATCAAAGCGCTCAAGGGCGAGGATTATATAAGCCCGGTCTACACTTCGACCCAGGCCCAGCCGTTCGTCACAATGGCGATTCCGTTTTGGGGCGCCGCGCAGAGTATCGTCGGCGTGGTTTCGGCCGAAGCCGATCTCTCGTTTCTCTGGGAAGTGATTGGAAAGATCCATTTCGCGACCGCGGGGTACGCTTACTTGGTGGACGAGCATGGAAATCTCATCGCCTATAGCGATGCCACGCTGGTATTAAAAAGGCCCGACCTCCGGCAAGTCGCCGGTGTCCAAAAGTTCCTGCGCAATCCCGCCCATTCCGATCCTACTCCGGCTCAGGAAGGCCGAGGACTGTTGGATAAGCCCGTTTTGACCACGTACGCACCCGTGCCGGAGTTGGGTTGGGCGGTTGTTTTGGAAGAGCCCATCGACGCGGCCTTAGCCAACGTGGAAACATTGAAGCGCTCAGCGCTCGTGTTCCTGGCAATAGGCCTTTTCGTCGGAGCCGCTGTTATCGCTTGGATGAGCGGCAGGATGACAGGGCCGATTCGAGACCTCCATGAGGGGGCTAAAATAATCGGGAGTGGAAATCTGGACTATCGGGTCAATATCGAGACCGGAGATGAAATCGAGTGGCTAGGAGAGGAATTCAACAAGATGGCGGGAGAACTCAAGGTCTTTTATGCCACCTTAGAACAAAAAGTGAAGGACAAAACTCATGAGTTAGAGAAAACCAACTCGCAACTTGAACAGGCAAACCGCAGCCTTGTGAACGCTAGCAAAGCGAAAGATGAGTTTCTAAATATCATGTCCCATGAACTGAGAACGCCTTTGAATGTTATCAGCGGGTACGCACAGATTCTCAAAGATGGCGTGCTCGGCCGCATTCAGCCTGAACAAGATCACGGTCTCAGAACGATCCTTGTCCAGTCCAAAGAATTGCTCAGGATGATCAACGAGGTTCTTCAAGTGGGAAGCCTGGAGGGCGGGAACGTTAGCGCAAAATTTGCGGACGTCAACCTCCGGGATTTCTTTGCTGACATTCGATCCACCTATGAGGTCCTACCCCAAAAAGGTATTCCTTTGTATTGGAACATTCCCGATAAACTGCCGATGGTTAACACGGACGGTGAAAAGCTCAAGCACATTTTACAGAATCTTATCAATAACGCCATCAAATTTACGGAAGAAGGCAGCGTAACCATCTCTGCCCGACACATTTCGCAAGCCATAGAATTCAAAGTGAAGGATACGGGAATTGGGATGCCCAACGAAACGCTTCCTTCGATCTTTCAAATGTTTCGACAGCTGGATGGCTCTGGCACCCGATCCTACGGCGGGGCTGGAGTCGGGCTCTATATCGTCAAGAAGTTCGTCGAGCTTCTCAACGGCAAAATCGAGGTAGAGAGTGTGCTTGATAAAGGCTCTACCTTTACTGTTATTATCCCAATTCACGCGTCCGCAGAAATTCTGCCGGCAACAGACGGTGATTTGCGCGTGCGGTCAACTGGCTGAACACACTCAGCCTCTCAACCAATCTTTTGGAAACTTTAGGAAGTGGTCCGCTGGTTTCTGATTTATTCAAGAAACCGAAATTTGCTTCCTTCAAGATATGACTGAACATTATCAACGGCTAACCAGCATCTTTGGAGGCTTTCTGCTACGGCACCGGTAGTGTTCGACCCCGCAAAAGGGTCTAACACAACATCTTGCTCATCGGTTAGAAGTTTGATGTAGAACGATGGCAACGACGCCGGAAAACGAGCAGGGTGGATTTTTATTCCTTTTTCCTTGCAAAGCTTTGTGTACGTGTCATTCGACGCATTGTTTCCTGCTTTGAGCATGTCTGAAGGAATTTCTTCCTCAACGACATTCGGGGGGATAGCTCCTCCCGGATTGATACCCTTGAAGGTCGATTTAATGTTATAACCAGAAGGCCGAACTGTTACTTTTACGCCACGCCTATTCAAACGAATCATGTCTGCGCTATAAGGCCGCAGCACTTTCGTATTGTCCGCCTTCGGCCATGGCGTTTTTGAAAGCCACCAAACGTATTCAACGGAGTCTCTAACTCTAATTCGTCGCACTGTGACCCACTCGGCGGGGGCTGGCATTTTTGCTGGATTGTACCAAAAGCATTCTTGTGCAAGATGGAATCCGACTTCCTCAATGAGCGCAATCAATAACTTGAAATGATAAATTGATCTGGTCGGCGTGCCCTCGTTGTAACTCCCGCCGATATTTAAAACGAAGCTGCCGTTCGGGGGCAGAACACGGAAAACCTCACGGGCGAAATCTAAAAACCATTCAACGTAATCCGCTTTTTTTACGTTCCCATATTCTTTCTTGAAGTGAAGCGCATAGGGCGGAGAAGTGAAAACCAGATTCACACTTTCCTTGGGAATACGTTTGAGAAAACTGAGAGATTCGGCAACGTAAGCCGCGCCGTATTCGGTTGTGTAGTACGGGCGAATTTTCTTAACGATCGTTTGTGGATTGCGGATTTGTTTGAAAGCAAGCTCTGGTTCACGTCGAGCAACCCGTTCAGTTTCGCCTTTGGTAAGCATCTCAATGTTTTTCATGGGCAACTTTCCTGGTGAATTTTCAACAATTTATATATATTTGCCGAAAACGTAAAGCCATTTTCCGAAAACGGTAAACTAGACTAATTGGTTTACATTGTCAACCGATTCACACGACTCTTTAGAAGATTGGATTTCGCAGGCGGACGCAGCACGAATCAGAGGAATTACACGTCAAGCAATTCGAAAGCTTGTGCAAACGGGTCGCCTTAAAACATTCAAAGTCGGCGGACACACGTTTGTAAGCCGCCAAGAAGTGATGCAGTTCATCCCGAAACCACGCGGACGGCATAAGGGACAAAAGAGCGAATGACTGAAAGCCAGATCCGAGAAATCAAGCGGCTATTGGCCGAATGTACGAAGGAACACCGCAAAGAAATATTTCAGTTCCTGCGAAAAGAATTTCCTGTTCATAGCCTTGAGGCCCAACTCAACGCCGATGCAGAGATCATTTTAGAGGCAATCGGCAGGGCAAGTGACTTAACGCAAAGGGGTGTTCGGGGAATAATCGCGGAAGCGGCATTTTCAACCAACGTTGCGAAAACATTGCACGGATGGAAAGACATAACTCCCCCTGGTGATCATGCCTATGATTTCTTGCTGACGGATGGTTCCGAAGTCCGCGTTCAGGTTAAAATGCAACGGCTTAAAGGCCACGTTCCCATGAAGGCGAATCAGGCATATAGGTTTTTGCCTTCTGATGCCTACGTGGTTGAAACCCAAAAGACACGCGGCGGAAAACATCCTGAGACCGGCGCTGACACTCGGCCCTATCATTTTGCGGAGTTTGATGTTTTGGCGGTTTCGCTTCATCCATCAACTAATGATTGGAAAGATTTTCGTTACACCGTTGCGTCATGGCTAATACGACGAAAAGAAAACGAAGATCTGCTTTTGAAATTTCAACCAGTGCCAGTGAATACCAACGATGATTGGACGGATGATTTTTTAACCGCTGTTTCGTGGTTTCGTTCCTCACAAAAGAAAAGAATCTATCGCATCTGAAAACATTTTCTCTCGCCAACGCGCTCCATTAAACCGCTGCATGTCACCGAGAAGGATTTTGTTTTCAAGAACCGAGAAGGTAATCCCATTCGTGCCGATAAATGGCGAGGGAAATATTGGTATCGGGTGCTGAGAGCATGCAACGTCAGACCACGGAAATTCTACGCGACAAAACATTCGTTCATTTCGGATGCCTTATCGCATGGCCTTAACATCAAGTGGGTGGCGGAGTATTGCGGAACATCCGTTGCGATGATCGAGAAGCACTACGGTCGATACATTAGGAGCGATTCCAGGGAGCAATTAGAGCGGCTTTTCAGGGCTAGAACCGAAATCTTTCCCGAAACCCCACGAACTGATGGTGACCCTAAACAGACTCAAGCAGTGAGAAAATATGATGTAAGTAAGTGGTCGGGGCGAGTGGATTTGAACCACCGACTTCACGGTCCCGAACCGTGCGCTCTACCAAGCTGAGCCACGCCCCGACCCGCTAAAAGTAACACACCAAAAGGAGAAAACAACAGGGTTATCATTGTCCCACGGCGGCGCGCATCTGACGTATTGTGGACTTATAATCCGTGGTCTTAAAGATGCCGGAGCCGGAGACAATGACCTCAGCCCCGGCCTGGACAACGCGCTCGATGTTATCGGCTTTAATGCCGCCGTCGGCTTCGACGAGGATCGGTAGCTTTTTTTGGTCGACGATTCGCCGAACCTGTTCGATTTTCGGCAAGACATCTGGAATGAAAGCCTGACCGCCAAATCCGGGAAAAACCGTCATCATTAGAATCATATCAATTTCAGGAAAACAGCCTTCGACTTTTTCCAAAGGAACGTCCGGATTCACGGCAACCGAAGCTTTGGCGCCGTGCTCGCGGATTTTTCGTAGGCTCACGTTCGGATTGGCGCACGTGTCGGGATGAATCGAAACCCAATCCGCGCCGGCCTTGATGAATTGCGGCGCGTACTTGTCCGGATCGGTGATCATCAAGTGGACGTCCAGAGGAATCTTCGTTACCTTTCGGATGGACTCAACGACTACCGGGCCGATCGTGATATTCGGCACGAAGTGCCCGTCCATGACGTCGACATGGAGCCAATCTGCGCCGGCCGCCTCAACCGCCTGGATCTCGTCTCTTAGGCGGCTGAAGTCCGCAGACAGAATAGAAGGAGCGATTTTCATCGCGTTCATTTAGGCAACCTTTCTGAGTCGAGCCGCGAAAAAACCGTCGGTGTCGTGACGGTGGGGCCAGGCCATAAAATAGCTTCCTCGCAACAAAGACTTCGCTTGATCAGGAAGATAACCCGCAGCCTCTTCCAAGACAAACCCTTCTTGATATTTCAGGAAATCCTCGACGACTTTCTCGTTTTCGTCCTCGATGAGCGTGCAGGTGGAGTAGACTAGGACCCCGCCGGGCTTAAGGTATGAAGCGGCGCGAATGAGGAGCTTCTTTTGTAGCTGACTCAATCGCCTGATATCGCTCTCGCTACGAGTCCATTTGATCTCGGGGTGAGAGCGCAGCGTTCCAAAGCCGCTGCAAGGAGCATCTACTAATATCCGATCGTACGATTCGTCTAGCGGGATAGTTAATCCGCGAGTGAGGTCGGCGCGCAAGGCTTGTATGGAGGTCAAGCCCAGCCTCCGTGCATTCTGCTCCACACGTCGAATACCTTTGGCAGAGATGTCGATCGCAATGATGTGACCGCGGTCGTCCATGAATTCGGCGATGTGAGTTGTCTTGCCTCCAGGGGCAGAGCAGGCATCCAGAATTCGCTCGCCAGGTTTTGGGTCGAGAAGATAGACGACGAGTTGGGATGCTTCCCCTTGAACCTGGAAAAGCCCCGCTTGAAAACCGGGAAGTTGATCTACCGGTCCTCCGGATCGGATAACAATTCCTTCGGGCGACCACGAGCACGGTACCGCTTTAACTCCTTGGGTGCCGAAGAGATCGAGCAACGTTTCTCTCGTTCCCCGAGTTCGGTTCGTCCTGAGCACCAAAGGTGCTTCATCGTTGTTGGCTTTCAGTAAAGCTGTGATTTCCTCACTGCCGAAGTATTGAAGCCAGCGTTGCACCAACCATTTGGGATGGGACCAGTATTCAGCAAAATCTTCAACGCGACGTTCCGCCGGCTCTGGCGGGATGATTGCTCTTTTTTCTCTCACGACATTCCGCAAAACTCCATTCACGAAACCCGCGGCTCTTCGCCCCCCGTGGGTCTTGGCGACTTTTACGGCCTCATTGACTGCGGCGTAATCCGGAATGCGATCGAGAAAGTCGAGCTGGTATAAAGTGAGACGAAGTAGGTTTCGGATAAATGGATCGGTTTCCTCGAGGGAACCGCGGATCGATTCACTGAGGCATGGGTCCAGTCTTCCTCTCCAGCGAAGTGTTCCGTAGATTAACTCCGTAAGTAGAGCGCGATCCCGGTCGTCCAGGGCTGCGGATTTGATCGTGTGATCCAGTAGGACATCAGCGTAGGCTTTGCGAGTATCGACTTTGGTGAGAATCTCGGTCGCCAGCTTGCGAACGCTTTTCTCCGCTGCGGAATCAAAGGCGCTCACCTTTTCCAATCCTTGCCCCTTTGAGAAATTCCACTCCAAGGAGTCGCTTCCTGTTTTCCAACTGGACTTCTTCGAGGCTGAGCGCGCCGGAGCCGGTTGCTACCCAGAATCCATTTCCATCCGCGCGGATGATTGCGCCAGGGTTTCCTCGCTCCGTCGTAGCGATGACCTTTGCCCGATGAACTTTCATCAATTTGCCGCGCAGGTGAGTGTAAGCGGAGGGCCAGGGGGTGAATCCGCGGACACGGCGTTCAATCTCAGCCGCCGATCGGCTCCAGTCGATCAGGCCGTCTTCTTTTTTGATCATCGGGGCGAAGGTTGCCTTAGCTTCGTCTTGCGTTTGAGGCGCGAGCGTACCGTCCTTTAACCTTCGAATCGTTTCCAACAACAAACGAGCGCCGACGGGAGTAAGCTTATCCTGAAGGGACGCGGTGGTCTCATCCGGCGGGACTGCGGTCTCTTCCTGGAGGTAGATGGGTCCGGCATCCATCTTTTGCTCGAGCCTCATGGTCGTGACGCCGCCTTTTTCTTCACCGTTAATGATCGTCCAGGCGGCCGGAGCGGCGCCGCGATATTTCGGCAGCAGCGAATAGTGGACGTTGACGCAGCCGTGCGGCGCCAGATCGAGAATCGTAGCCGGGAGTATTCGTCCGAAAGCGACCACCACGATGATTTGGGGATTCCAGTCGTTTAGCGTGGCGAGAAAACCTGGATCACGGATCTTTTCCGGAGCTACTGCCGGGACGCCGTGACTCTCAGCGACTCCACGCACCGGTGAAGAAATGGTCTTTTGACCTCTGCCGGCGGGACGGTCCGGCTGGGTAACCACTCCGACGACGGGGTCCGGACCCTGCAGCAGTTCCTTGAGAGTCACGGCAGC
>Ga0209690_1000136_pt1 | contig 34149 bp, 40 predicted proteins | sample GraSoiAngelo_150_FD_186164 | JGI IMG/M metagenome (GOLD analysis project Ga0209690, IMG submission 186164) | Grasslands soil microbial communities from the Angelo Coastal Reserve, California, USA - 14_1009_09_40cm (SPAdes) (version 2) | ecosystem: Environmental > Terrestrial > Soil > Grasslands ... | reverse complement strand
GAATCATTGAACTTCAAATTTGCGGTGATCGTCCCAGCTCCGAGCGATACGTCCCCTCCCAGAACACTGTCTCCGATGTAGCACAGATGGGGAATCTTGGCTTCGTCCATGACGATGCTGTTCTTGACTTCGCAGCCTGCACCGACTTTCGCTCCTTTTCCGAGCGAGGTTCCTGGTCGGAGGTACGCGTTAGGACCCACAACCGCACCTTCACCGACGTAAACTGGACCCTCGATGTAAGAGCCAGATTTCACATGTGATCCTTTCGCCAGGCTAACGCTGCCCTTCAGATGCACGCCAGGCTCCGTCTCTCCGTCACGAACCTCTTCGTCAGAATCCAGCGCCGACCGGTTCGCCTCAAGAAGGTCCCAAGGATAGCTGATTCCCACCCATTCCCCCTTCCCAAAGGGAATCGTCCGAACCCGTCTCCCCTCAGACATCAGCAAGCTGAGCGAGTCTGTGAGTTCGAACTCTCCGCGTTTGGATTTGCGGGTCTTCCTTATGGCAGAGAAGATGGAACTGTCGAGAACGTAGATACCTGCGTTGACTACTCCGACATTGCCGCTAGACACCTTCTCACGGATCGAGACAATACTTCCCCTCTTGACTTCCAACGTACCAAAGCGCGACGGGTCTTTGACCTCCGCGGCACCCATTTGCAGATCCTGGGAGTCCGACGACTTCACGAACTTGTTGATAGCTTTCTGATCGTAGTAGTTGTCGCCGTAGACAATTAGGAACCGGTCTTCTCCTCGCAGTTCGTTCTCGCACGTCCTCACCGCGTCCGCGGTTCCTCCGAGCTTCTTTTGTTTCACGTATCTGATGTTGCAACCAAGCAGTTGACCATCCCCGAAGAAACCTTTGATCTTCTCTGCCTCGAACTGGACCACTACCACCATCTCGCGAACCCCAGACTGGACAAGTCCTCTGACTGTTCTCTGTAGGAGTGGTTCTCCACCGATCGGCAACAAATGCTTAGGATTCTTCTCGGCAAGCGGCCAGAGTCGTTCTCCTCTACCCGCGGCGAGGATTGCTGCCTTCAATCTCTTCACCGTCCCTTCAGGACTTGTCTCAAGAGTCGAAGAGTTTCTCTCATTACCCTCGTAGCCTCCGACTTATCTTTCGATTCACCGGTCACGCGTATCACAGGCTCCGTGCCACTGTCCCGTACGAGAACCCAGGCGGTCTCAGTGCTCACCCTGAGCCCGAACTTTGTCTCCAAGGACGAGTTCTTCCCAAGGATCTTCTCCAAGCCCGTACCCAGCTTGGAGAGTTTGCCCTGGGAAAGCTTTCCAGTATACGTCATCCCTTCCCTGATCATATGGTATTCCGGAATATCGCTGACCATTTCTGACACATGGAGACCAAGGTCTTCAGTCGCTTTGAGAAATAACAGTCCAGACAAGAGTCCGTCTGGACAGTTGTTGTAGTCTCGGTGAATCCATGCCCCTGATGGCTCTCCGGCAAAGTTCGCGTCCAACCGCTTCGCTTCCCGTAGAAGCTTGGCATCGCCCACCGGGCCCCGAACCAGCCTCGCGCGATGTTTCTCGGCTATCTCATCCACGACCATAGAAGCATCGAGCGGGACCACGAAGGGCCCCTTGGAGCGTTTTGCGAGAAAGGCGATGTAGGATGCGAGTATTCTATCTTGCAAGGCGCAAGACCCCTTCTCGTCAACGATGTACATCCGATCCGCATCGCCATCAAACGCGATCCCGGCATCAAAGTGAGTCTCGACCACCATGGTACCGAGAGTTTGTACGCTTTTCTTTGTGGGTTCGGAGCCTCTGCCCGGGAATCCTCCATCAGGATACCCGTTGATTGTCGTAACCTTGTCCAGTCTCTCCCGATAGATTGCTGGAGCGAGTTGTGAGGCGGCACCGTTACCGCAATCGAGCACAACCATCCATTTCTTCTTGAAGACCACCCGTGCAAGCAGTTCCTTGTACTCTCTTGGGTCCGCAGGCTCAAGACTAGAAGCTCTCCCGTTATAGGGAAGCGGCTTCGGATTCTTCAAGCTCAGTCTCGTCTCATCGTCCAGAGCCTCCCCGAGCTTGTTGAACACCTTGAACCCATTATACTCGGGAGGATTGTGGCTGGCCGTGATCATTACTCCAGCTGATCTCCCCAAGGATTTTGTCTGGTAAGCGAGTGCTGGTGTCGGAATCAGACCATAATCAAGAACTTTCGCTCTGTTTTCAAGCGCAGCCGCGAGAAAAGATGCTTTCAGAACGGGGCCAGAATATCGCGGATCGTTTCCAAGTGCGACCTCTTCCCCCATGATCCTTGGGATGAGCATGCCTAGCTCGAAGGCGACTGATGAATTTACTGTTTCAGGATATTTGCCACGGATACCGGAGCTGCCGAATTGCAGGTTCAAAAGCGGGCAGCGCTACGCTGCTGGCTCGGGAGTAACTGCAACGATTTCAGGAGCCGTTTCGATGACTTCCTTGGGGACCTTGTCCTTGGGCTCTACTCCCTCAAGCGTCAAAGGCATAGACAGCAGTTTCGATTTGCGCACGCCGATATGACGCAACGGGCACACTTTCTTGGCTTCATTATACACGTCGGATCCCATCTTTCCGAGGACCATTTCATGACAGAGTTGCGAGTACGTAAGCTTCGACGCTTTCTCTGCAACGATCTTGCCCATGACCTGTCGTATGCCATGTTCCTGGGACCCGTTTATCCTGCCATGGCTGAACCCGACAATGTAGACTCGTGTAAGATAGTTGTCAACTGTTCGACCGGTGAAAATCCCATCGACACGAGTACTTCCTCGCCTCACAAGGCTTCGGAGATAGTCCGTCGAGTACTCATGGCTCTTGAGGATCGTATCGGCTCGTTCGCCCGTGATAGAGGTGACAAGGAAGTATAGTTTGATGGACTGGTGGGAGAAATCATTCGTAATATCGTAAAGTGTCGTTTCGACAACTCGACCGATAAGCTTCTTCGGATCCTCGCAAGGTATTCCCGCGACGTTCTGTTCTCCAAAATAGGCGGGCGTGTACACGGAGTACCATTCTTTCGTCCTCCACTTATCCCGCACTTTCTTGGTGGTCTTTGACACAGTCTCTATTCCATTTTCTTAGCTTGATACCTTTGTTAGCGTCTCCCTTGCTGCTTGAAGACAGCGGAGGAGGTCGTCCAAGGTGAATATGAAGGTTTCAATCTTTCCACCGAATTCGAGAGTAAATGATGCGGTCCGCCCCAATGTTTTTCCCTTCACTCTAAGGCCTTTCATTTTCAAGTTATCCGGTTGGACCGATTCTACAAGGGACCTGGATGTTGCCTTGTTCGGTGTCGGGATCTTGATTTGTGCTCTAATCACTTGATCGTCGACTCGACGGTCTTTTCGAATTGTGTGAGGAATGATTCAAGGCTCTGACGCTCCACGGTTGCACCTGCCGCTATTGCGTGGCCACCTCCATATCCACCGTACTTGGGCGACAAGTCCTGAAGAATCTTCCCAAGATTCAGTCCTTTTTCGATCAACTGATCGGTTCCGCGTGCAGAGACTTTTGATTCACCCTCTTTTGTCGCAGTCACAACCAAAGTTACCTTCGATCCGCCGAAAAGGTTCGAGGAAGAGAGTATGGAAGAGACGGCTCCAGTCATGTTTTCATCGATCACTCCTTCCCCCCTGACAATTACCAAGTGTCCTTTCTGAACTAGCGACTTGGGATCAGAGGTTATCCAGTTCATGTATTTTGACAGGAATTTTCGGTATTCTGAATAGACCTGTTGGGCTTCCTCAAAGGATGCCCCACGATCCCCTAGGCCCAAGGCCACCCCAAGGCCCGGTTTGCCCATGCGGCCGCAAGCATTCAGAAGAGATCCGTATTCTCTGGCGTCGCGGAGCGGGGTTGAGGGTTCTTCTTTGCTTAGCGTGTATACGGACCCTATCAGTTCAAGGGCGACTTCGCCACTGAGCTTCAGCGAGATCATGTGTTGAATGATCTTGTCGACAAGTCGCTTCTTCTCTTCAAGCGAAAGATCAGAGATAGTCCTCCAACGGTCGTCCACCTTCGTTGGAATGTTCACAGAGTCAAGCAGCGCCAGACAACGATCTTCCTCGCCGCTCAGTCCTGGCAGGAAAGGGGTTGTGGTTGATGCGATTGCCCTGTGGATCGGTCTGGTCTGTCGTCCGAAAAGGACCAGGTCTTGTGTGACCTCGACCAGTTTGGCTTTGACCGCGTCCTCCAGAATCTCATTGTTGAGGCCGATTAGAGATCTCTTGGGACCCTTATCCTGTTGGTCCCCAAGACATCCAACGATGGCCAATGCAGAAAGATCTACGTTCTTCGGATCTATAGCCTTTGCGAGGAGATAGGCTGTTCCCGCTCCGCTGATCTCTTCTGAGCCGTTGAAACCCAGCAGATGGGTGTTGAAGTGATGGAGATTTGGCGGTGCCTCGCCCAGTACTTGATGATGGTCTGCAATGACGATCTCGCGATTCTTTAGTCCCTTGGATACAATGTCGAGATAACCGCTCCCTATGTCAGAGAACATGATGAAGTCAGCATCGATGGCTCCGATTTCTTCAATGGTCTTCTCGCTGAGGTTTTCGACAATTCGTAGATGAGCAATGGTATTGAGACGTTTGACCGCCTCGAACGCTATTGCACCGGCGGTTAGACCGTCAGCGTCAAAATGCGTTACTGTCAGAATCGTAGATTCTTTAGAAGCTGCTTCTCTGATTATCGACGCTGTTTCGTCGGCGGTTCGCTGGAGCTCTAGTCGACGCTCGTTGGGGCTAGTCGAGTGAGGCTGCAATTGGCTTGTATGCCCAATCCTTAGGAATTCTCCCAATCTTATGATAATAAAATACAAGCCGATGGATCTTCGATTCGATCAACGCCAAGTCCCTCTTGTTCGGGAAGTCCTTCCGATTCTTCTCAAGATGCCTAGTCGCACTCGTCGCCTTCCTCAACAAGTTCTCAAGATCCTCAGGAAGCTTCGTCCGACTCTCTTCCGGGATAATCTTCTCAAGACGTCGACCAGCAACCTGCGACACCAAGGGAATGCCATACCGGTCACGGAGGATCTGCCCGATGAGACTGGGCGTGTTTCCCTCCTTGGACAGTTTCAGAACAAGGGCTTCTACCTCTTCAGGCTCGTACTTGAACCAGGCAGGAGGACGTCTGCTAACAGGTCTGGTCGATCCTGAACTTCCTCTCTTACCCGAGTAGAGCCTTGCCAAACTGTTGGTCCCTTTGGTTTACACCGCGGTTCCCCGGTGGGCGTTATTTAAGTCGAACTGGGAGAAACACTCTTCGACATCAACAACCCTCGCTGACGCATAGGATAAATCACGGGTAAACCGAGCTTGGTTAGAGAGGCCCTCAATTTGCGATCAACTGTTGCGACTGCTAATGGCTTGCTCTTGGCTAATGAGAAAGACAGTATCGCCGTGTCTGTATCTGAAGTTTCAATTCCGGACGGGAGTATCGAGTATTTTCTTGATTTCAAGAGTTCCAGAGCCGCACTCGCGAGACCGCCGGTTTTCGAGGATCGAGTTCTTCCGAGCCGTTGGAGCTCGCGTTCCACCATGTCCAGGGTGGCGATACCGATTGGACCTTTGATGAGGTCTCTCATTTCTTCCTCGATGTCTCTTCTCTGCTCCAGCATCATCAGAAGGAAACTAGTATCGAGGAGGACGGTAAGAGAGCGGCTTGTATTCATCGGTTTGTTCCGAATAATGGCTATTGTCTCATAGGGCTGGATCATTGGCACGCGCAATTGTCATATTTGTGGAAGTGTTGAGTCACACGGAAAACGAGACTTGGGCAGAAGATCACTCTATCGAGTGGGTCGTATTCTCGATCCCAGCCCTAGTACTGCGAGAACTGCACCTGCACCTATTGAGACTGCTCCCCAGAGCTCTTCCATCTGTCCCATGCTGAGGGTGGCGCCCTCGCCTTCAGGACAAGGGATTCCTTGCACCCTACAAGCGTAGGATACTGCGTTGACCGTCATTACTCCAGTCAAGTAGGCTATGACTCCAGCGGCGAGAAGACCTGTCCCGACGGCCAGAATTACGATTTTCGAACCCGAAGCCCCTTTCAATCCTTCCAAGTCGGTCAGTCCTATTTGTTTTTCTGCTCGGACTTGGAAAGGCGTCGAATCCTACCTTATCGTTCCGAATCCTATGAGGCGCCAGCTTTCACCGATTCTCCGACTGAGGGCGACTTTGGATCCTGGGTCAGCACAGATGGGTTTCTTCAGTTGTACATCTGCGATGTCTTCCCTTGCTGATACGACCAATCCAGAAGTAACTGCCGTTCCGGCGTTGAGCACTAGAGGTTCGTTCATCTTGATCTTCTGTACTGGGACCAATTGTTCGGTTCCGACAGCTCTTTCGAATAGATCAACATCGAGGCTGACCTTTTCCAGAATGTCAGGCAGCGTTCCGGATCTTCCCAGGACATTTCCCACCAGCCCGTCAGACTTTGTTATCGACGGATCCAGATCGGTTCCAACCGCAACCAACCCTCCAGGCATTGCCTGCTTCACTTCTCCGTCACCGGCTTGCAGCGTCTCTACGTTAGCAACTAGCCTTTCGTAGGTGACACGGTTCGACTCGCCCACCTTTATGCCCGGTTTGATCTCTATCTCCTCTCCCCTCTTGAAAACTCCCTGGACAACAGACCCTCCAACAACTCCTCCCAGAAGATCGTCCACTTCAGTCCCGGGCTTGTTGACATCAAACGATCGAAGGATCGACATCCTCGGCGCGATAGAGGAGTCGCGTTTGGGAGTGGGAATCTTCTCTTGGATCGCGGCAATCAAAACATCCATGTTCAGTTTGTGCTGGGCTGAAACCGGTATCACCGGCGCGTCTCCAGCAACAGTGTCTTTCGTAAATTCACGAATCTCCTGATAGTTTACCTTCGCTCTGGCGCGGTCCACCACGTCTATCTTGTTCTGCACAACCACCATCTTGCGCAAGCCGACCATCTGCGCAGCCAACATGTGCTCACGATCCTGCGCTTGCGGACACTTGACGTTGGCGGAGATAACGAAAAGCGATCCATCCATTATCGCCGCACCCGAAAGCATTGTAACCATGAGACTGTGATGACCAGGACAATCGACGAAGCTAACCGATCGCAGGAACTTGGTCTCGCTCTTACAGTTCGGACAAATCTTACTGGTCGAGTAGTTGAATGGAGGCTCGCAGGACGGACACTCATAGAATGAAGCATCAGCGTATCCGATACGGATCGTGATTCCTCTACGAAGCTCCTCCGAATGCCTGGCAGTCCAAACCCCAGTCAGAGCTTGAACAACGGTGCTCTTCCCATTGTCGACATGACCAAGCGTCCCTATGTTAATTTCAGGCTGCAACCTATGTTCACCTACTAGTAGAACGTCCTGCGATGTTGTTAAGCGCTTGTCTCATGGAGACTGTGACTTCTGAATCAGTTTAGACCGAAGAACTGGATATTAACGCTCTGTTGGACCCGAGAAGTGCACCCAGGTTGTATTGGGATTGATGTCAGAACAACATATTCGTGTTCACAATAAACTACCTGACGAATCTTGTCTGTTTCGACAACACAGGCAGTTAGGAAACTACTCCGCAATCTTCTTACGCTTAACCACTCTGGATCAGGAGCAAAGTAATGCTCCGCCCCCGGCTCAGGTATCTGATACTTTTTCTCTCTCTTGGACTAGTAGCGAGCTATGTTTCCGTAAACGTTCTAACCTCTTACAGTTACTTTCCGAGCGGAATCGCAATGAACTACGGATTCTCCCTCCCTTGGGAGACATCCACTGAAGCTTTTTGTAGCCAAAACCCTCCTCAGCCACAAGCCTAACCCATCTTGAACGGGCGATGCCTGAAACCTTGTTGTGTTACGACTTACAATCTGACTTTCCTATTGTTTGACGTGCTCTTCTACACGGGAATCGGTTACTTGTCACTTCTGAGCTATCACAGACTACTGCGAGGCCTAGATAGGCGAGCTTCCGAACTGGTCGGCAACCAACCGTCAGAGTCCGACGAATCTACAAACAAAGAGGACAACAGCCAAAATCGAGAATCGTAAGCCGAGTCTAACCTCTATGGGAGGTGAAGTTTAGACAGACTCATTTCTTCGCCTTCTCATGAGTTTGAGAGCTTGAGTTCTCTCGTTTGACTACTCAAGTCAAAGGATCCTGTCTTGATCTCTCCGTCCCGACGATACGTAGCTACAATGACGCCCGTGGTTGAGGTCTTACTTTCAAGAAGTTTGAAAGAAGCCGGTATGGTGTCGGGGCCAAAGAGTCGCTTGCCGTGTCCTATAGTGATAGGATAGATTTTCAACCAGAACTCATCAACCAAGTCGTGCTTTAGAAGTGTCTGGATAAGATCAGAACTACCGTGAACCTGCAATTCAGGCCCGTCCTGTTTCTTGAGTTTCCTTATCTCTTCTGGGATGTTACCCTTGACGAGTGTGGAATTCTCCCAATCAAGTTTCCTAAGCGTTTTCGAGACGACGTATTTCTTGGCCTTGTTTAGTTTGTCTGCGAACGGGTTGTCTTTTGCTTTTGGCCAGTATCCTGCGAATATCTCGTAAGTCCTCCGGCCAAGCAAGAGGTCGTACGGACCACCCATTTGCCCACCCATCACCTTCTCCATAATACCGTCCATGTAGCCGAAGGACCATCCTCCATGCTTGAAATTGCCACTTGTATCCTCCTCTGGTCCGCCTGGGGCCTGCATAACTCCATCAAGCGTTACAAATGATAACACGACTAATTTTCTGATGGTTCATACCTCTAATATCTGAGAACCGTGATCGTCCTACAGGTAAAATTTAACCTTTGCAAGATGACCATAACCGGTCGTAGTGACTTTGAGACCGATAGCTGCTGTGCGAGCCAAACGATTGGCAAATTTTGTGAGTTCGGTGCTGACTATGGCTTCGATATTCATGCCTTGGATTAGATACAACATTGGTCCCCCTATCTCGGCGATTCAAACCACAGATGCATCTTTCGCACCGAATGCATCCTTAGCAGTATCCTTAGTTGTGGCAGGAGGGATCATCTCGCTACTATCGAGATACGGCGGCCTTCTAACAATGGCTGGGGTTTGGCTATTCGTTGCAAGTCCTCCAGAGCAGTTTCTGTTCGTGGCGTCGAATGTGGTAATCACGTCTTCCTTTGAGATAGGAGTTTGGCTGGCCTGGGCAGGGGCTACTATCTCTCTTCTTGGCAGTTCTTGGACACTTCCATTTGGATTGCTGACAACGGAGGTCAACCGGAAAAAATTAGGAATGATACTGTTTCCTTTAGGAGTGGTAACCGCTGTCTTCGGAACTCTAATTCCATTGCCAGTATCGATAGTCCTGATCCTCACCGGATTGATAGTCCTTGGAGTCTCTCTCATTCTGCTCCTTCCCCGTCAGCGCCGAACTCTAGCCCAAATTCTCAAGAGCTTTGGAAGGGGCGATAAGCATGACCAAAGCGAAATAGAAGAAATTGGCTAGAAACATGAGGAGGTGTCAGTGGGCGACTATGGGCAACAGTCCGCTCATGGTTGAGTACCACGACAAGGAATGGGGAGTCCCTGTACACGATGACAGGACCCTGTTCGAATTTCTCGTACTGGAAGGTGCCCAAGCTGGACTCAGTTGGCAGACAGTTCTGAACAAACGCGAAAACTACCGGAAAGCGTTCCATGCCTTTGAGCCCACGAAAATTGCCCGTTACACCAACAAGGACGTCCAACGTCTTCTCCGCGATCCAGGAATCATACGCAACCGTCTCAAGATCCAAGCCACGATCAACAACGCAAAACAAATTCTGGGAATACGGAAGGAATTCGATTCTTTTGACAAGTACATTTGGGGATTTGTGGGCGGCAAACCAATCAAGCACAGATTCGAGTCGCTGAACGAGATCCCCGCGACGACTAGGGAATCCGACGCTATGAGCAAAGACCTACGCAAGAGAGGCCTACGGTTCGTCGGCCCTACAATCTGCTACGCTTTCATGCAAGCTGTTGGAGTGGTGAACGACCACACTACAAATTGCTTCAGGTATGACACGGTCTAGCCCGAGGCTCTGATCGAACTTATGCCCCTGCTAGTGCGATGGAAGGGTCCGGAAACGGTGGGAATCACTTAACTAAAAGGTTAAATAATCTGCGGCGCGTCCATCTGCTAGATGGTTAGTCAAGCTAAGGTCGTCCTCGACCTGGACCAGGTCTTTGGGGCATTGGCCCACCCTATACGACGGGCCATCCTTGAGGAGCTGTCGGCCGGTGACGCCACAGTTAGCGAACTGGCAGGACCCCATAAGGTAAGCCTGCCGGCGATATCGAAGCACCTGCGGGTCCTGGAAGGTGCGGGACTATTGCGGGTTGAGCCGGAAGGCCGGGTACGCCGCTGTCAGATCGACACGGCACCGCTAAGTGTGGCGTTTGGCTGGCTGACGCAATACCGGGTCCTGTGGGAGGACCGCCTCGCCCGACTGGCCAAACATCTAGAGGAAAAAGAATGACAAGTAGAACAGAAGAAGTAAGTCAAACCAGGAATAGGAACGAGCTAACAATCGTCCGAGTGTTCGATGCACCCCGCGAAGCTGTGTGGAAGGCATGGACAGACCCCGAACGAGCAAAACGATGGTGGGGACCCGAAGGCTTCACCGCCCCATTCATCAAGATCGACCTACGTGTTGGCGGCAAGTACCTCTTCTGCATGCGGTCCCCAGACGGCAAGGACTATTGGAGCACAGGTGTCTATCGGGAGATCGTTCCGTTGCAACGGATTGTCTCCACAGACAGTTTTGCGGACGAGAAGGGGAATGTGGTTCCGGCCTCTCACTACGGGATGCCCTCGGACCTCCCAATGGAAATGCTCGTAACGGTGACGTTTGAGGAGCTTGGTGGGAAGACCCGGATGACGTTGAGACACGTAGGCCTGCCGGCGGGCGAGCAGAGCAAGATGGCTGAACAGGGCTGGAACGCATCGTTCGATAAACTGGCCAAAGCCCTCAAGTAACACAAAGACGCAGCACCCCTGACACAACCCGTTGCGTCAGGGGATGATCCAGTGAAGCAAAGCACTCGAGTGGGACCCATGCTTTTTCTGGGAATAGAATCGACTGCTCACACCTTTGGGGCGAGCATGATCGACGATCAGGGTAGGGTAGTCACAAATGTGAACTCCACCTACCGGCCGCCGACGGGGATAGGAATACATCCTAGAAAAGCCGCAGAACATCACAACGAAGTTTCAAGCGGTGTAATAGAGAAAGCCCTCCAAGGCGTTGGAGATAGAGCCTCTCCAGATGCAGTCTGTTATTCCGCAGGACCGGGTCTCGGACCATGCCTCAGAATAGGAGCAACGATCTCCAGAGCACTAGCCCTTTACTTGGACAAGCCTCTCGTCCCCGTCCACCATGGTGTTGCACACTTAGACCTCGCTATGGCTGCTGGACATTCGCATGATCCCTTGGCTGTCTTGGTTTCAGGAGGACATACTGCGATCGCTGTTCATCTGAACAAACGATGGCGGATCTACGGTGAGACCGAGGACATCACGCTAGGAAATCTCTTGGACATGTTTGCGAGAGAGGCAGGCCTCCCTTCCCCGGGAGGACCTCCTATCGAATCAAAGGCGAACGAAGGTCGGAATCTGCTTCCCCTTCCGTACACGGTAAAAGGAAATGACGTTGCATACTCAGGGCTGCTCACGGCGGCAAATCGACTACTAAAACAAGGTCATTCCATAGCCGACATCTGCTTCTCGATACAGGAGGTGTCGTTCTCAATGCTAGCTGAGGCTGTTGAGCGGAGTCTAGTCCAAACGAGAAAAAACGAGGTTCTGCTGGCTGGAGGCGTCGCCATGAACAGACGGCTTCGCGACATGATCAAATCCGTGGCGGAGGATCACGGAGCAACATTTCATCCCGTCCCTTTCGAATACACGGGAGACTGCGGCGCCCAGATCGCTTGCTCGGGTAGACTCGCTTTCGAATTCGGCACCACTGTTCCTGTCGCAGAAAGTTTTGTCAATCCGCGATGGCGTCTAGACGAGATTGATGTTCCATGGATTCCTCGACCCTAGACCTTCAACCACTGCATCGAGGCGCAGAGGCCGATCTCTTTCTCTCAGAGCTGCCCCCGTGGAACGTGGTAGTCAAGAGAAGAGTTCGAAAAGCCTACCGCCACGAACAGCTAGACTCTAGTATCAGAAAAGAGAGGACCATCAAGGAATCGTCTGCAATCCGCGACGCCAAGATCGCGGGAGCGAGACTTCCCAGCATTCTCGGTCTCGACATCGAACGGTCTACGATCATCATGACTTTCATAGACGGAGTGCTCGCCAGAGATAGTATTGATACGATGAGCAACACCCGTCGGATCTCTCTTCTTGAAGAGTTAGGTAGACAGGTCGGCTTTCTCCATTCAGCGGGAATAATGCACGGCGATCTAACCACATCAAACATCATCGTGCCAGCTGACGAAAAACCGTTCATGATAGACTTTGGAATGGCCAGAAAATCAACGGACCATGAAGACCATGGAAGCGATCTGCACCTACTCCAAAGGTCACTGATCGCTACTCATGCCCTCGACGCTCCAAGTTTGTTGAGAAGAGTTGCGAAGGGCTATCGCGAGGTTGTCGGCGAGGAGATGGCGAAATCGAGTCTTCGGAAAGCCGCGGAAATTGCACGGAGAGGCAGATACTTCGCCATCCGATAAGCGAACAGTATGGTTCGTAACCCAGAACCATCACAAGTATCAGGAAGCCCGCAGAACTCTTGACCCATTTGGAATAAAGATCCGCATGCTCGCTTCTCCGAAAACCGAAATCCAGAGCACCCGCCTAGGCGAGATCGCCAAGTTCGCCGCGGAAGAAGCCGCCAGAAAACACAACCGTAGCGTCCTAGTAGAAGACTCGGGGCTCTTCGTTAGAGTATTGAACGGTTTTCCTGGTCCCTTCTCATCCTACGTCCACGACACCATCGGCGTTGGAGGACTCTTGCGCTTGATGAGTCGACAGACACGACGAGAAGCATATTTCCAGGCTTCTTTGGCTCTCGCATCTCCCAAGGAATCGTCGCAAGAGTTCTCGGGAAAAGTGCATGGGACGATATCGCAGAAGTCTGCTGGGACGCAGGGCTTTGGGTTTGACCCAATATTCATTCCAAGAGGCGCTCGGAAAACGTTTGCCCAAGGCGGAACCGAATTCAAAGACAAGTATTCGCACCGAGCGGTGGCCTTCAGGAAGCTAGCTCTCTGGTACATCAGAACCAAGATCTAAACCCAGAGTCATGTCTAGTGCCAAGCGGAGCCCTAAAATAACGCGTTCCGCCGCCTTCTGTCGATATGTTCCGCATTGTGACAGTCGAAGACGTAGTCCGGATTCCGCCGCAGAAATTCGGGCAGCCCATCGACGAGGTTGCTCGGGAACAAATCAAGCTCAAGTATGAGAACTATGTGGACGAAGAACTCGGCTACGTCATCCTAGTCACAGATGTCGATGTCGAGACGACCGGAAAAATCCTTCCCGGCGACGGCTCGACTCATCACAAAGCCCTCTTCAAACTGCTCACCTTCTTCCCAGAGCTCCACGAGGTGGTGGAGGGAGAGATCGTCGAGGTCACAGACTTTGGAGCATTCGTAAGAATAGGTCCTGAAGACGCTCTTCTCCATGTATCCCAGATCATGGACGATTTCATTACCTATGACGAGAAACACGGTGTACTCGCTGGACGAGAGAGTCACCGAAACCTAGGAAAGGGAAACATGGTCAGAGGACGAATAATCGCCGTCAGTTTTCCCCGAGGCGGCTCAGGAGGAAAAATCGGGATCACGTTGCGCCAACCTTTTCTGGGTAGGCTCGAATGGATTCAAGAGGACCTCAAGGGGAAACCTCCGAAGCTGGAGCATAAAGCTTGACAGACAAAGCTTGCAAGAACTGTCGTATGATTAGTGCGGGTCCCGTATGTCCTAACTGCAAGTCGACGAACCTAAGCGATGACTGGACTGGCTTCGTCGTTGTGCTAGAACCAGCAAATTCTGAAGTAGCCCATCTAATGCAGATCAAGGTTCCGGGAAAGTTCGCGATCAGGGTCAGGTAGAGTCCCCTAGGACTCCCGGTTCTATCTCATTTGGGCCCGTAATCGGTGAAGCTACAGGCCCCGCAAACCCACCGCTGGGTAGGTTGTTTGTGAGACGCCATTACTGAGCCGCACCGTGGACACTTCCGATTCTTCAGCTTCGTCGTCGAGCCGGAAATCTCGTAAAGCTCGCTCCTCATCCGCAGCTTCTTTTGTTTCGGCTTTGCTGCAGCTGGTGCTGGCGTCTTTGGTTGTGCCGGTGGCTTGGGCGGTGCTTGGGACATATCTTCGACGCATCGGCCTCCGCGCCATATTTAGTGTTGTTTCCATCAGCTGTCGAAACGTTCTTAAAAGCCGGGCGTTGCCCAGCCTGCTGGCCGATGAGAGTGAGTCTAGATGGCACAAAAATCCGTTTACGTCCGATTCCAAGTTCCAAAAGAGGCCGTTGACAAGGCCTATCAGCTTCTCCAGGTCGCGAAGGACACCGGAAAACTCCGAAAGGGTACAAACGAGTCGACCAAAGCGATCGAGCGAGGAATCGCCAAACTAGTTATCATCGCAGAGGATGTTGAGCCCCCGCAAGTGGTCGCCCATCTACCTATCCTGTGCGAAGAGAGAAAGATCTCATACCTCTACGTCCCCAGCAAGCTTGAGCTGGGCAAATCCGCCGGATTAGATGTCGGCTCCGCCGCAATCTCGGTCGTAGAACCGGGTGATGGCGCGCAGTCTCTCAAAGATCTCTTGAAGATAGTCGAGAATATCAAGAAGACCGGTGCAGGGAAGTGAGCAAGTCAAAAGACAGGTCCGACGAACCACTCATCCCGGCCGAAGTCACACAAGTCATCGGACGGACCGGGGTCACGGGAGAAGTTATCCAAGTCCGAGTAAGAGTGTTAGAAGGCCGCGACAAAGGACGAATTATCACAAGAAATGTCAAAGGGCCTATCCGACTCAATGATGTTCTGATGCTTCGAGAGACTGAGAGAGAAGCGAAAAAGATCAGGTAGGGCGTAAGCGACGCCAAAGACGTTCAAATGTTCTTTCTGCGGGAAGAGCTTTCCGAACTCCACTGGCATTATGCACGTGAAGAACGATGGGACGATACTCTATTTCTGCTCGCGGCGATGCCGAGTCAGCACACTGTCCTTCAAAAGAGATTCGCGTAAGCTGAAGTGGACGGCTTACTACGGGAAGAGAGAGAAAGGACACTGAGCAGTCACCCTAACAACAAAACATTCGCATTCCTCAAACCTGAAGCCCTACAATCGAAGGTTGCAGGTGAGGTTCTATCTAGACTAGAGCGGAAAGGATTCGCCATCAAACAATTACGTCTTCACAACATATCCAGAAAGGAGGCCGAGACGTTATACAGCGTCCACAAGGGAAAACCATTCTTTCAAGAACTCGTGGACCACGTCACTTCCGGGCCTGTTCTGCTGATGATTCTTGAAAGCTCGAACGCGGTTGACGTTCTGCGTCGCGTCATTGGCGCCACCAACCCGCAGACGGCCGAGCCAGGCACTATCAGAGGAGACCTATCGCTGTCAATAACCGCCAACATCATCCACGCCTCTGATAGCCTCGAAAACGCAAAGAAGGAATCGTCAATATTCTTCAACGACGGAATCTAGCAAGTAGCCTTTCTCTCGAAAAAATCATGGTTTAATACCGACATCGGAAAACGAGAGGGCAAGATGGAGCCCTCCCCAGATGCCCATTCGTTCACCCATCGCCGTCGTTCTCGGACACGTGGACCATGGGAAGACCACGCTTCTGGACAAGATCAGAGGCACCTCTGTGGCCGCCCGAGAACCTGGGCAGATCACTCAGTGGATCGGCGCCAGCCTCATCCCAGCTCAAACCATAACCAGGATTTGTGGACCCCTCCTAACCAGGTTTAATCTCAAGATCGAAGTCCCCGGAATACTCTTCATCGACACTCCAGGTCACGAAACGTTCAGCAACCTTCGCAAAAGGGGAGGATCAGCTGCCGACGTCGCCGTCCTCGTCATCGATCTCACCAAAGGGATCGAGCCTCAAACCGTCGAATCCCTGAATATCCTGAAAGCACGCAAAACACCCTTTTTGGTTTGTTGCAACAAGATCGATGCGATACCTGGATGGAAATCCTCACCTGACGGCTCGTTTCTTGCGAATACAGATCCGCAAAGACCCGAAGTTCTGACTGATCTTGATAACAGAATTTACACGATGATGGGAACCTTGTCTCGGTACGGCTTCCGCGCCGATCGGTTCGACAGGATCAAAGACTTCTCCAAGACCATAGCCCTCGTGCCCGCGAGCGCCAAGACAGGAGAGGGGTTACCAGAACTGATGGCAATGCTCGTCGGACTCACCCAGATCTTCATGAAGGGCGAACTAACAACTGGCGCGGGTCCGGCCGAAGGAACCGTTCTAGAAGTGAAAGAGGAGCCTGGACTCGGAGTTACCGTTGACGCAATGATCTATGACGGGACTATCAAAGTAGATGACGAAATAGCACTCGCGGGACGGAATGGAATCATACGAACAAGGGTCCGGGCTCTACTAGTGCCAAAGGCCCTTGACGAGATTCGTGACCCTAGAGACAAGTTCGCCCGGGTCGAGCATGTTGACGCTGCCGCGGGGATCAAAATTGCGGCCCAAGGTCTCGATGACGCGATCGCGGGGTCACCCATTTACGGCGTAGATGACCCATCGAGGCGAGCGGAACTAGAGCGGAAAGTGCTCAGTGAAGTAGAATCGGTAAAGGTCAGCACTGATCGAACCGGGGTTATCGTGAAGGCTGATGCGCTAGGCTCGCTAGAAGCTCTCACAACCTCCCTGTCAGTTTCCAAGGTGCCAGTCCGTCTCGCAGACGTGGGTGAAATATCTAGGCGAGACGTGGTTGAGGCTGAAGTCGTACGAGCAAAAGATCCTTACCTCGCCGCGATTCTCGGTTTCAACGTTAAGCTGTTGCCTGATGCTGAGCAAGAGATCAAAGAGACAGGAATACCGGTTTTCAGAGGTGACATAATTTATCGTGTCTTGGAAGACTACTCGAGATGGGTTGAGGCTCAGAGAGCTGCTGGGGTTAAGGCCGAGATGGAGCTACTTATCCGCCCTGGCAAGATGAGGATTCTCAAAGGATTCGTCTTCCGCAGAAATGATCCGGCCATAGTTGGGGTCGAGGTGCTAGAGGGAATTGTAAGACCAAAGTATCCAGTGATCAATGGCAGCGGGAAGCGTATCGGCGTAGTCCTAAGAGTCCAAGACCAAGGAAAAGATGTACCCGAAGTGGGGGCGGGAAAACAAGTGGCAGTTTCCATCGACAAGCCAATTGTAGGGAGACACATCTTCGAAGGAGACATCCTTTACGTCGATGTTCCTCCAAAACATGCGAAAACCCTTTCCTCAAAGTTCAGAGACTATCTATCTCCAGCGGAACTCGCACTGTTGGACGAGCTAGCCAGTCTATCAGCAAAAAACGCCTCGGGAGCGATCTCATGACTCGAACGACGTTTATTAACGGCCCAAGGGTAACTCGGCTCTAACGGGAGCATATCACAAGATCATGGCGAAGTTCCAGCTCATAGTCTCGGATCCTGTGAGCAAGACCTCGAAAGCCGCGACTGTTGAAGGAGCGAAGGCTCAGGCACTTGTGGGAAAATCGATTGGGGATGAGGTCGATGGGAAGCTTCTCGGGATTGGAAACATGAAGCTCAAAATCACCGGTGGTACTGACAAGGATGGGATTCCAATGCGTTTCGATATTCAAGGAGGGGCCAAGAAGAGAGCGATGCTTTCAGGCGGAGTAGGTTTCAAACCGAATGACCGTGGGGAGAGGAGGAGGAAGCTTGTCCGCGGACGCGTAGTCAACGAGGACACGCTACAGGTCAATAGCGTGGTTATGGCAGAGGCAGGTCAGAAGCAGGCGGAGGCTAAGAGTTGAGCGTCGAGATAATCGCCGAACACGTTAACCCGCTTCTAGGCCGAAAGGACGCAAAGCTGATCGTCCATCACGAGGGAACCGGAACTCCCGACCGATTGGCCGTTCGCAAGATTGCATCTGATCACTTCAAAACTCAGCAAGACAAGGTCTACGTTCGAAGCGTCCGGACACGGACGGGTGGGTCCTCGGCGGTCTGCCAAGTAGAAGTCTACAGCGATTCAAAACTTGCCGAGAAGATCGTCCCTTCTTATGTGAAGAATCGGAATCTTCCTCCTGGACAAAGGGTCTCAAGAAAGAAGGGAGCAGAAGAGGAGAAAGCAGCTCCAGCCGCGCCCAAGCCTGCAGCTCCTGAAAAGAAAGCTGAGCCCGCCAAACAGGTACCGGCCAAAGAGTCTAAACCTGCCCCTGCTAAGGAGTCAAAGCCGGCCCCAGCCGAAACGAAACCACCCGGCAAGCCCGAATCGAAACCCGCTGCCAAACCTGCAGCGAAGCCTGACCCGAAACCGAAAGCCTAGACAACCGCGCTTGCACGTGCAATGTCGGCGAGAATCGCCAATTCTTTGTTCATGAGCCCACTCGCCCCATATTGATTCGCTTGGCCAGCTGAGCTGACCATGAAGCGTGGGAGTCATCGGGCGGCTCGTCTCAGGTTAGCAGATCAACTTGTTTCTTGTGGTTTGCTCACGCCGGCAATTGGATGTCTGTGGGGGCCTAGCCCTAGTGTCCCAGTAATGCGCAGTAATCTATCCCCTAACGTAAGGCCAAATAGCCCATTATCCGCCCTGATCTCAAATCTAAGCTAGTGATTTCTAGAACGGGACTTGCCACGCTGATCCCAAGCGGAAAACACGGGGGTCGAAAAAGACCAGACAAGCCGATAATAAGCCAGTTTCAAAGAAACAAACGCAAATCTGGTTCGGACAGGAAACGGGTCCGGAAAAAATTGACCCACTTTGTGATTTCTAGCCCGCGACGCAAAACTGGTCTTTGGGGAAGAGATGTAGTTATAAAATCGCCTATTATCAGCCCTGATCCCGAATCTGACCACGCACATCCAGAAAACGAGATTTCTGACGCTGCAAAACGGGATAATTGCCAACCGATCCAAGCCCAGACAATGCCGTGATTGGCAAGACTCGCCCATTATCACCGCCAGACAGGAAATGTTCTGGGAAAATAGGAGGTCTTAGCGACCGACCTTCGCGTCGCAAGAGTGGACAGTCCGGACTGGATGCCGAAACTAAACTAACCTGAAAGATCCGACCTACGGTTTTCGATCTATGCCCTCTTCGCTGCGCTGACGATGCTTACGATATCTTGCGCTTTGAGTACGTAGTTGTCGGAGAGGCGCATACCGTTTCGGGCGTTGATGCCATACAGCATCTGTTCGCCTATTTCGGTGTGAATCTCCAGAGCTAGCTCTTTGAGAGTGGTCCCGCTCGGAACGAGATATGCGTCTGGAAGAACGTTTCCCGCATGATCACTGAACTTTTCAGGATTCTCTACAGGATATACCACTATCATCTTCAGAAGATCTAGAAAGGCGGAGTTGATGCACGCCTGAACCCCTGTGGACCCAGCTGGTTTCAGGACTTTTTCTCGGATCATTTCGAGGGCGGCCTTCTGCTCAGCGCTAACAGCACTCACACTGGGAACCCGGAAATCTGGGTCTCCAGGTTTGTACTCTATCAACCGTTTTTCTGCGGCCCTTCGCAGTGCTAGCTCTGCCTCAGCCGAGACAGGTAGTGTCAGCTCGCCCGTCTGCTTCAGCCGATTCACATTCCCGATCGACGTTGGCAGGTCAATCTTGTTGGCGGCGAGCAGCAACGGTTTCGCTTCTCTCCGGATAATCTCAACAAGCTTCAAGAGGTCTTCCCTGGTCCATCCGCTCGGTTTTCCCTTGAGGCCTGCTTTCTTGATCCCGTTCTCAGCCTGGCTTTTAGTTACCCCGAGCCCGCTGAGACGCTCAGAAACCAAAGACGCCGAGTCCTCTCCAGCCATCTCCACCTTTCGAGCCGTCTTCTCCCAGTCTTTTCCAACTATCCGTAGCATCCACATCTTCAGTTCAGTCTCGAGAAAAACCACGTCCTCAACAGGGTTGTGAGCACCAGCCTCCGTGAGTTTGCCCTCAGAGTCCGTTGACCCAGAAGCATCAACCACGTGAATCAGCGCGTCAGCCCTTCTTAGCTCGTCGAGAAACTGGTTTCCAAGGCCTCTTCCTTCCGACGCGCCTGGCACCAGTCCAGGGAGATCAATGATGTCTATCGGAATGAATCGTTCGCCGTCGATGCATCGTGAGTTCCGAGGCTTGTCCTCGACTCCAAGCTCAACATGGACACACTTTGTCCTGAGGTAGGATATTCCGTGGTTTGGTTTGATCGTGGTGAATGGATAATTCGCTATTGGAACAAGCGTCAGTGTTGCGGCGCTGAAGAATGTGCTTTTTCCCGCGTTGGGCTTGCCGACGATCCCGACCTGCACACTAGACCACGAATTATGAAACGGGAGAGATGCCGGTGATTCTCAGACCAGCGCTCTTCACCTTGTAACGGATATTGAGAGATACTAAAAGCGCGGTTATCTGTTCGATGGTCCGCGAATTTTCCAGGGGACCAGCATCGAAACCATGCGCTCCCGCAATACCCTTCACGAGGTCGAGAACAATCTTCTTTGCATTTTCATCATCGGAGCATACAAGCACATCACAGTCGACAGTCTTGGAGGGATTCTTTAGGAGTTCTGCGCTTACATTGTTGAAGGCTGTCACAACGCTGACCGTGTTCGGCACAACCGAGGCAGCGAGTTCTGCAGCGGACCCCGCCCAGACACCGACTGTCCTAGTGGCGCGCCCGCTGATCGCTGTCTCAAGAGGCACCGACACATTGACTAGGACCTGCCCTGGCCTGAATTTTGGCTTCACGGTGCGAAGAGTGTCGATTAACGCTGCGAAAGGAACTGTTACCACTATTACATCCGTCTGCGAGACAGCGTTCTCGTTGCTCAATCCTGAAACGCGGACCGGCCGTCCAGCGGTTTGAGCGATCGTCTTCGCAGCTTCAGCGGCTCTATCGGGACTTCTTGAGCCTATGAATACTTGGTGTCCCGCTATTGCCCATCGGAGGGCGAGACCGAACCCCTCTTCACCCGCACCGCCGAGAACGGCTATCTTACGACTTTCCGTCTGGGTCTACTCCTCGCCGAGCTATGAGGTAGAGGCTTGATGAGTCCCTTTCGCATAAGCAAGTCCGTCGACTTTCGCGCATGACCTATGATCGTCTTCGCTCTGTCGTAGAGTTCCCTCCGAGTAGGCTTTAGCCTTGTCAGACCTTGTCCAACCGCTTCAGCCCCGACTGCGGCCGCTTCTCGCGGAAACACCTCCCAGTTGCTCATACTTGGAAGAATCCTGTCTTCGTCTATGCCACTCTCCTCCGCGATCTTGGCAAGTTCGTTAGCAGCGGCGATGCACATCTCGTCGCTAATCATCCTAGCCCTAACATCCAACGTCCCCCTGAAGATCCCAGGAAATCCGAGGGAATTGTTGACTTGGTTGGGAAAATCAGACCGGCCTGTCGCAACTATTCTTGCACCCGCCTCCTTCGCCTCCCAGGGCCAAATCTCAGGAATGGGATTCGCACAAGCGAAGATAATCGAGTCATTCGCCATCGCGGACACTATTTCCTTGGGAATCACACCAGGTCCCGGTGTCGACATCGCAATCAAAACATCCGCCCCCTTCACCGCCTCCTTCAAGCCGCCTGTCCGTCCTTCCGAGTTTGTCTTCAGAGCAATCTGCCATTTCGCATGGTACTCCTCCTCCAGCTCTATGCGCTCGCGATTGAGAATTCCCTTGCTGTCGACCATGATGATGTTTCTAGGTAAAACTCCCGCTTCCATTATTATGCGCGCGACCGCGATGTTAGCCGCCCCTGCCCCTAGCATGCCGATCGACGCGGTACTGATTTTCTTCCCCACAACCTTTAGAGCGTTGATAAGACCAGCACAGACAACAGTTCCCGTCCCCTGCTGATCATCGTGCCACACCGGAATCCGAAGGTCCTGTTTCAGGGCGTCAAGAATGTCGAAGCATTTCGGTTGTGATATGTCCTCGAGATTTATCCCGCCGAAAGACGGTTGCAACCATCGAACCGCGTTCTCGATTTCCTCCGGTCTTTTTGTACCGAGGCAGATAGGGTAAGCATCGACTCCTCCCAAATACTTGAACAGCAGACTTTTTCCCTCCATCACTGGGAGCCCAGCCTCCGGCCCGATATCACCAAGACCGAGGACCCGAGTGCCATCGGTAACTATCGCGATACTGTTCCACTTGTTAGTATAGTCATAGACCCTTTCCGGATTTTTCTGGATCTCCTTGCAGGGATCCGCGACTCCTGGCGTGTACCAGATCGCGAAATCATCAAAGGAGTCGACAGGAACCTTCGACACGATCTCGATCTTTCCCTGATAGAAAGGATGGTACTTCATTGCAAGCCGAGCGGGAGCATAAGCTCTCTTCAGCAATGCTGTATCTTGAGCCATTCCTGGCTTGTCACTTCTTTGGCAAAACCCGGTTGCAAACCGGCCTGATTTAACGGTGTTGAGAGGAAAAATGCCCAGTAATCCTTATCAGGGATTTGCCAGTCGATGCGTCAGCGGAAAGGATTTGTCGTATTCCCACTTAGCAAACCAATGGAGAGAGAAAACGCCCGAGCTGAAGGAATGGTTGCGGCTCTCGGTTGTTGGTTGGAGGAAGGAACCCGTGGTCAAACGAATTCCCTACCCTACAAGGCTAGATCGTGCACGTCGTCTGGGGTATAAGGCAAAGCAAGGGATCGTGCTCGTTAGAGTGCGAGTAAGAAGAGGAGGTGCTAAGAAACCTCGTCCAGTTTCAGGGAGACGGCAGAAGGCGATGGGAGTCTCGAAATTCACAAGGAGCATTTCTCTCCAAAGAATAGCAGAAAAACGTGCCAACAGAAAGTACGTCAATCTGACGGTCCTCGACTCGTACTATCTGTATTCGGACGGCATTCACCACTGGTACGAGGTTATTCTCGCCGACACGAGTCATCCCGCGCTCGCGGAATGGTCAAAGGAAAGAAACCACCGAGCGCTATCGCCAAGCGTAGCGGTCGAGAAAATCGCCGAAACACGATAAACAGTACGTCCAACCGGCCGTTGCCGACGCAAGGTAAGCAGATGACTCCAGACCCGCTGACCAGAATTGTCAAGATGGGTCGAAAGGTAGATCCTATAATTTTCGAGACGTTAGCCCAGGCCTCTTCTTCCAAGTTTCAGTCCCCCGTAGTCTACCATTTCCGAACCGGCGGCAAGAGGATGCGAGCCACGCTTGTTCTTCTTGCATGCGCAGCCTCCGGAGGCATTATCGAAGATGCAATGAATCCCGCGGCTTTGGTCGAGATGATTCACAATTATTCGCTGGTAATGGACGATCTCATTGATCGGGGAGTTGTCAGACGAGGGAAACCGACTGTGAGAGTCAAGTTTGGAGACTCGGTCGCTCTATTGATTGCCATGCTTTACCGTGAATCCCTGGACGACCTAATTGAAAAATGCATCTCCCCAACCAAGACTAGAAAGGTCGCAGTTCAGGCGATGAAAGACATCATTGAGGGCGAGAGACTCGACATGATGCTCGAACAAGCCGGGAGGGACGATCCTTATCTCAAAACTCAACGTGTGCTCAATCCTAACTTCGAAGTCTATATCGACATGATAGGAAGGAAGACGGCGGCTCTCTTCAAGGCTGCCTCCCAAATAGGGGCGTATTCGGCGCGAGCGAACTTACGGATTGTGCGGTCCCTAGGCGAATTCGGATGGAAAGCGGGACTTGCATTTCAGGTCATGGATGATGTTCTGGACATTTGTGGGAACGAAACAGGGAAGCAGATTGGCAAAGACATCATTGAACACAAGCTTGGGAACGCAGCGATACTGATGGCTCTTAGATACTTACCCCGAGGCAAAAAGTCAGAGATTCTTACCACATTAAGGTCGGAGAAGGTGTCGCAAGCCATGATGATGAAAGTGAGACGGCTGGTCATGGAGACCCCAGCGGAGAAAGACTGTCGAGAAATCGCAGAGAAATACCTTCACGAGGCCAAAGCTCGCCTTTCTGTCCTGGGAAAATCTGTGTATAGAGACGGGTTGGCTACGCTATCCGACGCGATTGTTTCGAGGACTTTCTAGAGTTCTTCCAAGGGACGAATCTGGTCCCGGTGATCCCGTCTCGTTCAAGGAGCCTTGGAAGTGCGTTCTTTTCCTTTAGGTTGAAAATGTAACACTCGCACCCATTCTTGGCAAGCTGCAGAGCCTGTCTAACCTTCTCTCCCATACCGCCAGTCGCATCACTCGAAGGGCCTCGTGACGCACGCAGTACCGAAGGGAAGTTTTCGGAGGTAACTTCTGGAATGAGAACAGCATTTGGGAAAATCTTCGGATTCTCTGAGTATACCCCGTCGACATCGCACCCCAGCAACACTCGAGAAGCTCCCAGTCTAAGTCCAACTAGAGAAGCGATCCGATCCCCAGAGAGAACTCCGATCCCTCGCGACTCGTCGAACACCAGGTCCCCATGCAACAACGGAAGGAGCCCAACACGCAGCGCCTTTCGTATTGGGTCCAACAGGACTCTTTTCACCGTCCCCTGATCAAAGGCGACGAAACTCATCGGATGAAAAGGAACGGGCAGCTTATTTCGTAACAGCAGTGATGCGCAAATTATCCTCGTGAGCTGGCTCAAGTAGAACTCCGTCTCTGCGATGGAGCGAAGTTGAGATCGACCACGGAGTCCCCGACTTATGTCCGATCGTGTGACGAAGGGGTGAGCGTAGGAACCACCGCCATGAATCAGAATGAGGGGAAGATTGTAGTCTCTAAGTTGATCGGCAATACGTTGAATCGCGGGAATGTCTGGAGTGCACTCTCTACCCTTGTCGGTAATTGCCGACCCTCCTAGCTTCAGGATGGTAAGCTGGTCCATTCGCTGCATCCCGGGCAAAGCTTGCTTTTAGCCGCTTCGGGGTGACTTTCATGATGGTTCGAAGGTAACACCCGACTTATGATTAGCACTAGTGCTGATTTGACCCGGAAGTCATTGTTGAACATCAACGATTCCTCGAATGCTACGCTGCTGGAAGTCATTGAAGAACGAATAATTAGTTCATTGGGCGACAAGCCAAACAGTTCAATCAGCGAAATCGCAAAGGATCTAAGAGTGAATAGATCAACAGCGTCGAAATACTTGCATGTTCTCCGCGCAAAAAAGAAGGTCGCATTTCGACAAGTAGGACCCGTCAAGCTTTGGTCGTTGGAGGAACAGTAAATGGAAGTTAGACGAGCAGTCGCCCCAAGTATCCAAGAATCAGACGATCGAGTCCCCACCGGCGTCCCTAGTCTGGACAAGATAATAGAAGGCGGGCTTCGAAGAGGCGACTGCATTATCGTTGCTGGCCAGCCAGGAACCGGCAAGACTACCCTAGGATTGCAATTCCTGTACCATGGAGCCACCCGATGCGGGGAAAACGGAGTTTACGCATCTGTCATAGAGAGCGGTGAGAAGCTGAAACGGAACGGTTTGAGGTTCGGATGGGACCTTAACCGGCTCGAATCAGAAAACAAACTGCGCCTCGTCTCTCTTCAATCCACTATGAAAGCTGGGGTCAGCACGGCTCTTGAAACGGTTCTGGAAGCCTTGCACAGCATGAATGCAAAGAGGCTTGTATTCGATTCTCTCTCCGCACTCATGACAGCCTTCGAGAGTAATGCCGAAGCCCGAAGCTTCCTTCACATAATGGTGAAATTCCTAGAGGCCGCCAACTGCACAACGATGATGATAAGCGAGGTCCCTTGGGGAAAGCAACAGCTCGGGACTAACTTCGAAGAGTTTCTAGGCGACGGTCTCGTAATTTTGGATGCAAGTTTTGACAACTCGAGGGTCCGGCGAAGAGTCTACATTCCCAAGATGAGAGGGACTGAACACAGACTAGAAGGATATGACTACTACATAACAAGAGACGGGTTCTCTTTGGCGCCAACTCCGATTCCGCCTGACAAAATACGATAGGCCAAAGATAACCAATCATCGCTGCAGCGATTTTTGTGGTCTTGCCAGAACTGTCGCGGAGAGTCTAATGCCCCCTCTTAGGAGCGACCTTCTTGAGAAGCTGATCGGGTCGGAAACCAAAGCCGAATTGTTGATGTACTTCCATGACAATCCCGACTCGACTGATACGATAGAAGGTATCGCCGCTAAGATTCGGCGCAGTCCAAAGGAAATCGAGCGTGATGTCTCAGATCTCGTCGAGCTAGGCTTACTTCAAGAGGTGCGAGTCATCTCCTTCAGCAAAGACAGAGACCAGGAGTTACAGAAAGAGATCTCGCAACGACTTGTGTCAGCCGGTTCGTTCGAGGAGACATCAGCGTCCCCGAATAAAGACCTGACGGGAGTCGGGATGGTTGATTCACTCTTACCGGATGGCTATCCTTCATCATCCGTGGTACTTGTCATGGGCGATCCCGCAACAGGGAAAACGACCCTACTGATCCAGCTTGTTACAGAGGCCTTGAAGAAGGGCAGAAACGTTGTCTATGCAGCCTTAGATGATTTTCCAGACAGCATCAGAGAGTCTATGAAACTAATCGGAGTTAATCCGAGAGACTACGAAGTTGAAGGCAGGAGAAGGCTCGTCTTCATAGACTGTTACTCGTTCCTCGTGGGCGTAAAGAGTCAGGAACAATATAGCGAAGATCCTCAACGCTTATCCGACCTCAGCATAGTGGTAACAAAAGCTCTGTCAGAAGCTCGCGACTCGGGCAATGTCCTGCTCGCGATGGACTCGCTAACTACTCTCCTTCAAAGAAGCGGAGTCAGGCCCTCATTCGATTTTCTCCACACTTTGATCGCAAAGATAAGGAGCAATCGAGCTAGCTGTGTGACGTCACTCTCGAGGAAAGCATTTCATCCAGCCATTATCGCTGCAATACAAGACAAGGTCGATGGCGTAATTGAGATGAAGGTGGAAGATACGAAGGATGGGTTAGCGCGTTTCATCAGGATCTCGAAAATGAAAGGTGCCCAGCACATAACCACGTGGACGCCTTACAACCGAGACTCCTCGATGGGTCTGATAATTCCTTATGAAGAAGCCCGCGTGAAGAAGTCAGTTTGATCAGGTTATAGAACGCTTTCGCGCGGGAAGACCTCGATTCCGGTATCGGTTATTCGGTACGGCCTGGGCTGGTTGTCTAAGGGAGTTTTGCGCATTTTCTCAACTTGGATTACCCGCAGTAGCGATTTTCCGACCTGCAGTTGTTGGAGTAGTATGACTCCGTGAGCGAGATACTCTTCGTAGTCGATGCTCCTCTCGAAACCCGGCCTTCGAAGCTCAGTTGTAATCAAACATGTTGCGCCAGTGTCGGCTAGCGCCTCCATAAGTTCGACCAAGGCGTTTCGCTGCGCTGCCACGCCTTCGTATTGAAAAACCAATGTCGTTACCGGGTCGACAACTATTCTCTTGGCCCCAATCTCCCGAACACTCGTCTTTATCATCTCGATCAATGTTGCCATAGAGAACTCCTTTCGGCCGACAGTCAGTTTTCCAACCTTAATCTCGGCAGGAAGATATCTGATCGGCGAAGCTTCTAAGAAGATTAGCTTCTTGTTATTCTCAAGATCTTCGAAATCCCAACCAAAGTCAAGCATTTCCTCGAATACATGTTGTTTGTTTTCGTCGAGACTGACATAGACTCCACTTTCCTCGTAGTCCAAGATTCCATTGACGAGATACTGAGAGGATAGTATGGTCTTGCCCGTTCCAGGGCCCCCGGAAAGCAAAATGGTTCTGCTCTTAGGCAATCCTCCAGTGAGCAACTTGTCTAGGCCCGGGATTCCAGTAGGAGTTCTAGAACTAGCGTTCGGAGTGCCCGGAGCGTCAGCCATAAGTCTTCGAAACGGGTTGAACCGACTTGCAAACCATATTCGTTCTGATACGTCCAACGTCTCGAACAAGATACAACTTCCGAATATCCGGCTGAACGCGTCTCGCCTACGAATAACCTGAGGTGCCTCAGGGGTTAGGTCAAGACGAATTGACGTCCAAAGATAGGCTTACTCTATACCAGGATCAGGGGGTTCAACTTCTTCTAAATAGGTTTGTCAAAGGGGAAATTGTCGAACTCGTACCAAGCTTCGATCTGAGCCAAACAGCGAGGTATCCTGAAGTGGAAGAGGTCGTTGATGGTGATACGACCGCGGCGAAGCAGCTCGTCGAGAAGCTTTGGGACGTGGGAATATTCAAACGCAAATTCCATGAAAAGACCCTTGTTTGTCCCAGCTGTCTGTCTGCAAATGTCAGCAATGATTATGTTTGTCCCAACTGTAACTCCATCGATATAGAACGCAAGACTCTCCTTGAGCACACGGCATGCGGGACAATAGATAGCGTTGACAACTTTCTAGTCGAAGGTAGCTTATACTGCCCCAAGTGTAACAAGGAACTGATCGAAGCTGGTGTGGACTACCAGAAGCTTGGAGCCTGGTTTCAGTGCTCTCAATGTGGCAAGAGGTCAGACCTGCCAAGTCCGATCCACAGATGCAGAAGTTGCGGGCACATTTTCACTATCAAAGACACTGGTTTCGTCAACGTTTACAGCTACCGTATTAGCGGGGATGCTGAGGAAGAATTCAAGCGGACCTTTCTAGTAATGAAGCCGATTGGCGCCACTCTCGAGGATTTCCAGTACAAAGTTGAGATGCCTGGTCAGGTCGCCGGCCGTTCCGGGGCCCTCCACAGATTTGACGCTATTGCCTCAAAGGGCTCCTCGGAGTTGGTCGTGCTTGATGTAATTGCTAGTGACCGTGAAATCGAGGAGACGCCCATCGCATCTCTCTATGCTAAGGTGTTTGACGTAAGTCCTACTCAAACGATTCTCGTGGCGATTCCGGGGCTAAATGCGAAAGCCAAGAGGCTGGCCGCATTGTACAGAATCTCTGTGATCGAAGCAAGCGACTCGCAGCAAGCGGCCGATCTCCTAAAGCAACACTTCGGCTGGACAGGCCTGTCCGGCAACGAAGAATCAATAGACGACCTGCAATTGTAACCTAGTCACTACTAGTACAGTTACGCCAATCTCAAGCCGAACAGCCACTTTGCGGTGGCTAAGTTGAATCATCGTGCCGCTTAAGGTCAAGCCTGTCAAGCTTAGAGACAGCCTTTACTTGCTGATTCCAGTGGACATCGCAAGGCTCCTCGGCGTAGCTGCATCTTCCCATTTCCAACTAAGTCTGAACGAGAACCAAGAGTCTGTCAGACTCGTCTACGAGATGAAGAAGGACGAATCGCCAAAAGAGGTCGTGCCGAAAGACGAGTGAGGCGATGAAAATTAGTCCATCAGATCCTGGATCTGTTAGCGCTCAGCGCTTCTTGCATGGCCTTAGTCTTTACGATACGAGCCAAGAAAACCTACTTTCTGGATTCAGTCTTCTTCATTGCGGCGGCAAATGTTGGCTTCATTCTTTTTCTGTCTGATACGACGGCCTCAGACCTGCTGAACAAGCCTCCCAGTCCCTACTTGGATACCATCTTCCTCACCTTGACTGCTATTTCGATCGGTTTCGCAAGTTACCTTCTAAAGGAGAGCGAAGGGAAGGGCGGATTCACAGAGTTCACGAGGTTCTTGAACAGGCCTCCGAAGGCTTTACTCGTTTTCCTCTTCATCTCCATCGGATGGGCTACCACGGCTCTGATTTGGCAACCGTTCACTGTGAATAGTTTGATGACCAATGGCGAGTATATCTACTACTTTTCCTATCAAACTTGGTATCTAGCATCGAGCTCTCTGCTTTTAGCATCATTCATCGCTCTTCCAGTCTTCTCCTTCTACGAGCAGTCAAGAAGAGTACAGGATCCAAAAGCTTCGGGCTCAATTAGGCTGATCAGTCTATGCTGGGCATGTTTCGGTCTCATCACTTTCCTCCAAGAAGCCTTCGCAGGAAGCTACGCCAGTTTGGTCAAGAGTTTCGGCAGCTTAGCCGACGGAACCTTGTTCGTTCTGGTATCCTTTGCTCTGAGGGAGCCTACCATCTTGAGTAGAATTGTCACAGGAGGCGAGATGATCTTCCAAGCGGTAAGCTCAAGGACGGAAGAAGACACGATAGTGTTGTACAACACTGAGTCTGACAGGAAACGGCTCGTTGAAAGGTTCGTGGACGACGGAATCGCGACAGGACAGGAGCTGGTCTTTTACGTTATTAAATCCGAAGTCCCCTTCTACCGGGCAATCCTAAAGGGAACCGGGACAGATCATGCGCGACTAAGGGATTCACAAACGACGATTCAGTCCATTGACTTTGGAGCAGGTGAGACGTTGAGTGATCTGGCGGTTCCTCCCGGTTTCCACCGGTCCAAAAGAGAACTCGTTGACCTTGGGGAACTGAGTCTAGATCAATGCAACCTCATAATATCAAAGGTCAAGTCCCTCGACAATCTTCCGGGTCCTCGGCGGAGGCCGCGGATATGGGCTCTTAACGTCGAGGAGGCACAATCAGGCACACTAGAGGCCCTCCGTGAAGCGAACCCGAAGGCCCGAGTTCGCGACCTTGCCCTCCAGCAAGACAGCTTCTCCAAGCTGCTGAACACTAAGCATCAAGCATTGTCAAGGAACAGAATCTTACTGGAATACGATCCAGCGAGCAACTATGAAGATGCAGTCCAGAAATTTGTTAGAGAATTCCAAGCAAACGTCGAGCCAATAGCGATATTCACCAGCATGGGCAGTCCAACATTTAGACAGTTTCGCGGGCAGCACAACCTGCGAATGTTCACCTTCAGCACAAAAACGTCAACTCCGTCAAAGGTCTCTGAAGAACTTGTCCTCTTACCTGAGAGAGATACTTCATTGCTCCTAGACGCGGTCGATAAACTACTACAGGCGAACCATGGCCGTTTGGTCGGGATGGTTTTCGACGTATTCACCGATCTGATACTTTTTCAGGGATTCGAAAAAGGCTATGGAGTGCTATCATCCGTCGTGGAGATGTCTGAGTCAGAATCGGCTTCAACATTAGTGTTGATCAACTTCACAGCTCTCGACGAAAGGGCTCTGAATGGAGTAAGAGGTCTTTTCAGATCACAAGCCAAGTACGACATGGATGGGTTCAAAATGGTTCGCACGCAGAACACCGGGTATTCCGGCTTCGAGAGCAAGAGACCGACTTTAGAGGACGAGAGCCAAGGGTCAGACGGAAGAGTGTCCAGTTGAGCAGAACGCAGTCTTTCAGCCAGGTGCTTCTTGAGTGTGTTGATGAGGGACTATCAGTTCTCGGAAATGAGCCTAGGCAAGCCGTGTACCAATATCTATCCACAATTCATTCTCTGGATCGCGAGCAGATTCCCGACAAGGTCGATGAGTTCGCCACTGGACTGAAAAAGGCGCTGGGCGGCGCATCAAGAGTGATCGAGAGACTGATCCTGAAGAAACTGTTTCAGAGAATAGGCTCAACATTCCGTGAGACACCAGACTCGGAGTTCACAGATTACGTGAGCGAGGCAAAGCGGAGGTTCGAGATTACGTCGACGAAACATAGCGATCCATTAGAGGGCCTTCGGTCAAAGAAGGGCCAAGTTCCCAGTTAGAGAGTCGACAACCTCTGCCGGGGCCGGACCAAGGCCCAGACAGGTTATCGTCCCTGGAGGGACCTGCGTAAGCCCCCGATCTCTTACGAGGTGGACAGGAATCCCTTTCGACCTACCCTTCCTCTCAAGCTCTAAGATGCTCTCCAGATCAGGAACTTTCAAAGCGACTTTGAGTTGGCCTTCGTCCATCCACGACTTCCACCAACTATGCAAATGGTTACGCGCCTCTTCCGCGGCTGATACTGCCGCATGAGCGCACTGGACAGCCGCCTTGCCCCGTCCCATATCCAGATCCAATCTGACAACGAGCACCTGTTTGAAACGAAAACCCTCTGACATGACTTGGGCCAGAATAACAGCTCAGGGTATTTTAACGCGCACACATTGACTCGTTAGTCGACTCGGATGGATTCACCGGTACAAGCTTTTTCCATGAAAATCTCAACGATTATCCATGCAACTGAAGACCCCGAAAAAGTTGCTCAAGCTATGCGAAACCTCTGCCTCGACGGGACACCTATGAATTCAACAATGAACCGAGCCAAGGGTCATCACGGCAACGAAATCGTAACTTTGGGATTCACGATAAGAAACGTGAAGAACGTAGAAAGATTGCTCCAAAACATGTGGAGAGGTTTTTCCCAGTTAGACAGGACCGAGATATACTCGAGCTTAGCTTCGAGAATCGACAGCACAGGTACTCTCTTCCTGAGGATTGACAAACAAGATTCGCTAAAAGGAAGAATACGTCTTGAAAATTCAGATCCGATCAAAATAGAAATCTCGTTCAGGACAAAGTCGCCGAAGAGTGAAGAGTTAGTAGACGATATTCAGAAAAAGCTGGAAGGAATTCAGGGCTAGATTAGCACTGGCGTCAAGACCCACACCCTATTATTCAGGCGTCAAGAGTTGCGTTTTGGGGAATGACGAAGCCAGTCCCAGCTTGACCAAAAGGATGATGTCCTCAGCGACGGGCCGACCCCAAAACTTAGCCCAACTTTGAAACTCAAGGGTGAGAAAGGTTTTAGTACGCACTCACCCTCGTCACCGCGATTTCAGCTAGGTGCACCAGGTTGTCCATGTTTGCAGTCCCCGGAGCTTACGATCGGGCCATAACGGTTTTCTCTCCAGACGGGAGATTATTCCAAGTTGAATACGCAAGCGAAACAGTGAAGCGAGGCGCGACGGTCCTAGGCATCGCGTCACCTGAGGGAGTCGTTCTCGCCGCAGAGGAGCGAGCGGGCTCGAAACTTCAGGATCTTTCCTTCATGTGGAAGATATTCCAGATTGATGATCACGTTGGAACGGCGGTGGCCGGGCTAAGCTGCGACGCTCATATTCTCGTGGACCAGGCAAGGATATACGCTCAGAGCAACAAGCTGATGTACGACGAACCAATCGACATTGAGATACTAACTCGGCGCATCGGAGAAATAAAACAACTTTACACCCAACACGCGGGCGTTCGGCCCTTCGGGATCTCGATGCTCTTTGGAGGAGTCGACAAGAAGGGAAGCAGGCTATTCTGGACCGACCCCAGCGGGGCATTCTTCGCGTACAGGGCCTGGGCAATAGGTGCCGGCGGCGATGCGGCCAACGAGATACTTGAGGCGGAGTACAGAGACAACCTGACGATGGACGAGGCATTATTGCTGGGAATGAAATGTATGACAAAGGTGCTAGAAGGCAAGGCCGAGCCTCAAAAGATACGGGTCGCAGTTATCCCGAGGGAGACGGGCAAATTCCAGAAACTCCCCGTTGAAGAGGTCGACAAGTACCTCCGAAAGCTGGATGCTGGTAAAAAGGCACCGGCTGGCAAATGAGTGACAAGTTCACAACGGCGCGCCTATCTAGGGGCCAAGACCGTTTTGAGATATTAGTAAAACCACAACCGGCCCTCGACTATAAACTGGGAAAGCCGATCCCTATTTCTCAAGTCCTAATGATCGAAGAGGTATACTCGGACTCAGGCAAAGGAACGCGGGCTTCAGAAGAAAAATTACAAAAAAACTTCGGTACGACGGATGCCGTCAAAGTGGCGGAGGAAATAATGAAGGCTGGTGAGCTTCAGCTCACTACCGAGCAGCGTCGTCAGCTGATTGACGAGAAGAGACGTCAAATAATATCGATAATCTCAAGGAATGCTATCGACCCCAGAAGCGGAGCACCACATCCGCCACTGAGAATCGAGCAGGCTCTCGAACAGATTCGCATCTCAATCGACCCCTACAAGAGCGCTGAGGAACAGGCGAAACAGGTCATAGAAGACCTCAGGCCGGTGCTTCCGATAAAGATGGAGCAGATGCGAATAGCCGTGAAGGTATTCCCAGAACACGCCGCAAGGGCTTACAACGCATTCAAGAGCTTCGGAACTGTCACTCGCGAGGAGTGGCAGCCTGATGGTGCTCTAGTAGCAGTTATAGAGATGCCCGCTGGCATGTATGGGTCGTTCACGGATAGAGTAAGCAAGATGACACAGGGAACTATTCAGATGAAGGTCCTGAAGCA
>Ga0209690_1000133_pt1 | contig 34202 bp, 25 predicted proteins | sample GraSoiAngelo_150_FD_186164 | JGI IMG/M metagenome (GOLD analysis project Ga0209690, IMG submission 186164) | Grasslands soil microbial communities from the Angelo Coastal Reserve, California, USA - 14_1009_09_40cm (SPAdes) (version 2) | ecosystem: Environmental > Terrestrial > Soil > Grasslands ... | reverse complement strand
TTCAAAGGGCCCAGCCTTTATTGCGGACGATATCCGAATAAGCAATTGATTGAGAGAACAGTAAACGCTGCGCCCGGCGAAGTGTAGCAAACAATCGTGCGGCACGGGCCGATAATTTACGTTCTGCTTTATTTCGCCGGGGAAAGCAGTGCGAACGGTAGCCAAACTCAATAAGTCCGTGGTCGCCCGCACCGTCAAATGGCCAATCAAATCCGCAGGCGAAAGCTTGCCTCCGTTGCGATCGACGAACAAAAGGTCGCACACAGCAATGCCAGCCTCCGGATATTGAGCGCATGCCTTTAGCATCTCAGCGAGAAACTCCGGAGCCATTGTGTCGTCGCAGGTGGCAATGTGCAGGAATTCGCCGCGTGCGAGATCGATGCCCCGGTTAAGTGCGGCGTAAAGTCCATTCCGTGGAACCTGGTAGAGCCGAAAACGGGAATCAGTAGATGCGATCGATTTAAAAAACTCCCAACTGCCATCGCTGGAATGGCTATCAAGGACGATCGCCTCCCAATTGGAGAACCTTTGGGTTAGAAGAGACTCGATGCGCGCGTCGAGAAACTGACGCGCATTGAGAGACGGTAAGAGAATTGAGACTAGCGGTCTACCCACCTGAACTAATTTTCTTGGGAGCTAACTCGCTCTAAGGATTCGACTGCTTACTTGGACAAAATACTCTGTTTGAGAGCGTGTTCGAGCGTCGATAGGCCGCGCGAGCGAGGAGCAAATCGTGGCCATCATCGCGTTGTCGACGAAGTGATGAGGAACTGGACGTTCGATCCGCCTTGCTTCGTTCTTTAGTCATATTCGAAACCTCTCGGATACATGGGACATCAACTTGCCGCGCGACGTGGCTAGATGGGCTGACCCGAAGGCTTTGAGCAGAGCTATACGCCGAAACATAACTATTGAGTTCCTTTAGCGATGAAGATGGAAAAATCAGAGGTTCATTCCCGTAATTATCGGCGCCACGAATAGAAACGTGCTAATTTCCCGATCCCACGATGCCCGATTCGCTCCCTAATGCTGCAAAAGATTACGTCCTGGAAACGAGTCGGTCAATCTCGGCGTTTCGCAAACCGACGGGATCCGCCTCCAGTTTCTCTATGGCAGGTTGTTGATGAACCGCAATAGGATAATGGATCGGTGTTTGGACTCGCACATACTTTAGATGCGCGCAGAGCTGGTCGCGTGTCGGCAAACGGACAACCAATAAACGGCCCTGCATCCTCGAGACGCTTGACGCTTGCCGGGAGGCATGCCAGACTCGCGTGGCTCAGTGGTTACGCTTAACCGCGAAGAGGCGCTCGGCGACCGGACGTTGCCGTCAAGCCGGTTTGGCCACATATTTCTCGACGATGAATTCCACTCATCCCTGCTGGTGCGGACAGACTGATCTCACCGATTTTTCACCTGAATACTTCTGTTGCGAAAACTGTCAGACCCTCGTACTCAAGAACTGGCCGCCGGCGGAACGATTCGACGTAATCGACGATGCCAGCGATTTTTACGGGCGCAGCTACTACGAGTCGCACGTAACCGAGAATTACGGATTGCCAAGCTTGGCGAAGCGGGCGCGCAACGATCTGAACGAGCGCTGTATGCATTGGATGAGAACTGTGCTCAAATACTGCCTGCCGCCGGCGCGGACGCTCGAATTGGGATGCGGCCACGGCGGATTCGTTGCTCTGATGTGTTGGGCCGGTTTCGATGCAGCGGGCTTGGAACTGAGTCCCTGGCTGGTGGAATACGCAAAGTCCGCGTTTGGCGTCCCGATGCTTACGGGCACGATCGAAAAGCAGAATCTAGAACCGGACAGCTTAGATCTCGTCCTGCATTTCGACGTTCTCGAGCATCTGCCCGATCCCCGTACCACAATGCAACGCTGCATGGAACTGCTAAAGCCGGACGGCTTCATGATCGTTCAAACGCCTTGTTTTCCCCTTGGCCGCACGTACGAGGAAATGGTGCGAAATAAGGATCGTTTTCTCGAGCAGTTTAAGCCGGCCGAGCATCTGTACATTTTCAGCCGCCAGTCCCTCGTCCGATTATTCTCCGAGCTGGGAGCGCCCTTTCTTTATTTTGAACCGGCTATTTTCAACGATTACGACATGTTTACTATCGTGAGCGCGCACGAATTGTCTCCCCACACCGAACAGGAAGGTACCGAAGTTCTGCTGCGCCATCCCGAGGGACGCATCGTTCAGGCGTTGCTCGACGCCAACGCCCAGCATAAAGAGTTGGTCCGGCGTTATGAAGAGATTGATGCCGACCGCGAGGCCAGGCTACAAGCGTTGCGGCAGGCGGGCGCGCGCATCGAGGAGATCGAGGCCGACCGCGAGGCAAGGTTACAGAAGCTTCTGAAAATGGATGCCTTGTACAAGGCCATGGAAGAAAGACTTGCTTCGAAGAGTGCGGCTGATGGGTCGGGCGCCGCACGCTAGAACCGACGGACAATTTATGCAGCCTGCTATCTCGATTGTGGTGCCCAGTTATAACCAGCCTCCTGAGTTTGTCTCGGAATGTCTCGCAAGCATCTTCGCTCAAAAAGGTGCGAGCTACGAGGTCATTTTTGTGGACGGCCAGTCTAACCCGGAGACACTTGCGGCAGTTGAGCCTTTCCGCAGCCGGTGCGCGCACTTTATTTCCGAGCCGGACGAAGGGCAGGCGGACGCAATCAATAAGGGTTTGCGTCTCGCGCGCGGCAGCCTGGTTGCCTGGTTGAACACCGATGATTTTTATGAGCCTGGCGCCTTTCAGCACATGGAGAATGCATTCAAAAAGAACCCAGCTGCCCCCTTTCACATGGGTATTGGGTTCCGGACCGATCAAGCGGGCAAGGCGCGGCGCCCGTTTTATCCAGATAACTTCCGTTTCAACCGACGTGCGTTCGTCGCGGGACTCAATTACATCCTCCAACCTGCCACTTTTATTCGGCGCGAAGCGCTGCAAAAGGCGGGCGGGCTGCTCGATAGAAACTTGCATTACGTCCTGGATTCCGAGATTTGGTTTCGGCTCCTTACGCTTGGCGATCCTGATTGGGTCCCTTTCCCTGTCGCTTGCATCCGCGAATATCCGAGCACAAAGACTGCGACGGGCGGTTGGCTGCGTTTCATGGAAATCCAGAGGCTCGCCGACCAATATTCAAATTTGCAACTGACCCCTGGGGTCCTTTGCGAACTGATGCGGTTGATTCACGACCTCATGACCGATGCTGAAATCAGCAAGCTGTTTCCCAAAGAAGCCGAAAAAAAGGTCCTTGAATTGTGGAGTTGCGCCGGCGAGGGATTGCGCATGCTCGCTGGAAGAAGCGACGGTTTCCCTGTAAGCAACTAAGAATCCGAGGCGCGGGCATTGGTAATCTATTTTAGTGCACGGATCTTGCAGGCCCACTCCAGCGGAGGGATCGTTGGATATTTTCTTGGCCTCGCGGGCGCACTCGCCAGAAATCCAGGGCTTTCGATCCACGTTGGTCTGACGCCCCTTAATTTTCAAGAGATTGGCGCTTCCCTGCCAGACAATGTGGCGCGCCACTATCTTCCCGGCCCGAAAAATACTACCTGGGCAGCCAACGAGCGCAGGGCTATCGAGCAAATCAGGCCGGATTGGGTCGTTTATTGGTACCCCGATAAGCTTGATATCTATGATGCAGACCGCGCCTTCAAGGTTGCTTCCTGCCTTCCCGATCTTCAACATTTGGCGTATCCGTATTTTTTTGAGTCGGCCGAGCGGTCGCGGCGCGACTTCGCATTCGGTACTGCGATCGGATCGGCGGACCTGGTTTTTACGCTCTCGAAATTCGCAAGGCAGGATGTCGCGCGGACTTACGGCTGCGACGAGCGGCGAATAAAAGTAGTGTATCCCTCTCCCAGTCCACAGTTTCTTTCCGGAAGCGCCTCGCCGGAGGCAATCAACAGGGCAAGAAAGAAATTTGGGCTTCCTCCGCGTTATGCGATTTTTCCCAGCAACTTCTGGCCGCATAAGAATCATAAAAAGCTTCTCGATGCGCTCCTGCGCTTACGCCGACGCGGAGTGGCGATACCGCTCGTACTAGTCGGAAATGCTTCCTCTGCGGAAGGAGCGTTAATAGAACAGCTCGAGCGGGCGAAAGGCGAGGGATGGCTTTGGATGCTTGGTTACGTTGAAGACGAAGAACTCCATGCGCTCGTCAGCGGGGCCGCCTGTCTGCTTTTTCCATCGCTGTTTGAAGGTTTCGGAATTCCCGTGGCCGAAGCGCTGGCCGTCGGCGTGCCGGTGGCTTGCAGCAGCGCTTGCAGCCTGCCCGAAGTCGGGGGGGACACGGCCCGTTATTTTGATCCGCAGGAAGTTGAGTCGATCGCGCGTGTCGTGGAACACGCCTGGAAAAATGCACCCGCGGCGTCCAAGGCGCAGGCTCAGTCGTGTCGTTTCAACTATCTCGATTCCGCGGCCGAGCTTCTTGAGGCGCTCCGCAAAGCTCCCGCGCGGCGAGAGACCCCCAGGCTGCGAGAAATCGCCGTCATCGAGCCACCGCTGGTGAGCATCGTCACACCCTCCTACCAACAAGGCCGGTTTCTGCGGCAGTGCATCGAGAGCGTGCTTGCTCAGGATTACCGGCAGATCGAGTATTTTGTTCTGGACGGCGGTTCGACCGATGAATCGCGGGAGATATTGAAAAGTTATGATAGGCGTTTTTTTTGGAAGAGCGAGCCGGACGGCGGGCAAACCAGCGCAATCAATTCTGGTCTACACCTTGCAAAGGGAAGTATCCTCGCCTTTCTCAACAGTGATGATCTGCTCCTGCCAGGGGCGGTCTCAACCATTGTCGCTGAGTGGAGACGTCAGCCCAGTGTGGATTTATTCTACGGGCGAGCCAACTATATTGATGAACACGGCGATATTATCCGCGAATACGATACGCGCGAGTTTCAACTCGAGGAGTTCAAGGGCCGCTGTATCATCTGCCAGCCGGCCGCTTTCTGGTGCCGGCGCATCATGGATCGCGTAGGGCTTTTTGACGAGGATTTCGAGACGGCGATGGATTATGAATACTGGCAACGCATCGCCGCTAACAAAGGGCTTATCGTTCGCATCGACAAACTGCTGTCATGTTCGCGCGAATATTCGGCAACAAAAACGAAATCCCAGCGTGGCAAGGTGTACAAGGATATTTTCAAGAGCCAATGGCGCCACTGGGGCAACGTTCATCCAGAGTGGTGGATGGGATTCCTTGATTACTCTAAAAACGAGCGGCGCGCTCTCTGGAGTGCCTTCGTTCCGGCTTCCAAGTGCGGGGAATTATCTTATTTTCTCTCCCGTTTTCTTCGCAGGCGGTCTTTCAAGTTTGAATCGCGGAAAGGACGCCGGCGCCTAAAGGGAACTTATGCCGGGCGCGTTCCATTTTATCGGTGATTTCTTAGCGAGGCGTCGCGATATCGATGCCATTTATGGTCCTCGCGCCGGAATCCTCTGTAACCCGCGAGCGAAGTAATCGCAGACAACATCGACAACCACCTCCAGGCATTTTGTGCCACTTATCTTATTACAATGCCGGCGATCATATGCGTCGGTCATAAGTTCCTACTGTGCCGGTGCAAATCTGGTTGGACTGGCCAGCAACACCAAAGTTGCCGATATCGATGTTGTTATTGCCCGTGGTGACGTTCGATTTTCGCTTTATGCTCTTTTATTTGCTAAAGATAGTCAGAAGCACGGAGCGTCTCGGCGGCGTCTGTCAGGAAGAGATCAAGTAATTGCTCAGGCATTTCATCCTTGTAACTTCCTACGATACCTCTGCGGACCAAGAATTTATCCTTCCTTCGAGCGGGATTTCCCTGGGCAAATCGTTCTTCCTTTGCGCGCATGCGAGCAAAGGAACTTTTTTCGATTACCGACTCGATCAGAGAATTTGATCGAGTGATGGCTAAGAACTGACAAGTCCGGACAAGTTGCTTTACCGGAGCAGCTAACAAGTCTTCGTACTTCAAAATCATTATCTCGGCGTCATACGGATTTGATTGCCACGCGTTCACGTGTTCATGCCACTTGCTCGGGTAGAGATTCCGTCCAGTGCGAACCATGTCGCCGAAGTCGATCTTGCCGTCATCGTGAAATGTCCTCAAGTGATGGAAGAAGGAAACCATCACGTCGCGTCCGTCGCGCAGGAGGTAAATTACGCGACGATATCCAGGACGCGGAAGATGGTGGCTTTTAAAATGCATCGGTGTCCCAAAGCGACGATAGTAACGCCGATAGTGAACGTCCGGAACAAGATGATCGACCAAATCATCCGGCATATACTCAGGGTCAAGGCCGTAAACGACGCCGGCGAGCAGATTTTGCATCCAGGTGTTGCCCGATTTTGGATAACCCACGACAAAAATGTCCTCGGGAACGGTCTCGTCGATCCGCATGAGGCCAGTGGAGGTGTGGATGCGGTCGTCAATCTCTCGATCCAGGGTTGAATAGCAACGAATGAACCTAATGAGCGAGCGAAGTTTCGCGAACATGGTGTGTCTCTTGTTTCCAGCTCAAATTCGGCTGGATGATTCCTCCGCGCGCCGGCATCGACCCCCGCACCGATGTTTCTTCGACGTCCAAGACCAAAACGTTCCCAGGAGCGCAGAGATTTTTGTTGTTCGGCATGCCTGCATTGACCGAAATAATGTAAGTTCCCGGACTGAGAAGCTGTCCGGGAATCTGGCAGCGAGCCGTGTAACGGCCCGGCGCGCGGCTGGAACGGAACTCCGGATGATCGGCGTCGTAGGTTTCGAATACGCAGAACCCAGTACTTGTCATCAGAGAAAATCCAACTCGTAAGTTCCACAATGGCTTTGCGATGGCATAATCAATTTCGACCGAGAAAGGTTTTGTGTTTTCCAACACAGAAGTCACCCTGCCCTCGGCGTTTCGAATGCGGATCGCAAAAAGCTTAAACTCGTCGACATGACGATTCGCCGTACCATGCGGCCAGGCAATCTCCCCTCGCCGCGCATCTGCAGTGAGATATTGCGTGACAACGCTCGAGGACTTGCCAGCAACGCGAATTACGCCAGCATCCAGCCAGATTGTATTAGAGCAAAGTTGCGCAATCGCACCCAAATTGTGACTGACGAAAATTACAGTGCGTCCTTCTTTCGTCGCGACATCTTCCATCTTTCCAAGACATTTCTTTTGAAATTCAGTGTCGCCCACGACGAGGACTTCATCGATTAGAAGGATTTCGGGATCCAGGTGGGCGGCAATGGCAAAAGCGAGCCGCACGTACATGCCACTCGAATACCGTTTCACCGGGGTATCGAGGAACTTCTCGACCTCGGCGAAGGAGACGATCTCGTCGAATTTTCTTCGAATCTCTGCGCGGCTCATTCCTAGGATCGCGCCGTTCATAAAAACATTTTCGCGTCCAGTCAGTTCCGGATGAAAACCTGTCCCAACCTCGAGAAGCGCTCCAATCCGGCCATAGATCTCTGCCGTGCCGGAGGTCGGTTCTGTAATGCGGTTTAGAATCTTAAGCAGCGTACTCTTGCCCGCGCCATTGCGTCCGATGACCCCGGCTACTTCGCCTCTTTTGACTTCGAATGACACGTCATTAAGCGCCCAGAAAGTTTCTGATCTAGGCGGGCCGCTCCGCCCCAAACGCATGAGCAAACGTCGCGGCAAACCAATCAGATCATCGCGCAGAGTCCTATAGCCTCCGCGGGCGTTCCCTTCATGGGCGATCTTGAAGGCCTTGCTTAAGTTCTCAACAGAGATAGCGACGTCCGACATTTCCTCGCAATTGGAAGACTAAATGATATCTGCAAAGCCGCGTTCGGCGCGCCGAAAGAAAAAGGCACCAATGAACAAAGCGAGTAGGGACACGATGATAGTGAGTGAGAGAATACTTCCCTCGAGGGCGCCGCGCCCGAGCACTGCCCAGCGGAAACCCTCAATCAAACCAACCGCGGGATTCAGGGCGAACAACGGCTGCCACTTTGCGGGCACCATGCTAATCGGGTAAACGACTGGACTCGCATACATCCAAACTTGGACGAAATAGGGCAGCGCATAGGTGCAGTCACGATACTTTACGCTCAGCGCAGAAAACAACAGGGCCACACCGGTTGCGGTAAAAGCCATCAAAATGAGAAAACCCGGTATTGCGGCCAGCCGAAACGTAAACGGAACTCCATAAATGGCCATTAATACGAAGAGTACCATCAGCACCACCACGAAATCGACCAATGCACCGAGTGTGTTGGCCAGAGGAATAAGCAGGCGAGGAAAGTAAACTTTGGAAATGAGATGGGAGCTACGAACCAGGCTGTTGCCGGCGCGTTGCAGCGCTTGCGAGAAATATGTCCAGACAGTCAGACCGCAGAAGACAAACAACAAGTAAGGCGCGCCATCGCTCGGAAGTTTTGCCACGCGCCCAAAAATTACCGCGAAAATTACTGCCGCGATGAGAGGTTGTAATACGACCCAGATGATCCCGAGCGCAGTTTGTTTGTAGATAAGCTTGATGTCGCGCTCTACTAGAATCCAGAGCAGGTCGCGATACTTCCAAAGTTCGCCAATGTTAAGCGCTGCCCAGCCTTTTGTCGGTCGAATGCGAAAAGTGGGCTTTTGCTGCCGGGCTTGCGTCCGAATTGGTGTCGCAGGTACTTCAGCAACAGTGGTTACGATGGGAGATTCCGTGCTCAAGGGAGCAATTTTAAGATAGCGTTCTCTGAGCGCAAGTGGTTTGGACGATTGAAATGCCAGCGCAATTTGCATCTCCACCGGCAGGCCATGCACCCGGAACTGAAAGAATTATTGCATGAGTGGCGATCCGACAAATCGCATATTTCACGAATTCAGTTACTATCGCTTTGGTGTCACTCAACCAGCTTGCCTGGCGTTTTTGTGAAAACCTTTTTCTTTCAGATTGATATGATTCGCCCCGCCGTCAGGAGCTGCTGCACATCCGTGCTAAACTCGGGAATGCAATGGATGACTCGCAGGATTTTCACGGAGCTTTTCGCGTCCGATCCCTCGCAGCCTGAACTGGCGCCACTCCAAAATTATCTACGCTGTCGATGTTCAGAATCCACAGCGCGTCACCGTGATAACTGGATGCAGAAGGTACTTGATTCAACCCCGTTTCCTCGATTCCTCGCTTTGGGATTATTCAACTGCGCCTGAGGGCCCGTTTTACATGAACGATATGTGGATCAGCGGTTGCCTTGAACGCCGAGGCGTGGAGAAATATGTCATTCCGGCTTCGAACATGATGCGGACCGCCATTCGGCAGCTTGGCATCATGATGCTGCACGATGTGCCCAATGGACGGCGCCATAATAATAAGACCGATAAGACCGCCGAGTTCTTCAGCTCGAGCTGGAACATTTTTACTTCCCGCTGACGATGCTTTTTCTGGATGTCACGAGCTCCTGCAAGTCGGCCAAGAACACCGGCATGCAGCGGACGACGCGAGCGCTCTATCTGCACCTTCGAAACCGACTCCCAGTCGCTCCCATTTGCTGGAACAGAACGGGCAGGTGCTATCAGCATCTTGGTCGGTGGGAGATGGAAATTCTCCAGAGCCCATTTAGGGTTTTGTCGAAAGCCACCGCCAAGCCGGAATGGCGCGGCGAGACTACTTTCGCGGAGCTGTATCGGCTTGTCTTCCGCAAACGATTTCGCCTCGAAAATCAAGTCACTCCCGCGGACATTCTCATCATTCCTGATTTTTGTTCTGGCATTAGAACGAAAAGGTTGCCGGAACTGATTGAGAGAACTGGTGTCCGAAGTGTGGCGATCTTTCACGACGCGGCTGCATTGCGATTGCCACGGTTGTCGGATAAGGCCCAAATGCGCTTTCAAAATTACTTGAAATCGCTGGCGGCGTTCGCCCAAGTGATCTGCATTTCGCACGAATCGCGCGATGACTTACTTCGGCGGTGGCATGAATACGGGAACTCGCCCACAACGACGCGCGTTGAGCCATGGCCGATTGAATTTGATCGAGCGGTGCGCGCGCCGGATTCGGTTGGGCCACGCAACATGATTGCGTGCGTTGGCTCATTCGAACCGCGCAAAAACCATCTTACTCTCTTAGCCGCAGCGGAGAAATTATGGCTGCACGGGCATGACTTCGAGTTGCAGCTTGTTGGTCGTACCACTGATTATTATGCGCCGAAAATGCTTCCCGCGGTATGGCGGTTGCAACGACGAGGACGGCCGCTACGCTGGCTCCGGCACGTGAATGATGAGACGCTGCACGACGTTTATCGATCTTGTCGTTTTACCGTTTACCCCTCGCTGTTCGAGGGTTTCGGATTGCCGATCGCAGAGAGCCTCTGGCACCGCAGACCCGTCGTTTGCGGCGGAAATGGTGCACTGGGCGAAGTCGCACAGGGCGGCGGCTGCCTCATTGTCGATCAAACAAATGCAGATGCGCTTGCCGCGGGCATGAAAAAGTTACTCAGCGATCAAGAAGCTTACGCGCGGTTGTGCGCAGAAGCGCGCGCCAGAAGATTTCGGTCGTGGTCAGAGTACATCGAGAAGCTCCTCAAACATCTACAACTTTGCCGCGGCCGACGTTAGTTTCCGCCGTTTCCGAGGTTTGAACTTCGCGTGCCACGAGGGTGGCTGGCAGTGATACGGCCATCTTTCATCTCGTGGATCCAATCACAGGCTTCGGCGATCACGGGATTATGCGTGGCGAGGAGCAAAGCATTCCCGCCTTTCTGCACGATGTTTTGTAGCAGTTCAAAGGCACGTTCGGAATTCGCGGTATCGAGGTTACCGGTCGGTTCGTCTGCCAGGATTACCCGCGGATCGTTGGCCAGTGCGCGCGCAATAGCGACACGCTGTTGTTCGCCACCGGAAAGATGACGGCTGGGCCTGCGCAGTTTGTCGCCTAATCCGACCGCTTCCAGCAATCCAGCAGCTCGCTCGCGCATCTCTGAATCGGAAAGTTGTCCGAGCCTGCGCATCGGGATCACCACGTTCTCCTCCGCACTGAAGTCTTCCATCAGGAAATGGAATTGAAAAATGAATCCGATGAACTTGTTCCGTTTATGCGCCATCTCGTCATCGCTCAGGTGCGAGACCGGCTCCGATTCGATTGAAACCCGGCCCGCATCCGGCGGATCGAGCAAACCGAGAATATAGAGCAACGTGCTTTTGCCGCAGCCGGAAGGGCCGACAACGGCGTGGATGCTGCCCGGCTCGAGATCGAGCGAGATCCCGCGCAACGCATGTACGCGCTCCTCCTCTTCGCCCAAGTAGCGTTCGATATCTCGGCAACTAAGGCAGATTTCCGAGTTCATAAGCTCGACCCGCGCAGGGTGACCACTGGTGGCAGCTCGGCGGCGCGGCGCGCCGGGACATAACTCGCGATGAATACGGCCAGGATCGCGAGCAACGTCGCCCAGAAATAGTGTCGCCAGTTCCACGTTACCAGAAAGTGATCGGCGTAAAGCAAGCCGCGAATCCGAATAGGAATGTGCGACACACCCCAGGTCATTGACGCGCCAAGTAAACAGCCAACCACCGACCCAGCCACCGCGATCAGCGCACCCTGCCATAAGAAAATCGCGCTGATATCGAGCCGCCGGTAACCCATTGAGCGCAAAATTGCGATTTCTTTTATCTTCGCCAGGACAGACATCGTCAGCACATTAAAAATACCGAAGCCGGCGAGCAGGATGATGAGAGAGACAGTAATGGCGGCGGACATTCTTAACGTCAGAAAAAGTTGGAGCGTGCTTTGTTCCCGCTCCTGCCAGCTTGATGCGTCATGCTGAAAGAGCTGTTCGAAATGACTGGCGAGGGCCGGTGCGCGGTCGGGGTCACGCAGCTTGTAGATAATCATCGATGCGCCAAAGGGTCTTTGCAGCAGGGTCTGTGCAACCCTTGCGTGCGAGTAAATCCGCGTGGAATCAACCGACCCGACCCCGGCGCGCGCAATCGCCGCTACAGTGAAACGCCAGTACTCGCCGTTGGGCGAAAGCAATTGCACTGTGTCGCCTATGCCGACTTGAAGTAGCTCGGCCAACCGGGAACCGATGATGATCGAGCTGGTGTTATTCCGGAAATCATCGAAATTACCCTCAATCAACTCCTGGAGAAGATCGGTGGTTTGCGCATGGAGAGCGGGATCAATCCCGTAAAGATCAACTGTCGCATTTTCAAATCCCGCACGCGCACTGACCGTGCCGCGCAAAACCGGTGAACACGAAACGACGTTGGCGAATCGCCTGCTCACCCGCATGATTTCGTTCGCGTCGGTAATCCCTTCAAAGTAGAGGCGTCGTGGCGCCTTCCCGTTTGAGCTTTTGGAAGAGACCATGAGCGGTTCATAGCGCGGCCGGAAACGCGACTTGATAACAAGGGCGCCGTTGCTGCCGATTGTTGAATCAATGAAATACCGGGAGAAGCCCTGCGTCTGCGCCTGGGTACAGACAAAAATGGCGACGCCGAAAACGACGCCGCTAAGACTGAGGAGCAAAGCCCGTTTGCGATGGGTCAAAAACCGCAGCGCAATGTGAAGTGGCGGCGTCATGGTTCCTTTGGTGGTGGCGGTGCGCTGACCATTCGCTGCCGTACCGGTTCTCCGGGATGCAATTTGTCCTGGTCGGAAACGACCACGTGATTGCCTTCGGCAAGGCCGCTGATCGCTTCTGCGAAATCCAGTGTCCGAAATCCAACCTGAACCGTTCGCGCGTAGACGATGCCGTGTTTCACAATCAACGCCTGATCGACAAGGAGGGCGCGCGTTGGCAGTAGCAGGACATTTTTGTGTGTGCCGGTGATGATGTTCATTTCACCAGTCATTCCGGCCATCAAATTGTCCGGCGGCTTTTCCATCTCCAGAACGACCGTATAGCGTTGAGTAATTGGGTCGGCTGCAGGTTGGATCGACGTAACGCGCGCGATGAACGTCCGGGTTCGATAAGGATATAACTGCAGCTTTGCCTTCATTCCTGGTTTCACCTCGCCCACGTCCTCTTCGTTCACTTCGCCGCGAACGTAATTCTTATGCGAAGAGACCGTGAAAAGCTCGTTGCCACCTGAAACCAGTTCGCCATCGATCGTCTGGACATTGGTGAGAAGGCCGTCAATGGGGGAACGCACCTCGGAGTTCTTCATCTGCGCCTCGAGCTTTTTAGTCGTTTCCTCAAGGGCATTGAGATTACGATCGCGCTCGATACGTTCCGTCTCCACAGCGCTGCGCAATCGGTTCGCGTCGCTCTTCGCCTTCTCGTATTCGACCGCCGGAACGCTTCCCGACGAGACCACTTTTTCGAGCCGTTGCAGATTGTCTTGTGCTGCTTTTGCCAACTCCGAAGAAGGAAGCGGGACTGCGGCGCTTTGTTTGGCGGCATCCAGATCCGCGCGCGCTTGCTTCAATTGTCGAGCAGTTGCTTCATCAGCGATAGTCGCCAGCAACTGCCCTTTTTCCACGGTCTTCCCAATCGCGCCATGGCCGGCCGAGAAAGGGACTGCCAATTGAATGAATCCGGAATTCTGAGCGCGAACATGGACCACGAAAGCGGGCTCGATCCGCACTGTTCCGTAAACCGCGGAAATGGCGGTGCCCCGGCGCACTGCCGCCACTTCTGCCACCGGCATGAGGGAATAGTAGGTCGCCGCGAAAACCAGAACGAGCGCGGCTCCGCCGCCCCATAAAACCTTTTTTGATTCCGGCAATTTCAATTGCTGGAACTAATGCACGTTTTGCGCGGTGTCTTCGGAAAATTGAAAATAACGCCCAGTGGCCCGGTCCCATTCTGCGACTGCCAGATTGTGCTGATAAATGGCGTCAAGCAATCCGCTCCTGGTTTCCAGCAAGGCGTTTTGCGTCACCCGGTACTCCAGTTGCGAGACAAGGCCCTGGGCCACATTTTGTTGTACTGCGCGTGCGCTTTCCTGCGCTGCCGCTTCCGCCGCCGCGAGCGATCCTTCGCGGCTTTCGATTGCCCTAAGACTGTTGCCGATGCCCAAAAGTTCACGGCGGACATTCGCTTCCAATTTTCGGCATGTCAGTTCGTTTACCTCGCGCGTTGCACGCGCTCTCAGCGTCGCTCCCCCGACTTTGCCATTGTCGATAACATGCCATGTATAGCCAGCTCTCTCGATGATTTCGGACGAAATAAAGTCCTGCGTTTTACTTGTTGAACCTGCACGATGAATTCCCGAGACGGGGATGTAGTTCCCTGTTACATTTCCAACTACGGCGGGATAATAATCGGCTTCGATGATACGCTGATCTTCGTTGGCGGCACGAATCATTAAACGCGCCAGCTTCAGATCAGCCCGACGCTCCAGCGCGGCCGCCGTTTCTGAATCAAGATCGGGATTCACCGGCGCAATTTTCAAATCACCCTCTGGCTCAGGCAGCGCAGCGTTCTGGCCGAGATCGCGGCCCATTACTTGCGCCAGTTGCAATTGCGCCTCCTCGTATGCGCGCCGCGCACTTTCAATTTGCGAATCAAGCTCGCGAGCTTGCACCGTTGCGCTTGTCAACGCGCTGCGATCGGCCAGCCCCGCTTCGTAACGACTTTTTTGAGTAGTAGCATTCTCCTCCAACCGTTGCCGTTGCTCTTCCCGTAATGATTGGAGTGATCGATTGTAGAGCGCTGCATAAAACGCGAGGCGGGCCTGATGAAGCTGCTCGACGACGGCGACATTAAGCTGCTGCTGCGCGATCAAAACCCCGACATCTCCGCGCCGGAGCGATGGCGGCACAGCTGCGTTAAACAATGTCTGCGTAAAGAAGCCGCGCGCCAAAGCAAACCCCTTGACTCCACTTTCGCCCGACCGGTGGCCGGCCTGGACACCGGCAGGCACCGCTAGGGAGACATTGGGCCAGATCACGGAACGAAGAACTAGCCGCTGCCCGGTTGCTTGTTCGAGATTCGCTTTCGCTTCTTGAATGGCGGGATTTTTGTCGAGCGTGGCTTGAAAGACTTTATCGAGCGTAACGGCGCCAGCTGTGCCCACACCGCACGCCCCCAGAATCGGCAGCAGCAGTTTTAAGTATATCCTCTTCCTCAAAATCCAACGGGAACTTGCCGCAAAGTTTGTCTGTCGCACCGCTTTCATTGCTGGCTCAGTTTTGCGGGCGGACGCGCCACATCTGACGCTTGCACCGCATTACGATTTTCATTCTTCGCATTTTTGATATTTGCTCCGAAATCAAGCGCTTCCGCAGAACTGGCACACGCTCGCGCGAGGCGGGCGATGGCCACATTGTGCAGATAAACTGCGCTTAATCGGGTCGTGCGCGTTCGCGTCACATCGGATGCCGCTTGCAAGATGTCGAGTTGTGTTCCCAATCCGGCGCCGAAGTTGGCTTTGGCACTCTCGAGAGTTTGGTCTGCTGTCTGCACATTTTCTGTTTCCGTCTCCAGAACGCGATCAGCCTGTTCCAGGTCAAAAAATGCGCTGCGAACTTCCGATGCGACGGCGCGCCGCGCGGCTGCGAGTGCCTGCACGGCTGCTTCGCGCCGGGCTCGCGTCGCCTGCATGCGCCCCTTGGTGGCAAACCCATCGAATATATTCCACGTCGCCTCTATCCCCACCACCCCACCGTAATTGAATTCAGGACCGACATCTGGGTCGCGCTCGCTGTAGACTTCATAACCGGAAAACGCTCGGACATGCGGGCGCGACTCGCTGCGGTCCAAGATGTATTGTTGGTCTTCGATCTCGAGGTCCTTCCGACGCGATTTAATTACCGACCGGTTTGCATCGGCTCGCGCCAGACATTCGTTCAGATCGGGATGATTGGAGTGATATTGCAATTCTCCTGTTATTTCAAAGGGTGTTCCTTCGGCTCCGGGTCGAAGATCGGTCCCGAAAAGCTCGGCCAGCCGCAGGTAGGAATTTTTTAATTGCGTCTGCGCGTTGATCAGCTCCGGCTGCTCGTTCGCCAGGGCTACCTCGGCCCGTTGCACATTCAACGCACCAACAAGACCGGCTTGCAACCTTTCCTGCTGGCTCTTAAGTTCTTCCTCCAACACGCGCACGGAATTCTCCCGCACCCGGATTTTCGCACGATTGAGGAGGAGTTCGTTGAATGCGATTCGGACATCCATCGTCACGCGATCGGCAACTTCCTGGAATTCGTAACCCTGTTTCTCGATGTTCAGCCGCGCGATTGCCACCTGGCTGGTCACCGCACCGCCCGTGTAAAGGTTCTGCTCTACCCGCAGTATGGCATTGTAATCTTCGTCCCGAAGTCGCGTTTCGGTCTGCTGCTGCCGTTTGTCGTAAAATCCAGTCGAGGCGACGGAAGGGAGAAATCCAGAACGCGCTTCAACGAAGCCGCCGCGTGCTGCCTGCACTTTCTTGCGCGCGATCGCGATCTCCGGGTTCTGCGCCTGGGCGAGGGCGACTGCTTCTTCGATAGTGTAAGTCGCCACCTCATGTGCCGGAGCGGCCAAGGCAACAGCGATCAAGAAAACAACGGCGCCAAACTCCAAACGCATTTCGTATATCTCCTTGCCAGGGCCTTCTTTTCAACAAAACGCCGTGGCTTTTATTCTTATATCAGTTCTTGCAAGCGGGCGCGACATCAGACAAATTCGGCGCTTGCAACAGTCGGAACCGCTATGGGCGGGCATCACGCATCTTAATCGAAGCTCGAAGCGGCCTAATTTGTATCTTGCCCCGATTCATGCAAAGCAGATAGCTTTTCAGCCGTAGTAATTTAGAAATGAGAAAAATAAGAATCGCCATCGTAGGCGTCGGAAACTGCGCCAGCTCTCTTGTCCAGGGAATCAATTTTTATGACGGCTCCTCCGCCGACGGCACTGGCATCGGGTTGATGCATCGGCAGATCGGCTCGTACCGGCCGGGCGATATCGAAGTCGTTGCTGCTTTTGACATTGACAGGCGTAAAGTCGGTCTTGACGTCAGTAAGGCTATTTTTTCGCCGCCCAATTGCACAAAAGTCTTTTCCGAAAAGATCAAGCTCACTGGCGCGATCGTAAAGATGGGCTGCGTCTTTGACGGCTATCCCCCTCATATGTGCGATCAGGATCCGCTGCGTACGTTCCTGCCGCTGGAAAAAGAATCCACCCGCGAACAGATCATCTCCGAATTGAAGAACTCCTCCGCTGAACTGATGATCAATTATCTCCCGGTCGGCTCCGAAGAGGCGACCCGCTTCTACGCCAGTTGCGCGCTGGAAGCCGGGCTCGGTTTTGTTAACAACATACCGGTTTTCATCGCGAGCGACCCGGTCTGGGCCAAACGTTTTGCTGATAAAAACCTGCCCCTCATCGGCGACGATATTAAGGCGCAAATGGGGGCCACTATCTTGCATCGAATGCTTGTCGATCTTTTCCGTAAGCGTGGCGCGAAGGTCATGCGCACCTATCAGTTGAACACCGGCGGCAATACCGATTTTCTAAACATGCTGAATCGCACTCGGCTAGCGTCGAAGAAAACATCAAAGACCGAGGCCGTGCAATCGGTTGTCGGCGATCGCCTGGCGGATGAAAATATTCACATTGGACCGAGCGACTATGTCCCGTGGCAGCTCGATAACAAAATTGCATTTATTCGCGTGGAAGGCCGGCTCTTTGGCAATGTGCCGATGGAGATCGACGTAAAGCTCTCGGTCGAAGATTCGCCAAACTCGGCCGGAGTGGCCATTGATGCGATCCGCTGCTGCAAACTTGCTCTTGATCGCGGAATCGGAGGCGTGTTGCATTCCCCCTCCGCTTATTTTTCCAAGCATCCGCCCGTGCAAATGACCGACGACGAAGCTTATCGCTGCGTCGAGCAATTCATCCGCGGCGAGCGTGATCGCTGAAGCGGATCCATTCCTACAGCGCACGCGTCTCGCGTGCCAGGTGAACGCGTCCCCGCGATCACGAACTTTTCTTTGCACGCAAAGTCTTCGCTGACATCGCATGCCGGCAAAAGACTACTTCGAAGGGCGCCGAACGCGCAAGCGAGACGCGCGTGTGCTACCCGGAGTCTGCGATTTCGCTGGCGAGATTGTCTCGCAGCAAACGCCGGAGCCGCTCCCACTCGCCCTTGAGTTCGCGTTCACTATAAGTAACAAAGCATCCGGTCGCGCTCGAATAAATTCCCGCGTTCACTGGCTGCTTCGTCATTTCAGCGATTGCTTTCCAATACGCCGCCAGTTGCGGCAAATATTGTGTGCGTAGATTGTCGATTTTGCCTGGCACGATCTGGTTCGTTTTCCAATCCAAAATGAACCAGTTGTTTGTCTCTCGATTGAACCGCGCAAGATCGACAATCCCTTCCAGGCACATCGCCTCATCGATTCGCCACAGAAACGGCATCTCCGAGTACATATTTCCGGCAAGAAAATCTCGATGCCCCGAAACATATTCGCGCAATAACTTCCATTCGCGTTTCGAGCGGGCCGGATCGGGCGACGTCGTACTGCTGGCTTCGAAAGCCTTCTCCCATACGCTTGGATCCAAATTCCACGGAATGCTCTGCGCGAAAACGTGCCACCAAACCCCGTAACGCATCGCCGGATTGTCGATCGTTGCCGGCCGCAGCTCGGGTTCGGCTTCCTTCCAAACATCCGCGCCCTTGACCACTGCGGTCTCTACCCGCGCGAACAAGCTCGGATTCGACGTGCGAATGAACGCACCAGCGGTTTGCCGGGCGACGTCGATCCAGCCGGTCTCGAGCCGCAATGCGTCGAGATTTTCGCGAGCTTCTTCGTGCGCAACGCGCCATTGTCGCGCCGCTGTTTCCCGGCACTGGCGAGCTTTCGATGGTAACGCTGCAATGACCGCCACGTTGGTATCGCCTGCGTCCGCGCGCAACCATTTCATCTGTGATTCGCTTGCTACCTGCCCGTTCGCAGTGGGAAAAAATTCGCGATCGTACGCGACCACGAGCGTGTGCTTCGCTCGCGTGAGCGCCACATAGAGCAAGCGTTCCATTTCCTGCCGCTCTGTGTCTTTGATTTCCTGCTCCAATTCGGCGGTAACATCGGTACGATCGAAAATGATTTGCGCAGCGTCCGCCTCGACCGTTTTAATCGCACGCGGATAACGGACCGGCGCGCCCCAAACTTTTCTCGAAAGAAATGGCACAATGACTGCCTGCCATTCCGAGCCTTTCGCTTTGTGCGCAGTGATCAGCTGAATCGCATCGGAGAACGACGGGCGCGTCTCGCGCGTTTTGCTAAAATTCGCTCGCAAGTAATTCGCGAATTCTGCTAATGAAAGGCCGTTGGCTTCCGCATTCGCTGCCGCGTTCAGCAACGCGTCCAGATCTGCGCCAAGATCGGCATATTCTTCCGGCGGCAGCGAGCGCAATCGCTCGCGCAAATTTGTGGCGCGTACAATTTCCTGCACTGCGCTGAACAACGGTTGCATCTCAATTGCTTCGCGCGTTCGCGCCAGAAGATTCAAAACAGCTGGCGCCGTAACGGGTTCGCGCGTTCGGTGCACAATTTGGAAACGCGCGGGATAACCCTGCCCAAATCGCGCCAGCTCGTCGTCAGACAACCCGAAGATTTCGCGCAACACGCCGATGATTTCGTAGCTCGCCTCCGCATCGACCATAATCGCGAGCAGCGCGGTCAACCACGCATATGCGGGATTTTCACCCTCCCGGTCACTCTCCGATTGGATTTCGACTGCAAGATCGACATCGAGCAGCGCGTCACGCAGCGAGCGCAGCCATGCTTTCCGTGGACACAGAATTGCAATTTGTCGCCACGAATCGGCGCGCAATTTTTCGAGACCGGTCGCGCGAATCCAATTCGCCAATTCACGCGCCTCTATCGCGGCGCGTCTCGGCTCGGACAGATTAGGATCGACGTCTTGGTCGAGATCGAGCCGGACTACTTGTCCGGGCAAAATATCCGGCCGCGGATTGAGCTCAACGAATTGAACCTGGCCGCCGATGTTGTTCAAAATTTCGTCGAACATTTCATTCACAAAATCGAGCTGCCTCCGATCGAGCCGGAAGGTAACCGAGAATTTTAGTTCCTCGGCAGCTTTGGTTTCGATGAGAAGCTCGTGCAGCGCGCGATAACGGGCGAGTTCGGCCGGGTTGCGATAAATTGATTGCTGAAAATCGCCGACCATGCAGAAGTGACCTGGCCGCGGTCCGCCTGTGGGGGATCGATCCTGGGTGAAACTTCCGGTCGCTTCAGCCGGTCGGACGATTTCCAGAAGCACGAAAAATTGCTGCGGATCAGTGTCCTGCGCTTCATCGAGAAGAACGCGATAATTATTTTCGCGAATGCGTCGCGCCACTTCGGGCAATCGCATCAACTCTCCGGCAAGAGCGACTTGATCTGGATACGTTATCACGCCGCGAGCGAGACGAAACTCCCTGTAGTCGCGTTGCACTTCAGCGGCAATGCAAAGCGCACAGGCGTTTACCCATTCGCGCAACGGACCGAACGCTTCACGCCAGACACGCACGAATTCTTTCGCCGTGCTCGCGCATGGCGGCCACGGCACGAACTCGTCCGTGTCACGCCATCGTTTTTCCCAGCGCCTCAAGTTCGCTTGTGCTTTCGGAATATTCTTCGCACGTCTATTGCTGGCCGCATAGACTTCCTCGAAACTGGCGTCTGGGCACGGCGTTTTTGGTTGCGCTACCGCAAGATCGACAACGTACTTGCGAGAAAGTTCCATGAGTTGCCGCGCCTGCACGAAACGTAAGAGCACACGGCGATTTTCTGGCGAAAGCGAACGCCCAATCGTCGTCTGCTGCTGCACGAAATCGTTCCACAAGTCTTCGTCGTCTGTGATCAACTCCATCTTCGCCGGCAATCCGAGATGATGACCATGCATCGCGAGAAGCTTGACGCAGAAGCTGTGAATCGTGCCGAAGAACGCGCGGTTGAAAGCCTCGAGTACTTCCAGCGACAAGCCGGATTCGAGAATTTTCTGCCGCGTGCGTTGCTGCATTTCGTCAGCGGCGCGATTCGTGTAGGTGACAACGACCAGCTTCGCCAACCAGTCGAGTGCACGTCGATCTCGCGCGATCTCGACGATGCGATCGGTGATGGCACGGGTTTTGCCGGAGCCGGCCGATGCAGTTACGGAAAAATTCCGATCAAGCTCGCGCGCGAACTGCTCTCGCGATGGTTGATCAATCGTTTCCATAATTGCTTTCGAGGGCAAAAGCGGGGTGCGTCAGTTCCCATTTTTCGCGCAGCAAATCAGGATCGATGGTGAGCGTGGCCAGCGGATATGTGCGGATCGCGCCGTATTCGTTGAAAATTCGACCGAGCATTCCAAACACCCCCGTCTCCTGCATGCGATGGAGTTCGCGCCAGAAATCTTTTTGCGCGAGGACGTGCTCAAGAAAGAACTGCGGTTCGAGATCGCCGTTCGGCGAAAGCAACGTCATCTGCACGCGCGACGCGCCGAGCGCATGCGCGGCCAGCGCATACAAACCGAGCTGCACGCCGCGGCCATCGACAAGTTGTTTTCGGAATTTTTTCTCCTGCGTTTCGTGCCGTCTCAACTCGCGTAGATTGAACCCGCGTTGCTTTCCCGTCTTGTAATCGACAACCCACAAATCGGGATAACCAATCGCGGAGTCGTTGCGTTCGCCGCGCGCCAAAATTAAATCCACCCGGCCGCGCACACGCAATGTTTCATTCGCTGATAACGAAATGGCTGCGGGCGAACCGAGAGAAAATTCCGTCGCCACGCGTGGCCACCCGCTCAAGCCCGACAATTTTGCCGCCAAAGAATCGGCGATGTAAAGCGCATTGCTCCAGCCCGACATCCACCAGTCTGGCAATCCCGCAATCGCGGGACACACGGCGCAAAGATTTTGCACTTCATCTCGGAACCGGCGCGCATTTTCGAGAATCCGCGCGCGAATTTTTTGCGTGTCCACGATATCGACAAATTGACTGCCATTCGAAACCTGTGCGGCCTGCGCGAGCCAATAATGCACCCACTGACCGGTCGAAATCGTCCACGCGTCTGCATTTTCATCTTCGGCTTCGACGCCGAGAAATGTCTTCATCCAAACGAGCGCCGGCCATCGCAGCGCCTGCTCCCAATCGGTGACGCGCAACGTAATCTCACGGTCCGGCGGATTGCGCAGGCCAAATTCGTACTCGGTCGCCGGGGCGACCCGGCGACGCGCATCGTAAGCGAAGCGAGTTCGTCCCACACTGATAGAATCGATCTTTTCCGCATCAACCGGCGACCAATTTCCTAGCCATTCACGCGTCTCCTTTTCGAGTGCATGCATTGTTTCCTGGGAAACGCCTTGGCCGCGCGTGGTGAAGTAGAGCCGCGAAAAGACCTCGCTCGGATTTGAGATTCGGCTGGGAAACGAATCCGAATAAAGATTCGCCGTCAGTCCGATGCCGCTCGTTGCCGATTCGATCAGATTGAAAAATTGCCGCAGCATGATTTGGCGGTGCTCGGTGGGTCCAAGCAAAAGTGCGTTGTTCTCGCGCACGCTCCAATGACCTTCGCCTTGGCGTCCCCGTCTGACCGTGCGCCGGTTCAAAATTTTTTGATTGAGCGCATCGACCTCCTGGTCGCCGATGAAGCCCGGCTCGTCTGCAATCGTTGGCCACGTTTCCTCATTGAATCCGGCGAAAATGAGGTGCGACCATGCGTGGCTCTCCGCTTCGGTGTAGCGGAGCAAACGCACGCGGCTGTATGGATGTGCGCCATGTTCATCGCGAGCGAGCGATGGCGCGCCAAGAATTTCACGCAACCAGCGAAGGTAAATTCTGCGCGAGAACGAATTGGCAACGCAGCCGCTCCAAATCCGGCTCAATCGCTCGGCCTCGCTCCAGCGTTGTGTCCAACCGAGTTGCGCAAAAATCCTCCGCGTTTGCGCTAGGAACTGCGGGAACATCCCTGTCGCAGGAAGAAATTCGATCTTTTCCAGACCACGAATGATTTCGGCGTTGCCATTTTTACGCGCGAGATATTCGCGAAGAATCTCAATGTGGTCGATGAGCACGTCTGCGTAAGCGCCACGCAAAACCTCTTCCACCTCGAAGATCGACATCTCCTTGAAGATTTTCGCCGGTAGCGCGCGCAGAAAATGGAGCAGTGCTTTTAATCGCGGATTTTCCTGCAAATCGAGCCATGTCTGCCATGCGTTATCGTCAAAAGGGCTCGGCGTGAGGTGCGCGATGCCGTCGTTGTACGCAATCTTGGCTGCGCCAAGGAAAGTTGCGACAAGTCGCGGCAACGCGCCGGCACGGGGAAACAGAATGCCAATCCGCTCGCAATTTTCCTGGCCGAGAAATTTCGCAGTCAGGGCGACGATCGCTTTCGCCTGGTCGGTCGTACCGCGTCCCACCAGAAAATGAATTTGCCCTGGTGAAGATGTCGATCTTTCGGCGATGGCATCTGTGACTTGAGCGGCGCCGAAATTTTCTTCCCACGTTCCCACCCACGTTTCGTCGAGGTCGCGTGCTTCGTCACGCGGATCGTTCAAAACGACGGTGGCGGTTTCAGAGAAAGAGACGGCCGCGCGTAAGAGCGGCCACAACGGCCAATGCGCTCCGTCGAATCCGCTGACAAGTAAATGGCTAAAGCGCGGCTCGGATTTTCCCGCGTTTGCCACCGCCGCGCGATCCGCTTCTCGTACCAAAGTGAAGCCGCAATCACGTACGCGCCTTTCGAAACGCGCGGCGATTTCGCGCAAAACTGACGGCTCGATCTCCTGCGACTCCCAGCCCGCGGCATGAAGCTGATCAATCACGCGCAAAAAATGATCGGGATCGCGCGCGACAGATTTCGCCACCAGAGATTCTGGATTTTCGTTGGCGAGCACCTCCGCTGCGACCGCCAGCAGCAAACGCAGGTGTTCACGCAGCGGAATAGTGAGTCCACTGCCGCGCAACAACAGCTCGCGCAATTGCGCCGGCGAAAGAAATTTTACCCCCAGAAGCGAAATGCCGCGCGCCAGAAGTTTGCTCCGCAACAACCGAGCGTGACTGCGAAATGGCGTGACTACCGCAACCGGCACGCGGTTTTCAAAGGCGCGCGCAGCGATTGTTTCAAACCACGGAAGGAGCACGTGCTCCCATGCTGCCTCGAACGAAGGGCCTATGTAGAGCGAAACTGGTCGCGAAGCTTTTGGTTCTTCGCGAATATGACGGGCCATTAACCTAATCTAACGCTCCGTTGGAACGAGCAGCGAGTTCAATGTGTAAGCGTTCGCTTATCGCCGACGCGCCGGGTGACGCCCTGTCGATCAAGGTGCTCGAGGAATGGCACCATGATCCGGCGAGATGTCTGGAGCTCCCGGCGTAGTTCGCTTACCGTCGCCTGCTCGTTTTTGGACATGAAATCGACGACCGCGGATTTCATGCACTCGAAATTCTCACGCAATAGAACTACATCGGAACCGATCTCGATCACATCTCCCGTCTCGATCAGGAACCGCAGCACTTGCTGCGCATCGCGATCGAACTCGATCTCTCGGCGCGGTGGCGGGTCGAACGATTTCTTCGAGAGCGCTTCGCGAATTTTCGTCTCGACCGGCCGAAGTTCGACGGACAACGTCGGCTGATGCACGGTTCGCGCGATGGCTGATCCTTTGCGGACAAAATTGTTCGAGCAAAGGTCCGCAATTAGCGCTTCGAAGACATCTCCCGGTTGATCGCGCAGCGCCCTGCGCAGGTCATTCAAATCAAGACCTACGCGTTCGGGATTTCTCCTATGTGCGTCATCTATCAAATCGCTGGCACGATCGCGCAACGCCTGCCAGGACTTCCTATTCGCCGCGATTCCGTCGTGAATCACAATTTCCTTATGGCGTTGCAGGCGCAGCAAAGCCTCCGCGATCTCCTCGCTACTGAAGTGCGATTTGCGAAGAACGGTTTGTGTTGGCAGACATCCGCTCATTTCAATCTCGGAACCGGCACAAGAATCGACATTCTCCAGTGTGGTCGCGCGCTCTGTCAGCAATTTACGCCGCGGCTCGCGACGAAATTTTCCTCGGTCACTATCCGGATCAAGAACAACTCCACCTGCAATTGTATGTCGTTCCGACGCATCGCGAACAACAAATCGATCACCGAGGAACGCAAATATCGGCGAGTTTACTTTTACCTCGGCAATTGCTTGTTTGCCGGGTTCGAGTGCCTCTCTATCAAGCAGGCCGATTTTCGCCGGGAATCGCGACGTGCCGTGGTGCAAATAGACCGAAGCACCGTCCTTGAGTGGACGTGCGGCCGGATCTTTCGGGCCCAGCCGAGGAGATTTTTCGAGGAGAGCAACGAGAGTTGAACTCGCCGTGCCAAGATCGACAACGGTGATCACGGCGCCGCGTTTGATTTGTCCCGGACCATCGCCGACAGCGACATCCGGCAGGTTGATCGCGGTCCGCATTCCGGGCTGCGCAGATTCCAGCACAGAGCCATGACTTTGAATCGAGCGGATACGCGCTTCAAAATTTTGTGGTTGAACAACGACGCTCTGGCCGCGACGGAGTCGTCCGCCAGTTAGTGTGCCGGTCACGACAGTGCCGATTCCGCGCAGGGTAAACACGCGATCGATAAACAAGCGCGGTTTCCCGACATCGCGTTGTAATTGCATGGTTGAGAACTCGGAAGCGACTGCGCTCTTCAAATTCTCGATTCCTTCGCCGGTGCGCACCGAAGTCGGAATAATGGGAGATCGCGCGAAGGCCGTATCACGCAGTTGATTGCGGATTTCTTTTTCCGTCGTTTCCACATCCCCCAGATCGCTTTTTGTAAGTGCGATCACGGCTCGTTTCACTCCCAGATATGTCAGGATTTCCAGATGCTCTTCGGTTTGCCGCATCCAGCCGTCGTCCGCAGCGACAACAAAAAGCGCAAGATCGATTGAACCGACGCCCGCGATCATGTTCCGGACGAAATCCTCATGGCCGGGCACATCGACGATGCCTATGGAGAGAGTTGAGAGTTGAGAGCTGAGAGTTGAGATCGCAGAAAGTTGGAGATGCGCGAAGCCGAGCTCAATCGTGATTTGTCTCGCTTTTTCTTCGGGCAGCCGATCCGGATCAACTCCCGTGAGCGCTTTGACAAGCGCGCTTTTGCCGTGATCGACGTGACCGGCCGTCGCGATGACGAAATGTGTTTCGGTCATGCCACCTTTTGAAACCGCGAAGGACACAAAAGAGCACGAAGCCCGATTACATTCCATCTTCGTGTTCTTCGTGTTCTTCGTGATCTTCGTGGTGGTTATTGCGCACTTGTGGAGACACGGCGAATGGCATCCACTACGAGGTCGTCCTGATGCGGGAAAATCGTGCGCAGATCGAGCTTGAAGCGCTCATTCGCGATATACCCGATGACCGGTGAACTCCAATTGCGCAGCCGCGCGGCGAAATCGACCAACGAACAACTCTCGGGAGCAATGTCGATCGTAACTGACGGTATCGTCGACTTTGGCAAGGTCCCGCCGCCGACTTTGACTGTACCGCACCCAATCGCGATTCGCAGTGGCAAACCCTCCAGCCGACTGGCAATGGCTGCAGCTCGCGCGCGCAATTCATCCCGGGAGACCTGCAAGAGACCAATGGCAGCGATTCCGGCTCTCGATTGATTGAGATGAAGATCGACAGTCGCTTGCAGGGCTGCGAAAACCAATTTGTCGCAGCGCAACGCGCGAAATAGCGCTTCGCGTTTCAAAGCGGCTACGAATCTTCTCTTTCCGGCAATAATTCCTGCTTGTGGGCCACCAAACAATTTGTCGCCGCTGAAGCAAACGAGATCGGCGCCATTTTTCAATGCTTCGGCAGGCGTTGGCTCGTGTTCGGCTATTCCCAATTGTTCCGTCGCAACAATCGCGCCGCTTCCCAGGTCTTCGACAAACGGGATGTGCTTTTTTCGCGCGAGCGCAGCGATATCCGCCGAAGGAGGTGAGTCAACAAAACCGCCCATGAAAAAATTGCTGCGGTGAACTTTGAGAATGAGAGCAATATCTGGCCCGATTGCCTTGGCATAATCATCGATGCTCGTCTTATTTGTTGCGCCGATCTCCCGCAATTGCGTACCGGCCGCTTCGATTATTTCGCCAACGCGAAAGCCGCCGCCGATTTGGACCATCTCACCGCGCGAAATGACAATTTCCAGCTGGAGCGGCGCACCCGGCGGTCGCGCCCTACCTTTGCTTCGGGTGAAATGATGAACGATTAGTACCAACGCAGCTGCGCAATTGTTCACGACCGTGGCCGATTCGGCTCCGCAAAGCAGCGCGAGCGCATTCTCGATATAAGCACCGCGGCGACCGCGCTCGCCGGTCGCGAGATCATATTCGAGATTAGCATAACCTGAGCCGATTTCGTTAAGCGCACGGATCGCTTTCGATGCAAGCGGTGCTCGCCCGAGATTCGTGTGGATGACAATTCCGGTTCCATTGATGACCGGCTGGAGCCGGCTGGCGCGGAGCTCGTCAAGCAGACGCCGGATAAAATTGACGATGGATTCAAATTCTGGGATCACCGCTTTCGCGCGAATTTTAGAAAGTTCGCGCCGGACAAGACCGACAACCACCGGGCGCGGCAGATCGTCATAGCTGAGCACATCGAGGACTTTGCTGACAGCGGGAATTTCCCGGCGCGAGCGCGATTTTACCCGGTCATGCATATCAAGGGACGGCGCCGGCTGCACGGGACAATTCTTCCGATAACAGCGGCGCAGGGTGTACTCGCTTTCCGCAAAATATTCAGCACTTTCTCCAGCCTGGCTTCGGCGACACAAAGCAGTAGTCCACCGCTGGTCTGGGCATCGGTTAAAAGAATTCTGCGCGCCTCATCTGTGCTTTGCCAATCGACGAGGACCGTCGTGGCATAAAGATTTTGCCGACTCCCTTCCGGGACGGAACCCTGTTCGATGAGATCGCCGATCTCATCGCTAATCATCGGCACCGCGCTTGGATCGACCTCTGCGGAGACGCGACTGGCGCGGCAAAGTGAAACCAAATGACCGATCAGACCATAGCCGGTGATGTCGGTGGCTGCGCGAACGAGACCACGCTCGGCGAGATCGGCGCCTACGGTGTTAATTTTCGACATGAGCGCGATGACTTTTTTCTCGAGCTTCCGCGAAGCGAACCCGCGCTTGATTGCGGTGGTGGCAATTCCGGTGCCCAGCGGTTTTGTTAAGACAAGCAAATCGCCGGGTCGCGCGTTTGCATTCGTCGTGACGCGGCGAACATCAACAATTCCCGTGACGGCCAGACCGTATATCGGTTCGGGATTACGAATGGAATGGCCACCGATGATCACACAACCGACCTCGGCCGCCTTGGCCAGACCACCGCGCAAAATGGAAGAAACCACTTTTGGTGGAACGAGATCAGCGGGGAAACCAACGACGTTGAGCGCAGTCAACGGGCGTCCGCCCATTGCAAAGATGTCGGAAAGCGAGTTGGCTGCGGCGATTTGTCCATAGGAAAATGGGTCGTCCACAATGGGCGTGAAAAAATCAACTGTCTGCACAAGAGCGCGATGCCGATCCAGGCGATACACGCCGGCGTCGTCGAAAGTTTTCGAGCTCACGAGCACGTTGCGGTCTAATGAAATGGGAAGCTGCGGCAAAACTTGCCGCAGGGCCTGTTGGCTCAATTTGGAAGCTCACCCGGCGCAGGATGAGAGCGAAGTCAGCTTGCGAATTTGCTCACGCGACATGTTTCCACCTCCTTTCCAGATGTTTGATGTTCGATTCGATCGGCAAGCATTTGCGGCCAATCGAAAATCAGAAATCGAAAATCGAAAATGAACTGACGGAGAGGATAGGAATCGAACCTACCTCGGTCCTGCATGTGCAAGATCGACAACGGTTTTGAAGACCGCGAGGGCCACCAGGCACCCTTCACTCTCCCGATTGCGGATTGGTCCGAGCCGGACTGGCATTGATTGCAGATTGCGGAAAGAAAAGAAGACGTCCAACGCTGAGTGTCCTGAGCCGAACGTCGAACTGAAGCAGGAAAAGAATTGCGCGAGCGATTACTTAATCTTTTTAATCGCCTTGACGATTGCGCCGAAGTCCGGCCAATCGCCGGAGTCGAGTTTGGAATGGAGAAGTTTGCCATTGGCGCGAATCTCGAAAGCGCCGCCGCTCGAAGGAATGAGCGTGAGCGACTTGATGCGCTCGCCGAGCTCAAGAATTTTGGTCGCCAAACTGACGGCCTTCGGCGTGTAGTTTCAAACCACGCAGTATTCGATCGACACCTCGGTTTTCACGACGAGTTCTCCTTTCCGTTGGTGAACGTATCGGTGCGAGGAAAGCTGGTCAAGAAATGTCCCAGGAATGACCACCCTTGTGCCAAAGCCCTGTAGTGGCAGGCGTGTCGCCTGCGGAAAGTAGGAATTGCAGCCGACACAGCCGCCTCTACAATTCAGGCAATACACGCCCGTCCGGATGAGGAGAAGTGTAGCCGCAGCCCGCTCCACCGGGCTACGGCATCTCCACTTCAGCAACCCCGAATGCTTTCGGGGTTGTCAGCCCTGAAGGTGTTTAGAAGCGCTGGCCACGATGCCTCTTACAGTCGTTGTCCTGCTAGAACGCGAAGTTGAGGCCGCTGCGGAACATTCCGAAATTATTTTCTGGCCCGTCGATCACACCGAAGCTCAAGTCGCTAGTCAAACCGATGTGTCGCGCGATTCGGAATTCGAGACCGGCTCCGAATTGGCCAAGCAATTTGGTCTCGCTACCAAAGTGATGCGTCTGAGCATGGACAGCGAACGCGTCCGGCGGTCCCTGCGTGTGAAGGACGTCCCTTTCGCCGCCGCCGAAAATCGCACCGACACCGGCCCAGGCGTAGGGCGCAAAACGTGTGCAAGGAATTGGATAGCGCAATGTAAATATTCCTAAAACAGCGCCAATGGTGTGGTCGTGATTGATTCTTTCACGAGTAAAAATCGGGATCGTCGGGTCCTCGAAGATATCGAAACCGTTTTTGCTGGCGGCCAGGGCAAATCCTTCAATGCCAAGGCCAAAGTAGCGGTGGAAGAAATATTTGATGTCGCCGCCGCCGCCCCAGGCGTGGTCGCCACCAATGTAATGGTCGTAGGTGCCAAGCACAGGGTTGCCTTCACTGGTACTTTGTACGACATCCACCAGCCAAAGATTAGGATTGTACTCGGTGTTGGTGAAAGCATAGGTGCCCCAGAGATTCACATTCCATTCGTTGTCGCCGTACCATTGGGGACACGGCGGCGGCGCGACCTGCTTCATTTCTTTTTCCGAATCTTTTCCCGGATCGCTATCGGCGCGGAGAACCTTGGTGAGGTAACGGAACCGCGTGGACACGGGCGCTTCGGCTTCGGCGTGTTCGGTACCGAAGAGCCAGGAAAAGGCGACAAAGACATCAGCCACCGGCGAGTCGTCGGTGCAGCCGAACAAGGGCGAGATATCCAGGCGAGTTTGCGGTGTTGGTTTCCACGCGATTGTTGGACCGATGGCAAAACTGTTCATGGGATCGCCCCGCGTGTCTTTGACGGTGAAATTCTTATATTCCATTTCTACGCCGACTTTCAGGCGCTCGTTAGACAAGAGAATGGGAGTCATGACGCTCTGCGAGAAGCCCCATTCGCGGCCGCGGTCGCCGGTATTCTCCTTTTCGAAGAACCAGTTCATGGCCCACTCAAAGCGCTCGCCGAAATCCTGGGCGAGGAGCAAACGAAATTCGTAGGCATCGGGAACTTGGGGCGGTCCGCCCTCTTCTTCTTCTCCCTCTCCAGCAGGCGGTGGCGGTCCTTCTTCATGTCGAATCGTGCCGACACCGAATTTGTATTCTGCAAAGAGTGTTGGATTGAGCGGAATCTTGTTCCAATCAGCAAGAGCCCATCGTGCTTCCAGACTCACTGTCTCCGCGCCGCCACCACCATTAAATCGTTCGAACTTTGATTCCGCGGCAACCCCAAAACGATACGGTAAACCCATTTCGATCTCTTGAGTGAAAAGATAATCGGGCGGCTCATGGCGGAACCCTTGGCCCTCAAAAATCTCGCCGAAGAAAAATGCCCATGGCGGCAATACGTAAGCATTCGTCAGGTTGGAGAACCGGCTGCGCGAAAATCCCGGTGGCGCGCCGTAGGCACTGGGCACTTCCTCGCCGCTCACGACGACCTCTTGCTCGGAGGAAATAGCCGACTGCGCGCGGACCGACTGGTTGCTAGCAAAAAAAAGCAGGCATCCGCATGCAATAAACGGAACGAGGTGCCACGCGGTTCGACCGCGAAAGTGGGGTGTGATCATAGGTTGTTACTCATTTTGGCGGCCAATCATTACAAAATTGTAATGATTGGCAAGAGAAATTTTTGGACAACCTAAACCTCTGGCGTGTGCACCCAGCCGACATGCTGTCAGCTGGTCCTTTGCGGCGGGTTTCAAACCCGCAGGACGCATAGGCAGCATGCCTATGTTCCGACAGGTTGCTTCGGGAAACTAAGCGTGACGGTTGTGCCGCGACCCACCTCGCTCTGAATCCTGGCGAATCCGCCGTGGAGTTCGACGATCGATTTTACCAGAGCCAGGCCCAGGCCTGCTCCATCGGAGCCGCGCGATGATTCGGCGCGGTAAAATCGATCGAACACGCGCGGCAAATGCTCTGGACCTATCCCGCAGCCATTATCGCTGACTGCGATCTCGAAATCGGCCGCGTGTTCGGCGAGCGCGATTTGAATTGAGCCGTTTTTCGGAGTGAAACGCAGCGCGTTATCGACCAGATTGCCAACCGCGCGCTCGAACAAGGCTGGGTCGGCATAAATCTGACCTTCGCCGCTGCAACTGATCGCAACATGACGATCCTCGGCGATCGTTCGATAAAACGTCGCGATCTTTTCCACCGCCGCGCGCGCATCGAATCGCGTCCGCTCGATCGGTTCGCGCGCCGCGTCAACGCGGGCGACGAAGAGCAAATTGTCAACGATTCCAGACAGCCGTTCGCATTCGGCAATGGTGGATTCGATCACTTCGCGATACTCGTGCGAGGTGCGATCACGCGATAAGGCAACCTGCGCTTCGCCTAGGATATTGGCAATCGGCGTGCGGAGCTCGTGGGCGAGGTCTGCAGAAAATTGAGAGAGCCGTGTAAACGAAGCCTCGAGCCGGGCCAGCATGTCGTCGAAAGCAACCGCGAGCGGGTGCAGCTCGCGCGGCCAACCGGCCGGCGCCACGCGTTCGCTGAGATGAGTCGGCCTGATGCGTTCGAGCGAATGCGTCATTTCTCCGAGCGGACGCAAAGCACGCTTGGTGACCGTGATTGCGATCAGAGCCGAGGCAACCAAGCTGCCCGCCAGCACAACGATGAGTAAAACGCCGAACTTTCTTTCGACTTGTTCGTCGCTCGACCGGTCCTGCGCCACCTGGATGGTGTAAGTGTGGCCGGCGGCCTCTTCATTTACGGCGATTAACGAAAACAACCTCACGCCCCAGCGATAATCTCGTCGGCTGCGAACAGACGATATCGATCTTTGCGCGGGTGGAAAGACACCCGAGGCCAGCAAACGATCCATTCCAGGCGTTTCTGTCACGGTGCGGCCTTCGGAATCGAGAACTCTTATCCAATAAGGAGCACGTTCGCCGGCGTGGTGGGCTTTCAATTCTTGGCCGAAAATTTTTGGCCCACTTTCGTTGAAGTCCGCGCTCAAGGCAGAGATCTTGTCAGCCAGGATCGCGTTGTCTTCCGCGAACGCGTGTCGAACAACGATCCAATAAAACACGCCGAGCCCGCAGGAAAGCAACAGCGTCGCGGCCAGCGTAAAAAGCACGATAAGCTGCGACGCGATCGAGCGCGGGTCAGTGCGCTTTGAGAACATAACCTACGCCGCGAATCGTATGAACCAGTTTGGTTTTGAACGGATCGTCCACCTTGGCCCGCAAGCGGCGCACCACCACATCCACGACGTTGGTATTGGTTTTGAACCCGATGTCCCATACGCGTTCTGCGATTTCAGCGCGCGATACAACTTCGCCGGCCGAGCGAACCAGATGAGCCAGGAGAAGGAACTCCTTGGGCGTGAGATGAAGCGGCACGCCAGAACGAACCGCCTTGTGCCGCTGCATGTCGATTTCCAAATCGTCGATGCGCAAATGTTCTACCTGTCGCTCGGGATTGCGCCGCAATACCGAGCGCACCCGGGCGAGCAGCTCCGAAAACGCGAATGGCTTTACCAGATAATCATCGGCGCCCAATTCGAGTCCTTTCACCCGGTCGCGCACACTGTCGCGGGCGGTAAGAAAAAGAATGGGCGTACGAATCCCGTCGCGCCGCAGTTCCGCTACTACCTCCCAGCCATCTTTGTTTGGCAACATGACATCGACGATAAGAAGATCGAGCTTGATCGCATGCGCGCGCTCCAAACCGGTTTCACCATCCCGCGCAAGATCGACAACGAAACCGACCTCCCGCAGGCCTTTTGCCAGAAAAGCCGCCGTTTTCGTTTCGTCCTCGATCACCAGAATGCGCATCGCCTTATGTACTTAAGCCATCGTTTGAAATGAAGCCAGTGCCCGCCGGCCCACTTAGCAATGGCTAGCACCTACGAGGCCTGCGCATCCTGGGATTCTAATGATTCCCGCGAAGGCGGAAGAGCAATCACCAACCCGGCAAGCAAGAATGTGACCGCCGCCGAGAACAGACAGTAGCGACAGTACGCGTGCAGCAGGAAGGCCTGCACATACAGCAGCCAAAGCGTAACGAGAAACATCGCACCGATGGTCAGAATGAGAAATGCTCGTGCGCGCACGTAACCGAAAGCCGCGAACGTGGCGAAGCTGAATACGCTGAAGTAAGCCAGGGTGCCGAACAGAGCTACCGGAATTCCACCAACCTTCGCATACGAGCTGCCCAGCACACGGAAACAATCTGGCGATCCTCCGCAGACGAGCGTCTCGCCTGTCAACGCCTGCACAGCCAGATAAGTTGCGTCCGCCAGCCCCGCCAGCGAAACGATCGCGGCGACCATATAAAGAATGGTTCGAAATCGCGATACGGTCATTTGGTTACGACTTTTCCTTTAGCGCCGCATCGATAGTGGCGCGAAGGCCATCCGGTGTTCTATCATTCGGGCCCACCTGGCGATTATTGATAAAAACGGTTGGAGTGCTCTGTACCCCGAGCGAATCACCGCGCTCGTGATCGGAATCGACTCGCGCTTTGGTCTTTTCTTCATCCATGTCCTTTTTGAACTGATCGAGATTGAGCCCGATCATTCCCGCATAAGAATCGAACAATTCACGCACGTTATCGGCTTTGCTCCAAACCGCTTGCTCGCGATAAAGCACGTCATGCATCTCC